>Ga0247727_10012316_pt1 | contig 14716 bp, 12 predicted proteins | sample WisWelCaveWW1625_FD_202498 | JGI IMG/M metagenome (GOLD analysis project Ga0247727, IMG submission 202498) | Biofilm microbial communities from Wishing Well Cave, Virginia, United States - WW16-25 | ecosystem: Environmental > Aquatic > Deep subsurface > Groundwater > Cave microbial mat | place... | reverse complement strand
TCTACCTGCCTGCCGGATACGAAACCGGCGACCGGCGCTATCCTTCGCTGTATGTTTTCAGCGGACCGGCTGCCCGCACCGAAGGCATGATGAATCATTCTTTCGATCACTGGATTGCACAGTCATCAACTCCGTTCATCGGTGTTTTTGTCAGCGATGTGAAATTCGAGAATCCGCCGGAAGAAGACGAAGATCAAATCAAAGCCTATGCTGCCGTTGTGGCAAATGAAATTGTGCCGTATATCGATTCGAATTTCCGGACCGACCCGAACTCAATGCAACGCGCCGCAGCAGGAAACGGGTTTGATGGTTTTAACGCGTTCTATACCGTGTTCAAATATCCAGGGGTCTTCAGCTCTGTGTCCGGTCAATCCATGTTTATGCTGGAGTCGGACGAAAAGCTGCTGACCAGGGAAATTCGCACTTTTGCGGAACAGCCGCTGCGCATTTATCTGGATTGGGGCCTTTATGATTTACGGGCAATTCGTGAAGCCTGGAACAATACTGCGATGAACCGTCGCTTTGATGCATTTCTGCGCGAGAAAGGATACCGGCCGGCCGGAGGCGAAACGCACGAAGGATTCGGCTGGGCCAGCTGGCGCAATCGAACCGATCGCTGGCTCCGAATCGTATTTCCCGGGTAATATCCAGGCCATCAACTTTGCCATCGCAGGAAATCCGGTGCTTGAGCGTTTTGTCCTTCCGGTAAAGTCGAAGCTGCTCCGCTTTCCTGGCGAACGGCCGATATCGTAAGGCGCAGATGTTGGAATGATTGCGCGCAGAAGCTGCCTGCGCTGGGGACTGCTGTATAATGTCGGCGAAGGAATTGAGCTCGCGATCAGGGTCCTTGAGCCTTGTACCGGTACCGTGATTTTATTTCGCCGGCACGGAGATTCATTTGAACACCGACTCTCTACTGGAACGTCTGTCCAAACATCGAATGCTTGGCGCAGTGCCTCATAGCCAGATCTTATGGATTGCCTCGCACGGGGTATTGCATCATCTGGATCCCGGAGCCGTGTTGAGTGCGAAGGACAAGCAGGTCCAAGGCCTGCACGTGGTGCTCGAAGGGCACCTGGCCATTCACGTTGATCAAGGCGCCGGACGCAAAAAGATCATGGAATGGCGCGGGGGAGACGTTACAGGCCTGATGCCGTATTCACGGCTGGTGGGTCCGCCCGGAGATGTGGTGGCCGAAGAGCCGACGGAAGTGGTAACGGTGTATCGTGACTCCATCCAGGACATGATTCGCGAATGTCATGAATTGACCGCAATTCTTGTTCACGTGATGATCGATCGCGCGCGCTATTTCACATCCAGCTATCTACATGATGAAAAGCTGGTGTCGCTCGGTAAACTCGCAGCGGGCCTGGCTCACGAATTGAACAATCCAGTTTCGGCGATCGCGCGCAGCGCCTGCGTTCTATCGGCACACCGCGCCAGGGCCGATGGTCTGGCGCGGGCTCTCGGCTCTTCCGGGCTTACTCCTGAGCAGATGATCGCGGTAGAGAAAGTGCGTGATTCCTGTCTTACCGGGAGCGCTCAGCTTGTGCTTTCGCCACTGGATCAGGAAGAGCGTGAGGACTCCATTGCCCGCTGGTTGAAAAAGAACAGTGCGGACACTGCTGCAGCGGAAGCGCTGTCAGAGACGGATGTCACGTTCGACATTCTGAATCATCTTGCGGCATCCGTGAAAGGGCCGGCGCTCAACGCAGCACTTGCCTGGATCGCAGCCGATTCCGTCACACATCGTCTGACTTCGGAAATTCAGGTGGCCGCGTCCCGGGTTCACGACATTGTTGCGGCTGTGAAAGGATTCACTGAGATGGACCGCGCCACCGTTCCTGAACCGGTCGACATTGCAAAGGGACTGGCCAACACGCTTGTTGTTTTAAGAGCGAAGGCGAAAGCCAGGTCAGTGGAATTGAGCATGAATGTCGAAAAGGATCTTCGTTTCGTAACAGGTTTCGGCGGTGAACTCAACCAGGTGTGGGCGAACCTGATCGATAACGCACTCGATGCCGTGAGTGAGGGTGGTCGCGTCGAAGTGACGGCCGGTCACGAAGGTAACGCGGTCGTGATCAGGGTGACTGATAACGGTCCCGGCGTTTCAGCCGAAATTCGCGATCGCATTTTCGATCCGTTTTTCACCACCAAACCTGTTGGCAAAGGAACAGGCCTTGGCCTGGACATCGTTCGGCGGTTGATTTTGCGGCACAACGGACAGATTGAACTGCAATCGGAACCAGGACGGACACAGTTTTGTGTGACACTCCCGGTTGCCGGCCCGAGTTGAGGAAGTGACCCAGCCCATGAGCGAACCCGTCATGTTGGTCGTGGATGACGACCCACAAGTACTGACCGCAATCCGGCGCGATTTGAGATCACGTTACAGGGAGGACTACCGTGTGCTGGCGGCAAACTCCGGAGAAGCGGCGCTGGACGCTGTCAAAGAGCTCAAGGCAAGAGGCGAAACGCTGGCGATCATCATCAGCGATCAACGCATGCCTGCCATGCTCGGTGTTGATCTGCTCGTGAGGTGTCGCGAAATATATCCGATTGCCAGACGAGTGCTGCTCACTGCGTATTCCGATGTGAAGGCTGCCGTCAGAGCGATTAACGAGGTGCATCTCGATCACTATCTCGAAAAGCCCTGGGATCCGCCTGAGGAACGCCTCTTCCCCGCTGTCGATGAGCTGCTGAACGCGTGGCACGCCGAATACCGGCCTGAAATGACAGGACTGAGACTGATTGGATATCAGTGGTCGCCCCGATCGCATCAGGTGAAAGACTTCCTTGCAGGCAATCTCATTCCGTATCGATGGCTCGATATTGAGCGAAACCCGGACGCGCAGCGGTTTCTTGATGCGTCGGGTGCAGCCGTGCCTGATTTACCTGTCCTGCTTCTGGAGAATGGAACAGTGCTGCGAAACCCTGATACGCAACAGCTTGCTGAAAGTCTCGGTCTGACAACGGCCGCAGCGCACGATTTGTATGATTTGATCATCGTTGGCGCAGGACCTGCGGGATTGGCTGCGGCAGTCTATGGCGCGTCCGAGGGCATGCGTACTCTGCTGTTGGATGGACACGCGCCGGGAGGACAAGCGGGCACGAGTTCGAAGATTGAAAATTACCTCGGATTCCCTTTGGGCGTGAGCGGAAGTGAGTTGACGCGCAGAGCCGTAGCACAGGCAGAGCGTCTGGGCGCGGAGTTCCTTGTACCTGTCACAGTCGCAGGTTTGTCCGTTGACGGAGGATACAAGCGTCTTGCTCTTGCTGACGGCCGGGAACTGGTGGCACGCTCGGTGATTGCGGCAACCGGAATGACATATCGGGAACACACGGCAGAAGGCATCGCGGCTTACACAGGCGCTGGTGTTTATTATGGAGCCGCCATGACGGAAGCCCATTCGTGCCGGGATCGCCGTGTTGTGATCGTCGGCGGAGGCAACTCCGCGGGACAAAGCGCCGTATATCTGTCCAGGTTCGCAACCGAAGTCAAAGTCGTTGCGCGTCGCGACAGCCTGGCCGAAACCATGTCGCATTATCTGCTGGATCAAATTTCAGCAATACCGAATATCCGGATACGGACTCATACAATTGCAGAACGCGTGGAGGGAGAAGGCCGCGTGGAAAGAATCTGGCTCAGGTCCCTCGAACATGATTCGGTCGTCGTTGAAGCTGTGGACGCTGTGTTCATTTTTATCGGCACACGCCCGCACAGCGACTGGCTGCCCTCATCGGTGCTTCAGGATGCCAGGGGATTCATCCTTGTGGGACAGGATGCGGCCCTTGCGGAAGGATTTCACAAGGTCTGGAAGGAAACACGAGAACCCATGCCCCTGGAGACGAGCGTTGCAGGCGTTTTTGCGGCGGGCGACGTACGTGCAGGCGCGATGAACCGCGTCGCATCCGCCGTAGGTGAAGGAGCCATGGCAGTAAAACTCGTGCACGAATATCTATCGAGAACCTGAGCGCAACAATCGGGATAATTGGACTATGATGGAATCCTATGTCCACGCTCTCAGGATCGCGTCTTAAGGTTCTCTATGCTGTAATTGCCGTTGCAGTTTTTCTTTCTGCATTTTTCAAGATTGCCGATCTCGATTTCTGGTGGCATCTGAAAACGGGTCAGATTATTGTTCAGGAAAAAGAATTTCAGCATACGGAAATCTACAGTTATACGGCTCCCGGACGCCCCTATATTGATCACGAATGGCTCTTCCAGGTGATTCAGTATCTCTGTTATTCAGTAGCCGGACCGCTCGGAGTCATCCTTTTAAAATGCAGCATCCTGATTGTCATTTATCTTCTGATCACCAGATTCCTGTTGCAACAACAGGTATCCGTGTCTGTGATCATTACCCTGATCTTCCTTTCCATTGCGGGAGGACGAACTCGTTTTATCGAGCGCCCGGAAATATTCACTGAACTTTTTCTGCTTTGTTGCTATCTATTGATTCACAGTTATTTGCTGACGGGCAAAATGAACCGGCTTGTCGCAATGTTCCCAATCATGCTCGTATGGGCGAATGTTCATGCAGCGGTCATTCTGGGGTTCATGCTGATGGGTAGTTTCATCGCAGGCTCATTACTGGAAAAGGTTGCCTCACGTTATGACTATCCGTCCTATTTCAATGCCGGCAACAGGAGAAGTGCAACACTGATCGCTTTCTTCGTTGTCTCATTCCTCATTACCGGAATCAATCCTGATGGTTTTAGAATGCATCTGGTTCCATTTGAGCTGACCGGCATAATCGAATCCGGCTTGCTGAACAATCAGGAGTGGCAGCAACCTCCCGCGTGGAGGTTGCCGTTCTTCTATGCCGGTATCCTTCTCACGTTTACTGTCTTTGTGCTCCACGCAAGGAATCTTCATATCGTGAACTTCCTGTTTGCCGCGTTGCTCGGCTACATCGGTTTGAAATACGTTCGGAACATTGCCCTGTTTTCGATCTTCATGCCCGTCCTGATCGCGCCGCATGTTCGTAATTATCAGCCGCGATTCAAGAATGCGCTTCCGCTTTTGTGGAGTGCTTCGCTTGCGTGGACTTACTTTTTCTCTCCTTTTGAATTTGGATCCGGAATTTCTTCTCACTTTCCCGATAGAATTGTTCAATTTACAAAGGAAAAAAATCTGCAGGGCAACATGTTGAACAGTTACGCGTTTGGCGGCTATCTGATCTGGACTGCATATCCGGAAAGAAAAATTTTTATTGATGGGAGGAACGAAGTTTTTCTGCCGTTTCTCGAAGAAATCATGAAAGTGCGCGCTGATGGCCGGTTGTGGAAGCAGTTCCTTGAAAAATACAGGATCGAATACGCCCTTCTGAACTACTGGGATGAGCTGGAAGAAGTTACGATTATGGATACGAGCAACAAAGCCATCAAATCGTATGCTCCCTTCAGTTCTACTCATTTTCCAAGGTCCGCATGGGCACTCGTGTACTGGGATGATAATGGGATGATCTTCATCAAAAGAGCCGGCCTGAATGGAGCGCTGGCTTCAATCGAATACAGGGAGATTTTTCCGGAAGGGCACTCGTATCAACAGAATCTGATCAAAAGCGGGAGGATCAACAAAGACAAAGCGGTCGAGGAAATTCAACGAAAACTTCAGGAACAACCGGATTGCAAACGCGCCGGAAAACTACTCGACGAAATTAGCGAAATTCAGTAAAAGCGATTTTAATCCCGTAACCAGCCAGGTAAAGCGCCGGCCTTTCGTGCTTCATCATCGAGATCTTCACGGCCGGCCTTGGCATCTTCGAGTGCCTGCTGCGCTGCTTTTAACTCGTCTATTCTCGATGCGCGCTCGGATTCAATTAGCGGCCTCTGACCTACTCCATCCGCCTCAGCATAAAACGAGGTGGTCAGACTGTTGATTTCGCTTTGAAGTTGATTCACTCTGGCCTGAGCATCCTGGATACCGGCATCTGCAGCATCCTTTCTTCCACGCCAGTATGTTTCCTGAGCGGCTGGATCCTCTTCCTTCTTCTTTTCGCCCCCGGCCGTCTTTTCGCCTTCTACCGGTTGGCCTTCAGGCCCTGATGACTCTATACCGAGCTGCTTTTTCCGTATCTCTTCAATGTCTTGATTGGTCAGTGTTTTCTTGGCTTCCGTTTTGGCTCTGCGTTCTTTTTCCTGTTTTGCAAGTTTTACAAGATCAGAATCCGCAGCAAACGAATAAGTTACTCCGAAAACAAGAAAGAGACCCAGGGAAAGAAATAGCGTTTTCATATACAACTCCGTTGTAATTAGTATAAATGAGAAGCGACCCGCCGTGCAACTGCTCCAGATTCATAGGGAGCGCGGACATCCTGTCCGCATTATGGGCCGCAGGCATCTTGCCTGCTTCGCACGAAATGTAGAAACTCCAGCGGCAGCCTCCGGCCGGCTTCTTGAGCTCGAGCTTTGCCCACGGGACGTGGGCGTTACAAATCGCAAACGAGCTTACAGCGATGGATCTCTCTAGAATGGAACCGCCAGGTCTACTGGACGCTGCGGATTGCTTCTGAAATCAATTGGATGAGCTCATTTCGGGTAAGCGTAATCGTGTCGCCGTCGATAGTTGCCCGTTCCCTGGGTATCGGACAGCCTTCAGCGAAAGGATCAGGACCGACAATGCCGTATTTCGTTCGCAGCGCAGCAAGTTTCGAAACTTCCTCGGAAGAAAGGACGTTTTCGCGTCCCAGTGTGCGGGCAACCAGATTGATTTTTGCGTAATGTTCCAGCGTTTCCATCTTGAAATAAGTGTTGAATAGCTCGTGTCCAACCGTCAATGCGCCATGATTGGCGAGCAACAATGCATCGTGTTTCTTGATGTAATCTTCAACGCTCATTGCCAGCTCATCGGTAGAAGGAGTTCCGTATGGTGCAACGGGTATACATCCGAAAGTAACAATCACTTCGGCCAGCAACGCTTTATCCAGTGAAATTCCCGCTACTGCAAAACCGGTGCATGTCGGTGGATGCGCATGAACAACAGATCGAATATCCGGACGATTCTTGTAGCAGGCAAGATGCATCCTGAGCTCCGAAGACGGTTCGCGCCTGCCCGCAATTTTCCTGCCTTCGAGGTCGGTAATAACAATATCTTCCGGCTCAAGGAATCCTTTGCTCATGCCTGTGGGTGTGGCCATGATCAGGCCGTCCTCGCGCAAAACGCTGATATTCCCATCGCCTCCCGAAATCAAATGCCGGGCATACATACGGCGCCCTACTTCAACGATGTCCTTTCTGATTCTCTCTTCGTTAATATTCACGATCCCTGCTCATTCGTACGCAGTTTCAGTATGGCCTGTTTCAGCATCGGAACTTCCGGATGCTCCGGGTACAGTGTAATCACTTTTTCCCACGCCTCCGCAGCGCCTTTCTTGTCTCCCATACTCATTCTGGCGATACCGACATTCATCAAAGTCTGCAAATGTTTCGCGTCAATTGATAACGATTTGTTATAAAGTTCCACTGCTTTCTCGTAGTTCCCCATCCACAAATAGGAGCTTCCAAGATCGGTGATCAGGTTAACATTGGACGGTTCCCGTTGCATCGCCCTGTCGTAGTATTTGATCGCTTCCTGATAGTTTTTGGAATCAAAATGCAGATTGCCCAGGGCCACTGTTGCCTGCTGATTATCCGGATCCTTTTTCAGAATCTCTTCCTGTTCGCTAATTCGCGCTTTCATCGCCGCTTCATCGATAGGAGGATGCCCTTCGGGCAACTGCCCCTGTTCGGGAGCCGCCTGCGATGGAGATGCAGACTGTTGCTGTTGCACCGTGGTAGCGGGCATCACAACAGCATTTCCGGATCTGCCTGAATTAGCGATCAGAACACCGACAATCACTCCAACAACCATCCCGGCCAATGCAAAAACAAGATTATCCTTGGACATTTCAGTACTTCAGTCTCCCGGTAAAGAAACGCTGATTATAACATACGCCTTTCTGTGAATATCATGCTATCCTTAAGGCCACCACAGTCAGAGGTCTGTTCCGCTGATGATCAGAGCCTTCAGGGTCATATCAATCCTCATCCTTCTGGCGGTTCCGCTCCAGGCACAGCCTGTTCAGGAAAGCATTTCCGTAGATCTGGTTAATATTTATATGTCCGCAACGGACTCGAGAGGGAGTTTTGTTACGGATCTGAAGCCCGAAGAATTCGTACTCAAAGAAAATGGCTTGCCGCAAAATATCACGCATTTTTCAAACTTCACGCTTGAAGACAGCAACAAGCTGGGTGAAAGAGATGTTCCTCTAACGATGGCTCTGGTTCTGGATAAAAGTGCAAGTATGGGCGCCGAAATCCAGGGCGAACATAAAATGGACATCGTTAAAAACGCAGCATTTCGCTTGCTGGATGAAATGAAAAATGACGACAGCACGACACTCATTTCGTTTAACCACGCGCCTACTGAAGAAACACAGCTTACGTCAGACAGGAAGAGAGTCGGGCGTGACGTATTGTTTCAACAGGTTGAAGGCGGAGATACGGCATTGCTGGATTCCATTTTTTTTGCGCTGGAACGGCTGAATAACCGTTCAGGACGCAAGATCATTGTTGTTTTCTCGGATGGAGAAGATACCGCGAGCAAACTGAAACTGGATGAAGTTCTGGCAAACGTCATTGACTCTGATGTTACTGTTCTTGCTTTCGGAACAATGGCCCTGGGTTCAGGCTCAATTCGCGGCCGGTACATTCTGGAAAAACTTGCTGAAGCCAGCGGCGGTTACGCATTTTTTCCCAGCAGTCTCAACGCCCTGGATGGAGTTATGGATAAACTCAGACACGGAATGCGCAGCCAGTATTCGATGGGCTATGCCCCGTTAAATGTAAATCGTGATCGAAAATGGAGAACCATTGAGATCACCTGCAAAAGACCGGGCGTTAAACTCCGTTACCGTAAAGGCTACAACCCCGGATAAAAATGTAGCAGGCGCCTTCGCCCGCGCTACATCACGCTCGCGATTCACGTTCTTTGACGCGAACCTGTCTGCGGAGCTCGGCCTGCCGGTGCCTGCGTATTTCGTCTGAAGTTTCGGGAACAATCGGAGGGACCGGAACAGGCTTGCCTGCTTTATCAATAGAAACGTACGTCACGTAAGCGCTGCCTGTGTGGCGACGTTCGCCGGTAAACGGATTCTCAGCAGTCACTTTTACGCCGACTTCCATTGAAGTACGGGCAACAAAATTTACGCCGGCCTGCAGGATAAGGATCTCCCCAACATATGCAGGTTTGAGAAAATCGAGTTTATCCATTGAGGCGGTTACTACAGCATTCCGGCAATGCCTCATCGCCGAAATAGAGCCGATAATGTCGATCAACTGCATCACACGTCCGCCGAAAACATTGCCCTGCGGATTAGCGTCATTCGGAAATACAATCTCCATCATCTCCACCTGAGACTCCCTGACCGTTTTTACCACGTCCGTCATGAAAATGTCCTCCACTCAACAATACTTTGCAGTAAGTTGAACTCCATATTATATTTAGTAAGCACCATGACGACACAAAACCGCAATCAGAAGAAGCCACAGCCCGAAAATCGCTTCCAGCAAATTTTTCGTAATTCCTTTTTCCCGGGCATATTCATTCTGATTATCCTCTATCTCGTTTTTACAGGTATTAACCCGCCCGGGAATGAGATTTCTTATTCGGCATTCAAGAATGCCGTAAAAGAGGGTCGCGTTTCTTCTCTTGTGATTTCGAAAAACGCCATTGAAGGGGAAGTGATTGATGCTTCCGGAAAGAGAACCCGCTTTACGACAGTGCCGATCGAGGATACACAACTGATAGCCCTGCTGGAGTCCAAGAGCGTTGATTACAAAGGCGAATACCGGAATTCCGGAATCATGCAGTTTTTATTCACATGGATCCCTCTTTTCATTTTGTTGATACTTTTCTGGGGCTATATTTTCCGCCGTCTGGGCGGAGCAAGCGAGCAAGTTATTTCATTCGGCAAGAACAAGGCTAAACTCTATAACGAGTCGGAAGAAAAGATGACGTTCAACGAAGTCGCCGGCGTTGACGAAGCCAAAGTAGAAATGATGGAGCTTGTCGAATTTCTGAAGAATCCGGGAAAATTTCAGAAGCTTGGCGGTAAGCTGCCAAAAGGCGTCTTGCTCGTCGGACCTCCAGGAACCGGAAAGACTCTGCTGGCAAAGGCAACTGCAGGTGAGGCCAATGTGCCGTTCCTGAGTTTAAGCGGCTCCGATTTCGTGGAAATGTTTGTTGGAGTTGGAGCAGCCCGCGTCAGAGATTTATTCGATCGCGCGCAAAAGAAAGCGCCGTGCATCATCTTCATTGATGAAATCGATGCGATCGGCAGGCATCGTGGCGCAGGTGGTTTAATTGGCGCCCATGATGAGCGCGAGCAAACCCTGAACCAGTTGCTTTCTGAAATGGATGGTTTTGATGCCCGCAAAGGAGTCATCATTCTTGCCGCAACGAACCGCCCCGACGTTCTGGATCATGCTCTGCTTCGTCCGGGTCGTTTTGACCGCCAGATTGTTGTGGATGCGCCCGATCTGAAAGGTCGTCTGGCCATTCTGAAAGTTCACACTCGCATTCTCCGTCTCGGTCCGAATGTGGATCTCGACATAATTGCACAGAGAACTCCAGGATTTGTGGGAGCTGATCTGGCCAACATCTGCAATGAAGCCGCACTTCTTGCTGCGCGCCGGAATAAAGACGCAATCGAAACGCCCGATCTGGAAGATGCCATTGATCGTGTTTTGACCGGGCCTGAAAAAAGGAGCCGCCTCATCAACGTCCATGAAAAGCGAATTGTTGCTGTGCATGAATCCGGACACGCTTTAACCGCGCTGCTTTTGCCCAATACGGATCCGGTGACTCGCGTCTCCATCATTCCCAGAGGTTACGCGGCTCTTGGCTATACTTTGCAGACTCCAAAAGAAGACCGGTATTTGATCACACGTTCGGAGATTTTGAGTCGAATCAAAGTGATGCTCGGCGGACGCGCTGCGGAAGATCTCGTCCTGAATGAAATTTCAACAGGCGCACAAAACGATTTGCAAAAGGCGACTGAATTTGCGCGCAGTATGGTCATCGAATATGGAATGACCGAAAGACTTGGATTGATCAGCGTACCGGATTCGGATGGTGGTCCGTTTATGTCCAGAAAACTTTACGGCGGCCCCTCCGTGTCGAGCGAAACCGGCAGGGAAATTGAGATGGAAATCAAAGACATTCTGGACCGCCTGTACCAGGAAACGATCGAAACACTCCGCGAAAACAAACAAAAACTGGAAGATCTGGCGGAGGCACTTCTGGAAAAAGAAACTCTGGAAAAAGAGGAGCTCAATCGAATTATTGCAAAGCTTGACTTGCCGGTCTCCAATGGAGTGGCGGTCTAAATCCCTCCTTTACTTCTTGAATAACGCATCAAAAGCTCTTCGTGCATCCTGCGGTGTAGCGTTTGCTTCAAAAGTACGCTCCACGAAAACAGAAGGACTGAACATTAAACAATTGTTGCGTGAATCTTTCGGAGAAACCCGCGCAAGAATCGGCTTCGAACATTCCCACCTTGCGCTGGTAATAAAGAACGAACAATTCGTACAGGTATGCAGGTCTGCGGTACAGCCTTCACACGTTGAATCTACTGCAACCTCACCTGCCGTCGTTATAGCCTTCCCGCATCGCGCACAACGGATACCCGATCTCGCAGTGCCGCCGTCTCGCATACCGTAGCGCTTGATTCCAGTGTTCCTGGTCGGTCGTTGCTGACGGTCCTTACGGGACTCCTCCTTGTACTCGTCCATGTAACCATGTTGCTTGTATTTCCTGTCCATTTCGCTTCCTACGGGTTTTTTCTTCACCCGTTTATCTGTTTTTGATTGAATCTAATTTAACTGTATGAGGTGGACGAACCAGTGTACTACAATAGTAGTAGAATCATTCGTTCCGGTCAAGATCAAATTCCATAATGCGGACAGGATGTCCGCGCTCCCTATGGAGCGCAGGCTTCCAGCCTGCATTAGTTAGGGGCCGCGGACTTCCAGTCCGCATTGCCCGCCCGAGGTTTGACATTCCCGGGTTTCTATCAGAATTCAGCAGGATGTAATAAAATAGGTAGCAGGTTTAATTCGTAACATGCCCAGAAAACCAAGAACCTTGATTCTGGATGATGACCCGTCATTAACCGATCTTCTTTCGGACGTATTGAGTGAAGAAGGATACGAGGTTCTTGCTTCAAATTCGCCGAAAGACGTCCTTTTTTTGGCCCGGCAGTTTCTACCGGACGTGCTGATACTGGATATCATGATGCCGGAACTGGATGGTTTCGATGTGTGTGAATACTTCAAACGCGACGTGCAGCTTAAATTTACGAGAATCGTAATTCTAACAGCGCGCGATGATCGCGAATGCCGGGTCCGATGTTACCGCGCTGGAGCTGATCTTTTTTTGTCCAAACCTTTTGAAATGGATGAGCTACGCCAGATCATCGCAAACCATTCAGAGTCAAAGCTCGCACACGAACGCACAATGAAAGATCTTCAGAACCAGACCCTGATTGACACCGTTACGAGCTCGTACAACCGGTATTACATGCAAAAGAGAGTTTCCGAAGAGCTAAAACGAATGCAACGTTTCCGGCGTCCGATGGGTATCATACTTGTGCACCTGGACAACTTGAGCTACATCAATATCCACTACGGTCATGCATTCGGAAACGATGTTCTTCGCGATGTTTCTGAGATCATGCGCCAGGAACTGAGAGAATTCGATCTGCTGGGCCGCTACAATGAGGATTCTTTCTTAATACTGCTCCCGGAAACGCACGAACAGGGTACAAAGGCTGTTGCATCGCGTATCAGAGAAGTCGTTTCCTCTCTGGTGTTTCTCAAAAAACGAAAGTTGACTCTGCAGCCGGCTGTCCATTCTATGAATTACGATAAGGGAACCAAACCTGAACATGTAATCGAAAATCTTGATCAGATTCTTCAGTAAACCTGCGATATTACAACTATCCTTCTTATTACCTGTTGCGGCAGAGCCGGCAACCGAAATGAGTTTCAGAAGAGAAGTCCGAATATTGTGTTTTTGCTTATAATGTCGGTGCATGTCGAATTGGCGAATCATTTTTTCCTGGCGGATGCTGGTAAATTTCTTTCTGGGTATCAGCTCCGGACTGCCTCTTTTGTTGATCGGATCCACTCTTCAGGCATGGATGACAGATGAAAAAGTTGATCTGAAACTCATCGGACTCTTTTCCCTGGTTGGAGTTCCTTACACATTCAAGTTCGCATGGGCTCCGTTGATGGACCGGTACGTCCCGCGCTTCCTGGGTCGCCGGCGAGGATGGATACTGATCACACAGATCTTACTTGCACTTTCAGTTGCCTCTCTTTCTTTCGTTTCACCCGCTCAGGGTCCGGGGCGTGTGGCGCTGCTGGCGGTCATCATTGCATTCTTCAGCGCAAGTCAGGACATCGTCTTTGATGCTTACCGCCGGGAAGTATTAAGCGATCAGGAACTGGGCCTTGGCTCTTCCATGGGAGTTAACGGTTACCGCATAGGAATGCTCATTTCCGGCGCGTTTGCGTTATACCTGGCCGATCAAACCACATGGCACCAGGTTTACCTGATTCTTGCAGCCATATTTTTGATTTTCGGAATCTTCACCATCCTGGCGCCGAATCCGGTTGAGACAATCGCGCCACCCTCCAATCTGTCTGAAGCTGTGTTTGCTCCACTGGTCGATTATTTCAGAAGATCCGGTTCTATTGAAATCCTTCTATTTATTGTACTCTACAAAATTGGCGACGTGATGGCAGCCAACCTCACAACTCCTTTCTACCTGAATCTGGGATTCACGAAAACGCAGATTGCAACCATCGTTAAATCGTTCGGACTCGCGGCAACCCTGGCCGGAACGTTTCTGGGCGGACTGTGCCTGCTGCGCTGGGGAATTTTCCGGTCGCTCTGGGTATTTGGAATCCTGCAGGCCTCCTCCACGGCAGCATTTGCCCTGCTCGCGCGAGTGGGACCGCATCACGGGTTGCTGACCGGAGTCATCGCTTTCGAAAACGTTGCAAGCGGCATGGGAACCTCAGCGTTTGTCGCTTTCATGGGAAGCCTCACCAATCGCAAATTCACCGCTTTTCAATATGCCCTGCTGAGCAGCCTTATCGGCGTACCGAGAGCCATCCTTGCTTCACCCACCGGATACATGCAGTCAGCCATGGGCTGGGAAAGCTTTTTCCTTTTTTGCGCTATCATCGCCATTCCCGGAATGCTCCTGCTGCTGCGCTTTAACCGCTGGCAGAAAATGTAAGATTTTAGATCTCGGATTTCAGATTTCAGATTGAAATTGAAGATTGTTGATCAGCTTACGATCTTAGTTTTGGAATTTCAGCAGTTTTTGGATCAGCAGGATCGCCTTCGGCGTGATCCGGAACATCGGCAACAATCACTGTTATATTATCCGCGCCACCTCTGGCTCTCGCTGCATCAATCAGATCCCTGCAAACTTTTTCAGGCTCCGGCAAACGCAACAGAGTTTCACAAATCGTTTTATTGTCCACAGTAGACCACAACCCGTCACTGCAGAGCAGCAGTCTTTCTTTCGGCTTTACTGGAAATCGGCTGATATTCGCATCCACCTCGGCTTTGGTGCCAATGGTTTTAATCAGCAGGTTTTTAAGCTGATGTGACTTACCCTTCTCGGGCAGTAGATACCCGCGCTTGATCAATGCG
>Ga0247727_10012315_pt1 | contig 14716 bp, 4 predicted proteins | sample WisWelCaveWW1625_FD_202498 | JGI IMG/M metagenome (GOLD analysis project Ga0247727, IMG submission 202498) | Biofilm microbial communities from Wishing Well Cave, Virginia, United States - WW16-25 | ecosystem: Environmental > Aquatic > Deep subsurface > Groundwater > Cave microbial mat | place... | reverse complement strand
CACTCTGTCATCGAGAGGAACCTTCCTTTCGCTTGTCGATTGAGCATCCAACCCTTGAGACAACGCGTCAGGACGAACCTCTCATTTTTCTTGTCCTCATTGTTCGTGAATAATCCGGGCTAGGCCGTTCAGATCGGAAGCAGCCCACATCTGCAGGCCGGCGGCGGTGTCAACGGTTAACGCTTGCTCGTACCATTGCGATGCGGTTGGAAAATCGTTGAGACTCTGGCTGCAGCGCCCTAAGGCCGACAGCGTGCGCGACTGTGCCGGCGCGTCGGGTTCCTTACTCTCCTTAAGCAGCTCCCACGCGGCCGCGTGCGCGGCGCGCGCTGCCTGCCACTGTCGCAGCGATTCGTGAATTGCGCCCACGCGGGCGTATAGCCAGGCTGCCGCTGCTTTGTCCCCGGCTTTCTGCGCGGCCCGGGCGGCAGCCGTCCACAAAGTGCCCGCTCCATTACTGTCGCGGCTCGGATTGGCTTGCGCGGTTCTGCCTTCTTCGTACAGTTTCAGCACTGCGGCTGAAAGGTCAGGGCGCACTTCTATGCCCAATGCGCCGAGCGGCACGTTCAGCGTCAGCGTCTCATCACCGCGCCGCAGCCGAAGTTCCACTGTCAGCTTCTCGAAAGTGTTCTGTTGCCACGCCTGCAGCGTCGCCGGCGACCGCAGCGGCTTGCCATCGTAGCTCAACAATCGATCGCCAACCTTGAGGCCGGCCTTCGCGGCGATGGAGTCGGTGGTCATCGATTCGACGATGAGGCCAGTTGGCTCGTTAGCTGGTTGGCTGAGTGGCTGGGCGCAAGCCATGCAGACCCAGGCCAGCACCGCAAGCGGCTGTACAAGTGCTCGCTTCAATTGGCAATTAGCATTTCGCATTTCGCATTGCCGTTGATCGTCTACGCGATATGCGCGCCCCGCGTCTCCACGTACACTGCGTAGAGCGACTGGCTGGCGGCCATGAACAGGCGGTTGCGGCGAGGGCCGCCGAAGCAGAGGTTCCCGCAGATTTCCGGCAGCAGAATCTGACCGATGCGCACGCCGTCCGGGGCGAAGATGTGTACGCCATCGTAGCCCGGACCCACCCAGCCGGCGCTGGCCCAGACATTGCCGTCCACGTCGGCGCGGAGGCCATCGGCAAAGCCGGCGACCTCCTTACCGTCGAGCGTCAGCTTCATGGAGCAAAACTCGCGACCGTTGGTGAGCTTCGTGCCGTCGACGATATCCCACACCTTGATGTTCTTCGGCGCTTGCTCGTAGTGCGACGCACCGGTGTCGGCGACGTAGAGCTGCTTGTAATCCGGTGAGAAGCACATGCCGTTCGGTTTGAAAATCTCGTCGGTCAGTTTGTCGATCTTGCCGGTTTTGCTGTCGATACGGTAGACGGCTTCCTTCAATTGCAGCTCGCCCTTGAATCCTTCGTAGTCGAGCAGACTGCCGTAGCCGGGATCGGTGAACCAGGTGCTGCCGTCGGGATGCACCGCGCCATCGTTCGGCGCGTTGAACGGCTTGCCGAGAAAGCGGTCGGCCAGCACGGTGACGCCGCCATCGTACTCGTAACGCACCACGCGCCGCGTGCCATGCTCGAACGAGATCTGGCGTCCCTGATAATCGAAGGTATTGCCGTTGCTGTAGTTGGCCGGGTTGCGAATCACGCTGACGTGCCCGTCATCGTTGAGCCAGCGTAGTTGAATGTTATTGGGAATGTCGCTCCAGACCAGATACTTGCCGGAACCGTTCCAGGCGCAGCCTTCGGCCCAGAGCGTGCCGTGATGCAGACGCTGAATCGTGGTGTTGCCGAGCTTGTATTTGGCGAAACGCTTGTCGAGCACCACAACGTCGGGTTCGGGGTAGCGGATTGGTTGCGCGTTCGGGCCGTAACGGTTCGAGGTTTGCGCACCGACCGCGGATGCAACCGCCGCCGTCGCCACGCCAATCACTGCGCGGCGGGAAAGCGCGGCGGAAGCAGGAGGAGTAGACTGAGCAGGAATCGAGTTCATGGTCCGTCCTTTCGGAAAATGGATCACCTCAACTTCGACAATGGAGTGGCGTTGTCCTTCCGCGGCGCCGTGCTCACCGTGGCCCCCTCACTGCCAGTCGCCCGCCAACGTGAACGCGGCCCAGTGGAACGGGTGCGCAGTGGGCGCGGCTTTGCGGAGTTTGAGTTGGGCGGTGCGCAATGCTTCGGCCTTGTCGAGTCCGGGGCCGGCCATTTGCGTTTTGAGTTCGCTTAACAATCCCTGCGTCAGCCGACTGCGCGAGGCGTCGTTGACGCGCCACAAGCTTACGGCCACGGAGTTGGCGCCCGCATGCATGAAGCCACGGGTGAGCAGATGCAGGGAGTCGCCGGTGACGAGCTTCCCCGGCACCGCATGACCACCACTCAGCACCACCAGGTCGGTATTGAGCTTCAAACTCAGTACTTCGGAGAGATTGAGCGCGCCCTTCGCCAGTGGCAACAGTTCCCCCAATTGGTCGTCGCCCAAGCGCACCGGCGTGGCAAACAGCAGCAGCCGCGACCCGGCGGTGTCGTCCTTCGCATGCTCCTCGCTGGCCTCCTTGCCGAGATAGACCTTGTCCTTCGGCTTGAAAAGCGCGGCGGCCGAATTCGCCTCGCTGGCGCCGAACTGCAAAACCGGCAACGATTCCTGCTCAGCGGTGGTCGGTTGGCCCTCGCCATTGGCAGCGGGGGAGTCGGGTTTTGACGCCGGCTTGGCGGGCAGCTCGGGATCTGCGAACGCCGTGAGGCTGCGGGTTGCGACCGGCCTCGTTTTCGGGCGGGTCTCCCGACTCGCCAGCAGCGCGCTCAGCGAGGGCACCGTCGAGATGGTGTACTCATCAATCATGTAAGTGGGCAGGCCCTTCGCATCTTTACCGGCGACCAGCGCGGCGAACGGCAGGTAGCAGAGCGGACCGTCAGGGACAATCAACAGGCGCTTCAAGCCCTTCAACTCCGCCGCCGCCGGACCGACGAGTGCGGCGTACAGTTCGCTGCTAACGGTGGCGACCTCGGCGAGGTCGCTCTTGCCGTCCGCCATTTTCGTTAGCAGCGCCGAGACCTTTTGGGACAGCGCGACGCGCGATAGCGGAATGGCCTTGAGGCCCAACCCGGTCCTGGTCACCACGTAGAGCATCGTTTGCTCGGCCATCACATGATACGAAAGCAGCGCACCATTTGCGGGGAGTAACTTGCGGGCTTCGGCCACGCTGGACGGCTCGGGGTAGCGCAGTTTGCCGTATTTCGTTTCGCGCAACGTGGCGACCAGCGCCGCCATTTGCTGCTCGCCGGACTTGAGTTTGGTTTCGAGTTCGGCCAGCTTCTTTGTTGTCTCGTCGTCGCGCGGGCCGGGCTGGCCCCCGAGGATCGAGAGTTCGCGCAACTGCTGGCCGTGCTGCTGGGCCAGTTCGCGCGCTCGGGCGGTCTGTGCGGCCGGAGCGCCGTCCGCCAGCGTGGCGCCCAGCACTTCCGCCAGATCGACGAAGCTGTGGATCCGACGCGCGTCGCTTTCGGCAAACGCCAGTTCGAGGAAGGTGGCGCCGGCTTTCGCGTCGTTGCCTTCTGGTTTGGCGTTGGCGGTTTGGAGTTGCAGCGCGGTTAAGGTCAGGTTGTCGCGCAGCGCGCGGCGGTCGCCGAGAGTGAGCGTGCGCGCCGGACCGATGGTCTGTAGTCCAAGCGGAAACGCATTGAGCACCGCCAGCGTGTGGCGATACTCGACGCGCGCCTCCGCCCAGCGCGCCTGGCTGGTAAGGATGAGCGCCTTGCCCAGACGGCAGCGGAATTCGTTATCGTGGTCCTTGAGCGGACCGGCCAGCGCCAGGCCCTCGTCGAACGATTTCAACGCGCCGCCGAGACTGCGCAGGCTGCGCTGGGTGTTGCCCAACCCCACCAGCGCGCGCAACTCGTTCGGCGCATCCTTCAGTTCCCGCGCGAGACGCAGCACTTCATCGTAAGCGGCCAGCGCCGGGATCAGGCTGTCGGTCTGCTCATACACTGTCGCCAGATTCAACTGGGCGGCGGCCTGGAGCGGCTTGAGATTGAGATCGCGCGCAATCGCCAGCCCGGTCTCCCAGGCGGTCGTCGCTTTGGCAACGTTGTTTTGCCGATGATAAATGAGGCCCAGTCCCATCAGCAAGTCCACTTCACCCGGACGGTCCTTAAGTTCCTGTTTGAACTTGAGCGCGGACTCGTACGACGCCAGCGCTTCGGTGCCCTTGCCGGCCTTGTTTTGGAGGTTGCCGAGGTTGACCAGCGTGCGTGCTTCGAGCGCCTTGTCGCCCACCTCGCGGAATGCCGCGACGCTGTCCGCGTAGGCCTTTAGTGCCTCGTCATTCTTCTCCATCCGTTCGAGCATCGCGGCGTAACTGCTCAGCACCCCGGCCTCCACGTCGCGCTGCTTCGAATCGCGCACCAGCTTGAGCGCTGTTTCAAACGTGGCCGCTGCCCTTTTCGTGTCCTTCAAGTGGTTGTGATACATCGCGCCGAGTGCGATGAGCAGGTTGGCTTCTCCGGCGGTGTCTTTCTGTTCGCGGCGGAGCTTCAACGCGGCCTCGTAGGCGGCCACTGCCTCCGTTGGCCTCTTCAACTCCACCTGAAGGTTGCCGATATTGATGAGCGCGCGCGCTTCGGCTTCCTTGTCGGCGAGTTCGCGGAAGAGCTTCGCGCTGGCCTCGTATAGTTTCAGGGCCTCGGCGGGATGTTTCAATTCCGCCTCAATGCCGCCGAGGTTGCTGAGCGTAACCGCTTCAAGTTGCTGGTTCTTCTCGGCGCGCACCAGGGTCAGCGCCGCCGCAAACGAGGCCGCAGCCTTCTGCGGCTCTTTGGCGTTGTACTGCAGCCGTCCGATCGTCACCAGCAGGTTGGCCTCGGCGGATTTGTCGTTGAGCTCGCGCTTGAGCGCGAGCGCGGTCTCGAACGCCTTCAACGACGCGTCTGGCTTTTGCAACGCCGACTGGAGGTTGCCCACCGCCACCAGCGCACGCGACTCGCCGAGTTTGTCCTTGAGTTCGCGATACACGCCCGCCGCGCCCTCGTAGGCGGTCAGCGCCGCCGCCGGGTTCATCGACTGGTCATGGATGAGTCCCAGACTCATCAGCGCTGTGGCCTCCGCGGCGCGATCGTTCAGGCTGCGGATGAGTTTCAGGGCGTCGTCGAAACTAACCGCGGCCTTCTGCCGCTCCCCCATCTCGTACAGCACCGCCCCGATGCCGAGCAGTAGGTTGGCCTCTTCGGCCGGCCGCATCAATTCCCGTTTGAGTTTGAGCGCCGCCTCGTACGAGGCCTGCGCGTCGGGCAGCCGCTTCGCGGTGCGTTGCACGTTGCCCAGGGCTACCAGCACGCGGGATTCTTCGACCTTGTCGCCCAGTTCGTTGAACAGCTTCACCGCCGCAACGAAAGCGGTCAGCGCGGCGGGATAGTTCTTCAATTGCTCCTGGGTCGTGGCCAGGTTGTTCAGCGTGATCGCTTCGGCCCGTTTGTCGTTACCGCCGCGAATCAGGGCCAGCGCTGCATCGAACGACTCGGAAGCCTTCTGCTTGTCGCCCAGGTCGGACAGCACCGCACCGATGCCCATCAACACGTCGGCTTCGCCGGCCTTGTTCCCGAGGTCGCGATAGAGCTTCTGCGCCGCCCCGTAGGCGGCCAGCGCCTCTCTCTCGTTCTTCAATTTGCGCTGCAAATTGCCGACGACGATGTTCAACCGCGCTTCGCCGACGCGGTCCGTGGTAAAGCGCAGCGCGGTGATCGCATTCTGATACGCCGTGACGGCGGCGGCGGGGTTATCCAGCCGCTCGTGCGTCGCCGCCAGGTTGGTGAGCACCAGCGCCTCCAGCGGTTTGTTGTTCAACGAACGGAGCAACTCGAGGCTCTGCTCAAACAGCTTGGAGGCCTCTGCGTTTTTCTTCTCATTGAGTTGCAGCACGCCCATGTAGTTCAGCACGAGCGACTCGCTCACTTTGTCTTTGGCGTCCCGTAGTTCGGTGAGCGCGCGACGATAATTCTCCATCGCTTCGGTCGTTTTGCCCACCGCCGCATGAATGAGGCCGCGCGAAGTCCAGCAGGTTCCCAGCAACGCTTTGACCTCGAGGAACCCGGCCACTTCATAGGCGAGGTCGTTCACGCGCAGCGCCTCCGGCAGGTTCTTTTCGCGCGCCGCAGCCTCCGCGCGTTGGTTCAGCGTAATCACAATTTCGGCGCCGAGCAAAGGACGATCCTGGAACAGCAACGTCTGGCGTTCCGGTCGCGTGACCGCGGTGAGCAGTCCGTCGAGCAGGTCGCGGACCGCCTCGCTCGCGCGGGTGATCTTCCACGCCCCCCCCTCGCGGGCACAGGTCAGGTTGGTGGCGCGCTTGCCGAAATCATTGGAAGGACGTCCGCTCTTATCGGCGGAGGTCAGCTCCGAATACACCTGCACCGTGGCGGTGGCGCGTTCGATTTTCTGACGGAGAATCGTCGTGCGTTTCACCTGAATATCGATGTTCTGGTCGAGCAGTTTTTGCAAGGCCGTGCGATACTCGCCCAGCCCCTGGGCGCTCGCACTCCATAGGGCCAGGTGACCGGGCAGATCCTTCTTCGCCTGGGTGGCAAAGAACTGGGTGGCCAGCGTGCGCAGTTCGCTGGCCTCGTCGGCGACGCTGTGGCGGATGGCTCCGCCCAGCGTTCCGATCAACAGCAACACAAAACTCCAACGGACGGTACGTAGCAAAGAAATCACCTCAAGGGAAATTCGAGCGCCGGCGGCGGCGCGTGCAACAAAAAAGTTTGCCGCAATTCGGCCGCGAATTTCGGGGCCGGGCCGGCGACAGGGTGAAGCGGCGAAGTCCAATGTTGACAAGGCTGGAGCGCGAAGGGCTGCGGATACGCCCCGGTGATAGTTCGGAAGTGTGGTGGATGACCTCGGGGCCGGGCTTGACAGCTCTGGCGGAACCAATTATAATGCGAAGGCATTTCCGAATCCATAACTGCAAGACGAACTACGTGAACGGAACACCACCATATGCAAGGAGCAAACGGATGACCTTCAAACACGGATTGCTGGCGCTGGCCGCGCTGAAATTGTTGGCAGCCAGTCCGGCGATAGCGCAAACGCAAGCCGAGGGGACGCTGCTAACAGCGCGGCCCGCCGCGACGGCGGCCAACCAGCCTCGAGTCTTGGTCCGCCAGATCAAATTCAACGGCAACACCGTCATGAGCGAAGACGCGCTTAATCGACTGGTGGCCGGCTCGCTCGGCAAGGAAGTTACCCTGGCCGACTTGCAGAACCTGGCGACCAAGGTGTCGGAGGCTTACCACGCCGCCGGCTATTTCCTGGCCAAGGCGGTGATTCCGGAACAGGACATTCAGGGGGGGGTAGTGACGATTCGCGTGTTGGAAGGCCGACTCGGCGAGATTATCGTCACCGGCAATCAACGCTTCGGCGAGCCGGACATCCGCAAGCATTTCGATCGGCTCGTGAAGGAAAAAGTCATCCGGCAGCAAACGCTCGAACGCGCGCTCCTCATTCTCAACGACATTCCCGGACTCGAGGTCAGTTCCGTCCTCCAGGCCGGTAAGGAGCAGGGCACGACCGATCTCGCCGTGAAGGTGACCGAAGAGCGCCGCGCGCTCGGCTCGTTCGAGTTCAACAACTTCGGCACGCGATTGTCGAGCCGCTATCGGTTCGCGCCGGCGGTCGATCTTCCAAACCTCAGCGGCAACGGAGACGTGGTCAATTTGCGGCTGGTCACCGGCACCACGCCGCGCGACCTGCTGTTCGGTCGTTTCAATTACACCCGGCCGGTCAACCACAAGGGTACCACCATCTCCTCCTACTTCGTCGGCGGTCAGTCGGAAATCGGCGAAGAGTTTGCGGTGCTCGGCATCACCAGCGAAGTAACCTCGTTCGGTTTCGGCGCGCACCACCCGTTGTGGAAGTCGCGGCAGAAGTCGGTGTCGGTTGATGCCGGCCTCGATTGGAACGACACCAAACAGAATCTGCTGGGTGCCCTCACCAGCGCCGATAAGATTCGGAAATTCCGCGCCGGACTGTCGTGGGATGCCAAAGACAACACCGGTCGCAACTTCGCCTCGCTGACCTGGCACCAAGGCCTCGGATCCGGTACCTTCGGCGCGATGCGCGACAATGATCCGCTATCGAGCCGCAGCGCCTCCGGCGCCGACAACCGTTTCTCCAAGTTCACGCTCGACCTCGCACGCGTTCATCGCGTCAACAATCGGGTCTACCTGGTCGGACGCGGCAGCGCGCAGTTGGCGACTCATGCGCTGGTGGTGGGCGAGCAGCTCGCCGTCGGTGGCGCCGATTCGGTGCGTGGTTACAACCAGTCGCAGTTTTTGGGCGACGACGGGGTGAACGTGAGCGTCGAGGCACGATTCTCGCCGCTGCGCAAGAATTCCGATCGCTTCCAGGTGGCGGTTTTTGCCGACCACGGCACGGTGACGCTGAAGCAGCCGACCGCGGGCCAGAGCAAAACTCAGAACATCACCGGCCTCGGCTTTGGCGTGCGGGCCGTCTTCCCGCGCGAATGGTCCCTTCGCGCCGACCTCGGGTTCCATATCAGCAACAAGCCCGACACCGGCGCCACCGCCCTGCCCACCATTCAGTTGATCAAGCGGTTCTAACCGACCACCGCTCCAAGGATGCCCAGCAGCATGAATCCAACCTCGTTGTTGAACCCGCGCACGACGCGTTCGGCTCGTACCTTTACGAAATCTGTGCAGGAGACCTGCCTCATGATGAAAGCCACTTCCTCCATTGCTCGTTCGGTTCGTTCCTCGAGTCGGGGGGTGAGGCGGTGCGCAAGTCTGGTCGGGTTAGGACTGGCGCTGGCGGTTTCCTTCCGCCCGGCGCACGCGCAGGGGCCGCAGGGCGGCCAGGTAGTGGCGGGCTCGGCGACGATCGCGCAGACTGCGGCGCAGACGTTGATCAGCCAGACCACGGACAAGGCGATCATCAACTGGCGCGGGTTCAACATCGATGTCAACGAACTGGTGAAGTTCATCCAGCCGGGACCGAACGCGGTGGTATTGAATCGCGTGACCGGCGCCGATCCTTCGAGCATCCTGGGTCAGCTCATTGCGAACGGCCGGGTATTTCTGGTGAATCCGAACGGGATCGTGTTCGGGGCGAACAGCAAAGTGGATGTGGCCGGGTTGCTGGCGACGACGTTCGATATCAAGAACAACGACTTCCTGGCCGGCAAGTTCGACTTCCTGAAGCAGGCCGGCAAAGACGGCTATGTAATTAACAAGGGCGAGATCAAAGTCGCTAAGAACGGGTTCGTGTTCTTAGTGGCTCCGGGCGTGGCGAACGAAGGCCTCATCATCGCCGAGATCGGCAAGGTAGCCCTCGGCGCGGGGACGCAGTTCACCGTTGACTTCAACGGCGACGGGCTGATCAAGTTCGAAGTGTCCGGCAAAGTGATGGACAAAGTGAAAGGTCCCGACGGGAAGCCGCTGACCTCGGCGGTCAGCAACTCGGGCAAGATCGACGCCCGTGGCGGCCAGGTGCTGCTCACCGGCGATGCGGCGAAGGAAGTCTTCAGTTCCGTCGTTAATAATGAAGGCGTCATCGAAGCGAAGTCGCTCGTAAGCTCCGAGGGCAAAGTCACGCTCAAGGGCGGAGATACCGGAATCGTCCAGAACTTGGGGACAATCGATGTGTCGGCGGACGAAGTCGGGGCCAATGGCGGTCAGATTGAGTTGACCGGCAGCATCGTGGCCAGCGCCGGCAGTGTGCTCGCGCTCGGCTCCGCCGGCGCCGCCGGTGGCGAGATTCTGATTGATTCCACCGCCGGCACCGTGCTGGTCGACGGCAGCATGACTTCAGCGAGTGGCGTGGGCGAGAACTCGTCCGCGGGCACGATTCTCATCGGCTCGGACCGCCGCACCATGCTCACCGCCGGAGCCGAGGTCCGCGCCGACGGCACCGAGGGCGGCGCCGGTGGGTTGATCCACATCGGCAAAGGCCCGGAAGACCTGATCTTCAATTCGCTACTGGTCAGCGCCAGCGGCGCACCCGGCACCGGACTGGTGGCGCTGGACCCGGTGGACCTGACGATTAACAATGTAGCGGCTCTCGGTGGCGACCTCGACGGCCTCCTGCCCGACATTACCAGTGGCCTGGCCGGTACGACGCTGTCGGTGGGTTCTCTGGAAGCAATTGCCGCAACGACCAACGTATTGATTGAAGCCACCAACAGCATCACCGTCGCCAATCTGGCCGGGGGTGTGGCGGGCGGCAGCCTCGACTTCGCCACCACCAGCCCGAACACGGTGGTCTTCCGGGTCATCGCCGGTGGCGCCGGCAATATCGCGTTTGCCAACACCGCCAACTCGGTGACCACGCAGGGCGGCTCGGTCACGTTCACCAACCTGGGCAGCGGTAATCTGAGCCTGGGCATCGTCAACGCCGGCAGCGGCTCGATTACCCTGAACACCGCCAGCGGCTCGATCACCACCGGCAACCTCGGGGTCACGGTGAGCAACGGCGCGGTGAACATCACATCAGGTAGCACGGTGACCACTGCCAGCATCGGCGGCGGCGGGGGCGCCATCGCCATCAGCGCCGCCGGGGCCATCGTGGTCGGCGGTACCGTCTCCGCGCACGCCACTTCGGGCAACATCACCATCAATACGTCCGCGGGGTCGCTCACGGCGCCGCTCGGCAGCAGCATCGGCGGCGCGTTGATCAACATCGGCAACACCAATGCGCCCTCCGGGGTCACCGTGGACACGCTCGGTGGAACGACCATTAACATCACCAGCCGCACCACGATTACATCGCAGGCCGGCGGTGCCGGAGTCATCCAGCCCTCAGGCAGTGGTCAGTTGACCATGACCGCCGGCACCGGCGGCGCGACCGGTGGCATTGATGTGCGCACCACGGCGCCCGCTGGCATTCAGGCGACCAACAGCAACACCGGCAATATCCTCATCTCCCAGGCGGCGACGCCGCCGCAGTCGCTGGCCACGGTCGGCACCGGTATCGTCAATAACGTGGCGGGCGCTTCGGTTACCATCACCAACGGGGGCAGCGACATCACCGTCGCGAGCGGCTCGCCGGTCCAGTCGAACAACGGGACGATTACCGTCAGTTCGACCGCGGGCAATGTGACCCTGAATGGCACTGTGGACGCCGGCACCGCCGGCAACGCGGGTGCGATCGTCAACCTCAACGCTTCCGGTTCGGCCAGTTCCACGATTACGGTCAATGCCTCCGGCGCAGTCGAGGCCGGTAGCGCAACGTTCAGCGCCGACAAAATGGTGCTGCTCGGCGCGGCGAACTCGATCAACGTCACCGCCGGTGGCGCTGGCAACGTAGTCACCGTGCAGCCGTTCAACGCCGGCCGCGCCATTGACCTCGGCTCGGTCGGCAACGCCGCGGCGGCGCTGGAGCTCTCCGACGCTGAGCTGGAGACGATCACCGCGACCGCCATCCGCATCGGCAGCAGCACCGCCGGCGCGATCAGCATCTCGCAGACGATTGACGTGTCCAGCACTACTACGTTGTCCCTCCTCAACGGCGCGGCCACCATCACCGACACCGCCGCCATCCTTGAAACCAATCTGGCGATCACCTCCGCCGGCGCGGTGACGCTCGACGCTGCCGCGCTCGACGTGGACAATCTCGCGGCCAGCCTCACCGTCGCGGGCTCGCTCGTCTTCTCGGACGCCGACGGGCTGACGATTCCCGCCACCGCCATCAACGGCGTCACCGGCATCACCTCGGCCAACGGCGCGATTGCGCTGACCGCACGCGGTGACGACAACACCATCACCGTCAACGGCGCTATCAATAATGGCGGCGGCAGCAACACCGCCGCCATCTCGCTCACCGCTGACGAAATGGTGCTCGCCGCCGCCATCACCGGCGGCGCGGGCCGCGTGACGTTGCGCGCCGAAGTTACGGTCGATCCCGATGATGACATTCAGCTCAACGCCAATCCTGCCATGGCCGATCTGCTGGAGTTGAGTTCGACCGAGATCAATAACATCACGACCACCGGCGTCCTGCAAATTGGCAGCACCGGCGATGCCGGCATCGATATCGCCATCGCCGGCGCGGCAACACTGACGGTGTCCAACGCAACCACGCTCGATCTCGAAGTCGGCGGCGCAGGAACCGTCACCCAGACGCAGGGGCTGGTAGTTACCAACCTAACTGTGCGCTCAACAGCGGCGGTCACCCTGAGTAATATGTCCAACAACGCCGGCACCATCGCGGCCAATGTCAGCGGCGCGACCAACAACTTTAGCTACCGCGACACCGACGGATTCGCGATTGGGGCGGTCGACAGCCTGAACGGCATAACGGTGACCGGAGCGGCCACCGTTATTTTGCAGTCCGGTGGGGCGGTAACCCAGACCCAGCCGATTACCGGCAGCGCCGCCGGCCTCGAGTTGCTTGGCGCCGGTCCCTACACACTTACCAATACCACCAACAACGTCGCCAACCTCGCGGGCGCGGTGACCAATGCTGTCAGCTATACGGATGCCGACGCGTTAGCCATAACCACAGTGAATACGGTGGGATTGACCACGACAAATACCGCGATTGCTGTGGTAACCGTTGACGGGAATCTGACCGTCAGCCAGGTGGCTAACGCCGGCAGCGGAACGCTGAGCCTGACTTCCGGCACCACCGGGGCGACGGCGCGAGTGCTCAACGTCGGCGCCGCTGCCACCGGCACTGGCGGCGTCACCCTTATCGGCAACAATATTACCATTGGCGCCGCCGTCAACTCGACGGGAAACCCGGCCACCATTCGTCAGTTTACTAACAGCACGCTGATTGACCTGGGTGGTGCGGATGCCGATGCCGGGACCGACACGCTCGGACTGACCGACGGCGAGTTGGACAATGTAACCGCCTCACGGATCGTAATCGGCAACAGCAACAGCGGCAACATCAGCGTGACCGCCACCATCGACACGACCAATACCACCTCGATGGTCCTGACCAGCGGCGGCAGCATCAGCAATGCAGCAGCGGGGAACGGAATCGTCGAGGCCAGCCTTTCGTTGACAGGCGCCAGCGTCGACTTCTCGACTTCAACCTCGTCTGACGTGACCACGCTGGCAGGGCAGTCGACTACAGCCAGTTCCGCCTTCAAGTTCCGCGACAACGCTGCGGGACTTACCGTAGGGAGCGTTACCGGCGGCGCATCGGGGATCCAGACCAATAGTGGCGATGTCGAATTGACCACCGACGCCATCACGATCAGCAACTCGATCAATGCCAACAACGGGTTGGCCGGTCCCGGCGGCGCCAACGTCATCATCCAGCCCACCACGGCCGCCACCACGATGAGCATTGGCGGCGGCGCGACCGGGCTGGGATTGAGCGACGCCGAACTCGACCTCATCGCCGCCACCACCGTGCGGCTGGGCAGCAGTTCGGCCACCGGCGCCATTCAGGTCGACGGTCAGAGCACGATAACCACTTTCACCAATCTGTCATTGCAGACAACCGGAGCCGGCGCCATTACGGACAACACCGGCGCCGAACAGGCTGACCTCACGGTCAGTGGGCTGGCGCTGCGCGCAGGAAGCGGCATCGGTGCTGCCGAGGACATCGATGTTTCCGTCACCACGCTGTCGCTGAGCAACTCAACTGCCAATGCGGTCAGCGTGTCTCACTTGGGCACCTCCGCCCTCACTGTCGGAACGATTGACTCTGTCACCGGGGCGACGCAGACTCCGGCCGCGGCGATGACCATCACCGCCACGCAAGCCGGCGTCACAGTCAATAGCGCCGTTTCCGGCGGACAGGACGTCACCCTCGACGCGCAAGGCGGCTCCAGCAATATTTCTGTGACGGCGAACGTCATCACCACCGACAACACGCGTACCGTAACCTTGCAGGCGGATAATAACATCTCCATCACCGGCGGAATGGTGGGAATTGCGCCCCCGACGACGGTTGGTACCTCGACGGTGCTGTTGTTGGCCGACGACGAAGCTGCGCCCAACGGCGTTGGAACCATCACCATCACCGCGCCGGGCCAGGTGCGGGCCGGTCGTCTCGGCCTGCGCTCCGGCTCCGGCATCGGCGCCAGCGGATCCCCGCTGGTGACCGCCGTGGATCGCCTCGAGGCGCACACGGCCACCGGCGGTATCTTCATCAGCAACACCGCGCCCGGCGGCTCTTTGACCATCGGCGGCGTCACCGGCACGCTGAACGGCATCCAGACCACCACCTCCGGTGACATTCAGGTAACGGAAGCGGGGAATGTGACGGCCGATCAAGCCGCCGACCTGGTGGCGACCGCCGGTGGCGGGAACATTACGCTGACGACGGGTGCGACCAGCACGCTAACCCTGAACAATACCGGCACCGCGGTCAGCGCCAACGGCGCAGGCACGGTGACACTGCAGGCCGGTGACGTGGACATCAACTCCGGCGCGCCCGCAGTCACCAGCGGCACCGGCTCGGTCACGATTCGTCAGGCCGACACGACCTCGCGCGCCATCGACCTCGGCGCCGACAACGACCTGGGTCTGCCCGACGTGGAACTTGACCTGGTCAACGCCCCCGGCGGCCTCACCATCGGCCGCAACGACAACGCCGGCGCCGTGAGCGTGACGGCGGGAATCACTCGCGCAACTGCCACCAACATCACAATCCTCACCAATGGCGGCAACGTGACCTTCACTGCCGCGGCTTCGGCCATCGACGCCAACGGCGGCAATATCACAATTACTACCAGCGGCGCCGGCGCCATCGAC
>Ga0247727_10012314_pt1 | contig 14716 bp, 17 predicted proteins | sample WisWelCaveWW1625_FD_202498 | JGI IMG/M metagenome (GOLD analysis project Ga0247727, IMG submission 202498) | Biofilm microbial communities from Wishing Well Cave, Virginia, United States - WW16-25 | ecosystem: Environmental > Aquatic > Deep subsurface > Groundwater > Cave microbial mat | place... | reverse complement strand
AGCGATGCTGGGACTGCGCGCTGCACGGGCCAACCACCTGTGGGACCGCTACTGGCTCACTTCCGAACTCACCCGTAACTGACCGCCACTTCCAGTCACACCCTGCATCCCTGCATCCCCGGCCCGCTTGACAAGCGACTGTTCACCGCCTACGCTTTGGCCGCAATGCGCGTCTTATTGGCCATGTGGACGGTTGTCGTTGCCGGATTGCTCATCGGCGGCCAACCGTCGCCATCCGATGTTTGCGCCTCGCTGCAAACCGATTGCCGGCCAACGGTGACCGGCAGTTGCTGTCGGTCGGAAGGCTGTTGCTGCGAAATCGGCGCTCCCACCAACGCGCCGGCCCAGCCGGCCACCGTCGCCACGACGGTCATCGCCGCGCGAACCGCGCTCGGTCTGCCAGTCCTCGCCGCGTTCGATCTGGCCGGCCACTTCCGCGCCAGCCACGAGCGACCAGGCGCGCGTGTCGCACCCGCCGGCCGTCTCCTGCCACTCTACTCGCTCTCGCATGCGTTTCTGATTTGAGCGCCGAGCCGCCACGCCCGTGGTGTGCCCGTTGTCAGCCCCGTGCAACGGGGCAAGTCTCAAATCAGTCATGCAAGATCCCGAAACAATCTATGTCCAGCAGGTCCAAGCCGGCGATGACGACGCGTTCAATGAACTGCTGCGTCGCTACCAGAAGCCGGTCTTGAACTTCGCCTACCGCCTCCTCGGCGACGCGACCGAGGCCGAGGACGTGGCGCAAGAGACGTTTGTGCGCGCCTACCGGCACATCGGCGATTACGATTCGCGGCAGAAGTTTTCCACCTGGCTGTTCGCCATCGCCCACCACGCCTGCCTCGATCACCTGCGTTCCCGGAAACGCCGGCCGGAAATCTCGCTGGAGAACGCGCCCGACCCCTCCATCACCAGCCGTGAAGTGGAGCGAAACGAAATGGGCATGCTCATCGCTGCTGCCGTCGCCAAGTTACCGGAAGACCAACGCACCGCGCTCGTGCTGGCCGAGTATCACGGGATGAGCTACGCCGAGATTGCGGCGGTCATGCGCTGCTCGGAAAAATCCGTCGAATCGCGCCTGTACCGGGCCAAACAAACCCTGCGCGGCCGGTTGCGCCCGCTCCTGGCCTGATCTTCCTCCCACCGCAGCACCCAAGAATCACTTCCCGGAATGTGTTACACGTGTAACAAGTTTGTGGAAGTGGATGGCTACCGGTGGAGGGGCGGGGGTTTTGAGCTTGATTCGATGGGGGGCATCCGGCATCCGTCAGGGCGATGGAATTCATTCTGGCCAGCGCGTCGCCACGGCGCGAGCAGTTGTTGCGGGAGATGGGACTCCCCTTCCGCATCGTGCGGCCGGAGGGTGTCGCGGAGGAACTGGCGGGGGCGGCCCCGGAGGTGGTGGCGCTGGAAAACGCCCGGCGCAAGGCGCGCGCGGTGGCGGCGCGGCACGCGGACGCGCTGGTGCTCGGGGCGGACACCATCGTGGTGCTGGCGGGGGAGGTGTTCGGCAAACCGCGTGACCTGACCGAGGCGGCGGACATGCTGGCGCGGCTGGCGGGTCGCCGGCATGAGGTGATCACCGCCGTGTGTCTGATCCACCGCGCACTCGAGACCGAGATTGCGTTCGCCGACCGGACCGGGGTGTGGATGCGGTCGTTGACCCGCGCGCAGATTGCGGAGTTCCTCGCCAAGATCAACCCGCTCGACAAAGCCGGGGCCTATGCGATTCAGGAGCACGGGGCAGGGATCGTGGAGCGGATCGAGGGCAGTTTCAGCACCGTGATGGGGTTGCCGGTCGAGCGGCTGCGGGCGACGCTGCAGAAGTTGGGTCTTGCCGGTTGATGCAGGCGGGCAATCTGCTATCATCTGAGCAGACCGTGACGACGACGCGCGATACTTTCCAAATCGAAGTAGCGGTGATGCTGTCGGTGATGCTGCATGTGTTGCCCTTTGGTTTGTATCATGCCCGACATGTGCTGGAGCATCTGCCACTGGTGAAACCGCTGGTGCGGATGCTGACGGAGTCACGGCCGCGGGTCGCGCGCCCGGAGCCGGTGATTCCGCGGATCACGTTTGTCGAAGCGCCCGCGCCGCAACCCCCGCCGGCTGTTCCTCCCACCCCGGCCGAGCGGCGCGAGCCAAACATTTTCATGGAGACGTACGAGGAACAAACCGCGGACGCGCCGCCGACCGACACGCAGTTTTACGGGACGCGCAACACCCGCGCCGCCAACCCGGACAATCCGGCCGACAAGACCGGTGACACGCCGTATTTGGAGGGCGAGGAAGATCGGAATGCGTTTGCCGCGAAGACGGTGACGTTGGTCCAGCCGGCGCCGCGGCCACAACCGGTCACGGCCCCGCTGGGAGCGGCGGACGCGACGGAGCGCGTCCCTCCAGAACGGACGGAGAAGCCTCGGGCGGTGCCGGACGAAGGGATGGCGCCGTCGCCGCCGCCGAAACCCGAACCGCCGAAGGTCGCGATGCTGGGCAGCCCAACCGGCAACGCGCAACGGCCCGGGACGTTGACGCCGCAGCCGCCGGCGCCGCCCGCGCGCACGGGCGGCGATCTGGCCCGCGCCAAGTCGCGACTGGTGGCGACGGGAGTGGACCGGCGCGGGGTGGCGGCGTTCGGCGTGGCGGAGAGTCCGTTCGGCGCGTACGACCGCGATCTCATCCGGGCGGTCCAGAGTCGGTGGCTGGCGTTGATCGATCACTACGGGATTTACGAGCAGGCCGGCGCGGTGACGTTGTATTTCGAGTTGTATGATGACGGCAGCGTCCGTAATCTGCAGCGCAAACAGAACACGGGTGGCGAGATGGCCGCGTTGTGGTGCGAGAAGGCGATCACGGAGGCGGCGCCGTTTGAGCCGTTGCCGGAAAAGCTGCGGCTGATGCTGGGCGGTCAGCCGCGTGATGTGATGTTCACGTTTTATTACTGAGGAGGTTGGAATGCCCGAGTGGTTTAGCAGAGGCGGAATTGTCATGTGGCCGCTGTTGACGTGTTCGATCGCGGCGGTCGCGATCATCATCGAGCGGGTGTGGGCGCTGCAACGGAAGCGCGTCATCTCCACCAAGCTCACCGAGGAACTGCAACGCCAACCCCGCCCGGCCGATCTCACCGAGCGGGTGAAGGCGTTGTCGCAGCGGGACGAAACAGTGTTGGCGGAGATGATGCGGGTCAGTTTCGCCCATTCCTGGCTGCCGAAAGCGGAGAACGTCGAGGCGGTGCAGGCGATGGCGCGTCAAATCATGTCGCGGCTGGAGCGCGGGCTGACCACGCTGGCGTTGGTGGTGGAACTCGGTCCGCTGCTCGGCCTGCTCGGCGCGGTGTCCGGCATGGTGCGGGTGTTTGGCGACGTGGCCAAACACGGTCTGGCCGATCCGGTTCGCATCTCAGCCGGCATCTCGGAAGCGTTGGTGGCCACGTTTACCGGGTTGTCGGTTTCGATCCCGGCATTGGTGGCGTACATGTATTTGCGGCGGCGGATTGACAACCTCGCGCTGGAAATGGAACGCCACGTGGACGAACTGCTGGCCCATCTCTATCACTGATCATCATGCGCATCTTTGAAGTCTCGCGGGCCGGGTACGTTCCCAAGATTCGGATCATCAATCTGGTGGATATTCTGCTCGTGCTGTTGCTGTTTCTGTTTGCGACGACCACGTTCCGCGTCGATTCCCCATCGGCCGTGAAGCTGTCGCTGCCGGAAGCGAAATCGGCGGAGGAACTCGGCAAAGAGAAAATCGAGCGGCTATTGATTACCATCGGCCCCGATGAAACAATCTATGTGGACAGCCGGTCCGTCGGGCTGGGCGCGCTGGAGCAGGTGCTGACGGAAGCCAAGACGCAGAACCCGCGGGTGACGTTGCAGTTGTCCGCCGACAAGCAGGTCAGCTACGGGCGGGTGGTGGCGATCGTGGATGCGGCGCGCGTGGCCGGCATCCAGGAAATCACGGCGTTCACGAAGAAGTCAGTGCAATAAAAAAAAGTGGCCGGGCGTTTCGGCCCGGCCGCTTCTTGAGTGTCGCGCGAAATCTCGCGGGTTACTTCTTGCCGAGGACGGCTTCCTTGGCCTGCTTGGCGATGCGGAACTTCAGCACGCGCTTGGCGGGAATCTGAATCTGCTCGCCCGTGGCCGGGTTGCGCCCGATGCGGGCGGCGCGATTCACGAGCACCAGCTTGCCGAGACCGGGAATCGTGAACGAGTTCTTCGCCTCGCGATACGCGAGCTTCACCAGTTCTTCCACAAACTGCCCGGCCGCCTTCTTCGAGATGGCGGCTTTCTCAGCGAGATGCTTCAGGACCTGCGACTTCGTCATCTTAGCCATAAACCTGTTGTTCCTCCTTGATAGGGTTAAAGGTTCTTGGTTTTGCGTATCCTATAGGGAAACGGGGAAAGGCTTGCAACCATATTTTTCACCTTTTTAGGCCAAAAACGGGTTGGTTCGTTTTTCCCGCCCGATGGTGGTCGGCGAACCGTGCCCGGCCAGAATCCGCACGTCATCGCCCAGCGACAGCAGTTTGCCCCGAATGCTGTCCATCAAGGAGTCCAAGTTACCGCCCGGTAGGTCCGTCCGCCCGATCGATCCGGCAAACAACACATCGCCCACAAACGCGACACGCTCCCGCCGCTCGAACAGCACGACACTGCCGGGACAATGACCGGGACAGTGTAAGATTTGGGATTCCAAGTCACCAACCACGAATGGCTTGCCTTCTTCGAGAAAAAAATCCGGCTGGCTCGGCTCGATCTCCAAGTCCAGACCCATCATCCTCGTTTGCGGCAGGGTCAACAACGGAGCGCTCTCGCGATGAATGCCCAACCGCGCGCCCGTCTTCCGCAACAGCGCGGCGTTGTCGAGAATGTGGTCCCAGTGACCGTGAGTGTTGATGAGCAGCCGGATCGGCGTGCCCCACTCCGCCGCGCGGGCCACCAGGGTTTCCGCCGTGCCCTGCGGGGCATCGATCACCAGCGCGGACCCGCCGCGTTGGTCCGCCACCAAATACCCATTGGTGGCGACCGGGCCGGCCTCAAAAGTTTCCACCAACATTGGCCCGGCGTTCCCTACTCCTTCTCTTCATCTTCCTCGTCTTCCTCGTCCTCTTCGTCTTCTTCTTCGTCATCCTCCTCGGCGTCCCATTCCTCCGCTTCGCCTTTCTCCAATTCGTCCTCGGTATCGCTCATATCGTGGTCACAGGTGGGACAACGCAGATTGTTCTGCCGCAACTCCTCGCGCGCGACGTCCACGTTGCAGTTCGAACATGTCAGTTCTTCAGCCATTCGCTCCGCTCCTCCTCTCGCCGCAAAAATATGGAAAAAAGCCAGCCGCGCAAGCGGATTCTGGACACCGTAGCCCCCGACGTGAGGAGGGGGCAGACCTGCGCGTGATTGAAACACCCACCTCCTCACGTCGGTGGCTACCCTTTCAACGCGGCTTCCGGCTGGAAAACCTTGCCGGCATCCGTGACAATGCCGGCCATGTCGTCGCCCCGTCCCAAACTGATTGCCTGGGCGCAACTGCTGCGGCTGCCCAACCTCTTCACCGCCGTGGCCGATCCGCTGGCGGGCTGGTTGATCATCGGCGGCAGCGAACCGGGCTGGCAACTGCCCGTGTTGGCGGCGACCTCGGCCTGTCTCTACGCCGCCGGGATTGTGCTGAATGACTGTTTCGACTACGCCACGGATTGCCAGCAACGCCCGCATCGTCCCCTGCCCCGCGGCGAGATTTCCCGATCGACCGCTTGGACGATCGGATTTGGACTCCTGCTGGCCGGCCTGGTGCTGGCGGCCCTGGTTGGCCCGGTGGCGTTCTGGATCAGTCTGTTTCTCGGACTGATGGTTCTTTTCTACAACGGTTGGTCGAAGCAATTTGCCGTGCTGGGATCGTTGACGCTCGGTGTCTGCCGGTTTGCGAACCTGCTCCTGGGGATGCGTGCGCTGCCGCCCAAGCTCTGGCTTGCGCCGGCGGCGCTGGGTGTCTATGTCATGGCGATTGGTTGGTACGCGCGCCGGGAAGTCGAACACCCCGGACGCATCCGCGTGGTGAAACGACTGTTGCTTGGCATCGTCTGGCTGGATGCGGTAATGGTGTTGGCCGTTGGCGACTGGATCGGTGCGTTGCTGGTCGCCTCGTTGTGGCTGCCGGCGGTGGCGCTCGCGCGCTGGCTGGAGATGACTTGAGCATGGGATGCATCGCCTCAACCCGCTATGTGCTCGCGCTCGATCAGGGCGGCTCGAAGTGCGAGGGCCTACTCGTGCGTGAGGACGGCACCGTGCGGCGCGCGGGCCGCGCGCAGCAGCCGGGCCTCAGTGGTCGCAGCCTCGAAGCCATCGTCGCCACCATCCGGCAACTTCTCCCCGCTCGTCCCACCGGCCGGCTGCACCTCGCGCTGCTGGGTTGCACCGACGAGACCAGGACCACGCTGACCCGCCAAACCGGTGCGGCCCAAATCCATCTGATGGATGAACTGGACAGTTCGCTGGCGTTGCAGGGCGCGAACTGCGGCATCGTCGTCGTGGCCGGCACCGGCGCGCGGGTGAGCGCCCGGACCCGCGGCGGACGGTTTCTTACGCTGGACGGACTTGGCCCGGTTCTCGGCGATGTCGGCAGCGGCTATCAGATCGGCCGGCTGGCGCTGCGCGCCGCCGCCAGGGCCGCCTGGCATCCACGTCACCGGACAGGTTTGCGGGACAGAATCTTCGACGCGTGCGGGAAACTGTCTCCCGCACGGCCGATTCCGGGCCAACGGCTCCACGGGCTGATCCACTTCAGCCTCTGCCCGCACGATCGCTCGGTGATCGCCTCACTGGCGCGGCTCGTCAATGCGAAGGCGGAAGCGGGCGACCGCGTGGCCATCGACATCCTGTACGAAGCCGCCGACGGCATCGCCGAAACCGTCCACGACGTCGTGGACCGACTGAGGATCCGCGGCGACTCCTACCTGCTGATCGGCACCGGCAGCGTGGCCATGCACTCGGACATTTACTGGCGACGCCTCTGCCGGCAGGTGAAAAAGTTCGCGCCGAAACTGTCCCCGCGCCGCTCGCCCTATCCACCCGTGGTCGGCGTCGCGCTGTGTACGCTGCTCCGGTTGAATGGCAGCGATCCCGCCGGCGTCCGCCGCCGATTGTTCGACTCATTCGAAAACTATCAACGCACCCATGAACACTCCGAATAATTACCTCAACGCCGTCCGCCAAATCCTCCAACATCTCGAACAAACCCAGTTGCCGGCCATCGACCGCGCCGCCGACCTCGTTATCGACGCGCTCGCCCACAAGGGCAGCATCTATTGCGGTGAAATCGGCCACGGCATCCAGGGCGACTTCGTCAACCGCGCCGGTGGACTCGCCGCCACCAAGGCTCTCAAAGACTCCAGCGCGCTCAAGCCGCACGACGTGCTCGTCATCGGCTCCGTCTCCGGCCGCAACGTCGCCCCAATTGACATCGCGCTGGCAGCCCGCCAGCGCGGCGCCAAAGTCATCGGCCTCACCTCGCTCGCGTACACCGCCAAGGTTTCGTCACTGCACCCGTCCGGCAAGAAGCTGAGCGACGTGGCGGACGTCGTCATTGACAGCGGCGCGCCCTACGGCGATGCGGCGGTGGACATCCCCGGCTTCGAGCACAAGCTCTTGCCCGTCTCCGGCGTCGCGTGTGCCGTCATCGGTCACCTGTTGTGGGGGCGGGTGATGGAAAAAATGGCCGCCGCCGACAATCCGCCCACCGTGTTCCAAAGCATCAACCGCGAAGGCGGCCAGGACTTCTACAAAAAGGCGCTCGCCCAATTCGAGCAGCGAGGTTACTGACATGGAATACATCGACAAGGCCGTCGAAGTCCTCCGCACAATCGACGCCACGCAGATCCGGGCCGGCGCCCAACTGCTGGCCGATACCATCATCGCCGGCCGCAGCATTTTTTCGTTTGGCGCATCGCACGCCTTCATGGTCACCGAAGAGTTGGTCTATCGCGCCGGTGGCCTGATGCTGATCAACCCGATCTACCCCCACGGCATGAACCTCAGCGTCCGACCGCTCACCATGACCTCGCAGCTCGAACGCCTCCCCGGCCTCGGCCAAGAACTGCTCGACGGCTCGCCCGCGCGCGAAGGCGACTTGCTCATCATCACCTCCAACTCCGGCCGCAACGCCGTCGCCATCGACATGGCCCTGCGCGCCCGCGAGAAAAAGATCAAGACCATCGCCATCAGCGCCCTCTCCTACGCCAAGGTCGCCAGCCGCCATCCCAGCGGCAAGAAACTGCCGGAGCTTTGCGACCTCGTCATCGACAACGGTGTCCCGTACGGCGACGCCGCGGTTGAGATCGCCGGGTTCTCACAGAAAGTTGGCCCGCTGTCCACCGTCGCCACCTGCGCGATCGCCAACGCCCTCGTGGCCGAGACGGTGAAGCAGCTGGTGGAGCGCGGCCTCGAACCGCCGGTTTTCATGAGCGCCAACGTGGACGGCGGCGACCAGTACAACGCCCGGCTGCTGGAGCAGAACAAGCACCGAATCCACTATCTGTGACATGGATCACTTGGTCGTCTTCAACGTCGTCGGCCTCTCGCCCCGTCACTTCGAGCAGCCGGCGCTGATTCCAAATCTGGCGGCGCTTGCCCAGCGCGGCGTGATGCGCCCGCTGCGGCCAACGTTCCCCGCCGTGACCTGCTCGATGCAGGCGACCCTGCTCTCCGGCAAGCCTCCTTCCCAACACGGCATCCTCGCCAACGGCTATTACGATCGTGATACACGTGAAGTACGATTGTGGGAGCAGCCGGCCGTCCTCGTCCAAGCGCCACGGCTGTGGGACTTATTGCCGGGCAGGAAAACCGCCGTGCTGTTCTGGCAGAACTCGATGTTCATCAATACCGACATCGTCATCACGCCCCGCCCGCTCCACCTCGATAGCGGAATGGTGCAATGGTGCTATTCGAAGCCGGTTGGTTACTACGAGGAACTCGCCCGCGAGATCGGCGATTTCAAATTGCAGACTTACTGGGGACCGGTAGCCGGTCTGGCATCAAGCCAGTGGATCGCCCGCGCGGCGCAACTGACCTGGCAGAAACACAAACCGAACCTCCTGCTCGTCTATCTCCCCCATCTGGATTACTCATCGCAGAAATACGGACCCGACTCGCCCCAAGCCCGGCAAGCCCTGCGCGAAGTTGACGCCATAGTAGGACAGGCTTCCAGCCTGTCCTCCGCCATGATCATTTGCAGCGAATACTCCCTCACCCCCGTCCGCGGCGCGCTCTATCCCAATCGCCTCCTGCGCGCCGCCGGCCTGCTCCGGGTCCGCGAGATTGCCGGCAAGGAGTACCTCGACTTCGAACTCAGCGACGCCTTCGCCATGGTCGATCACCAGATCGCCCACATCTTCTGCAAGCCGGGCGCGATTTCGCCCGCGCGCGCGGCGCTGGGCGACGTGGAATTCACCGTCATCAACCACCCGCGGGCCGGCGAACTGATCGCCGTCGCCCCGCGCGACAAATGGTTCGCCTATTACTGGTGGGACGATTGGGCGAAGGCGCCCGAGTTCGCGTTCACGGTGGACATCCATCGCAAACCCGGCTACGACCCGTGCGAGTTGTGGTTCGACTACCGGCGGATGGCCCGCACCTTCCGCATCGCCACGGCGACGAACCCCGAGCTGGTGAAAGGCTCGCACGGCCGGGTGGACGCTGACCCCGCCGGCTGGGCGACGCTGGTGCTGGATGAGAAGGTCGCGGCGAAAGCGTCTCTCGCCAAGCAAGTCGAGGCCACTGAGCTGGCGCCGCTGGTTTGCGGATTGTTGTAGCCGCGGGCGCTGACCGCGGCGGGCAACGGGGGCCGCGCTCACCGAGCGCGGCTACAACGCGGTTTGCTCTGGCCAAACCGGCAGCGACCCGCTATTTTCACCGCCAAGCAGGCGAGATGACTCTGGCGTTCGGCTACAACACCAACGGATTTGCGCATCACAAGCTGGAGGATGCGCTGGAGATCGTCGCCGAGTGCGGCTACGTCGGCGTGGCGCTGACGCTGGACACGCATCACTGCAACCCGTTCACGACCGAGCCGGCGGACATCAAACGGCTGGCGGAGTTGCTGGACAAATTGAAGCTGCGCTGCGTGATCGAGACCGGCGCGCGCTTCCTGCTCAACGCCCAGCGCAAGCATTACCCCACGCTCGTCAGCACCGAAGGCCGGCAGATTCGGCTGGAATTCCTCCGGCGCGCGATCGATCTCGCGGGCGACCTGCATGCCGAGTGCGTGAGTTTCTGGTCGGGCGCGGCCGAACCCGGCGTGCCGGAACATCAGGCGTGGGACTGGTTGGTGACCAGTTGCCTCCAACTCACCGAGCACGCCAAACGCCGCGGCGTGCAACTGGCGTTCGAGCCGGAACCCGGCATGCTCGTGGACGACGTCGCCAAGTTCGAGGTGCTCAAGAAACATCTGACGACGGCGCGCTTCGGTCTCACGCTCGATGTGGGGCACGTGTTCTGCACCGAGACGGCGCCGTTCCGGCAGGTGTTCGGCAAGTTCACCAGCCTGATCCGCAACATCCACATCGAAGACATCCGCGAACGCAAACACGAACACCTCATGTTCGGCGAGGGCGAACTGGATTTCGTCAACATCCTGCGCGTCATCCGCGACAACAAATACACCGGCCTCGTCAACGTCGAGCTTTCCCGCGACAGTCATCGCGCGCCCGACGTGGCCCGACGCTCCCTGCAATTTCTCCAGGAGACATGCCAGAAACTCGTCCAGTCCACCACGGCGGACAAGCCCGCGTCGTCGGCTACGCGTTAAACGCGTTCCCCTATCACACGCTCGCCGAGCTTTGGCAGTGTCTCCAGACCGACGTGCTCGAACTGAAGGCGCGCGCCTTCCCGGACGCCGTGTTTCCGATTGAATTGCGTTTCTCCGAACCGCTCGTCCGCGAACTGGCGAGCGATTGCCAGGAAGTCGCAAAGCTCAAGCATTTTCTTGAAGTTCACGATCTCGCGCTGGTGACGGTCAACGCGTTCGTCATGCCGCGTTTCCATGGCGAGCCGGTCAAGGAACGCGTCTATCTGCCGGCGTGGCATGAGTCGGACGCGCGGACGCGGTTCACGTGCGATTCGCTCGACTTGCTGGCGCAGTTGGCGCCGCTTGACGCACCCGTAAAGGGTGCGACGACACTCAGCGTCAGCGTGCCATTCGGGGCGCTGAAACCGGTCACGATGGCGCAAATCGCGCCGAGCATCCTGCGTTGCGGTGAGTACGCCCGCAAGCTGCACGAGAAAACCGGCACGCGCTGCGTTGTCGCGCTCGAACCCGAGCCGGGGCTGACCGTGGAAACAACTGATGAAGCGCGGGAGTTTTTCAGTGCGTATGTGCCGAAGTCCCTCAGTGCCTATGTGGGGGTGAATTTCGATCTCTCCCATCAGCTTGTGGAGTTCGAGAACCTCGCCGAGTCCATCGCGACGCTCCAGCGCCACGACATCATCATCGCCAAAGTCCATGTCTCCAACGCCGCCGAGATGCCGGCACCGCTCCGCCCCTTCTACCGCGACTCGATTTACCTGCACCAGACATGCGGTGTCGATGCGACCGGCAAGCGCGCCTACTTTTCGCTGGATTGGCCGACCGAACCGCCATCCGGTGAGATCGTCAAATTCCGCGTCCACTATCATCTCCCCGTCTTCCCCACCGTGACCAGCACAACGCTGACGGAAGTGGAGCAGTTTCTTAGGCACTTCAGCACTCAGGCACTTGCGCACTCAACGCCGTTCATCATCGAAACCTACACCTGGCCGCAACAACTCGGCGGACGCGAGCATCTCGTCGAAAACATCGGCCGGGAATTGGATTGGGTGCGGCAGAAAATTTCGCTTGAGTGACCGGGACAATCGGCTATAGTCGGCCAGCAAATCTGGAGGCTACGTCATGAAAGCGAATGTCTTCTGTGTCACTTCGTTTCTTTGTTTGGCCATCATTCTGGCTACTCTCCCCACGGGGATCGCCGCGCCCGTGGATTCGGTTGAGTCCACCCGCGCCTCGGCGGAGATCCAGAAGATCGACGCCTTTCTCAGCGAGCAGGCCGTGGCGCAGCAGTTGGCCGCGCTCGGCGTCACGCCCGAACAGGTGCAGGCGCGGCTGGCCCGGTTGAGCGATGCCCAACTGGCGGCGGTGGCCGCGCAGATCGATCTACTCCAGGCCGGCGGTACGATCCAGGGCGGCAATCCGCATCCGTGGGGCGTGATGGAATGCATCTTCAGGCCCATCGGCCGATTTTTTCACGACCTGTATCAGTTGATCTTCTGCTGGGGACCGATCACGACTGAGTAGCCAGCCCGTTCGGTTTCGCACGGCCTGCTCCGTTTGCGCGGGGCAGGCCGTTTTTGTTAGCATACCGGCATGACCACGCCACTCGGTCAGAATGCAGTCTTGTTCGGCCGCGACCCGACGCCGGCCATCACCAGCGTCGAACTGACCGGCCCCGACACCGTCACCCTCTACCAGCGCCAGACCGACAAGACGTCCGCCACGACGGCGGCGTTCCAACCGTTCCTCTGGATACCGGAGCAAGTGTACCTGCAGGACTTCGACCGCAAGGTCGAATTTGTCCCGTTGCGCGGCGCGGGCGAGTTCAAGGTTCTTGCGCGCTTCCAGTCGTGGAAGGATTTCCAGGCGGCCCGGCAATTCCTGCGCGACGCGCCGAGCTTTGCCCTCAACGATCCCGTCCAACAATACCTGATGACGACCGGCCAGACGCATTTCAAGACGCTGCGCTTCGAACAGCTCCACCGGCTCCAGATCGCGCTCGTGCTGGGCGGTTCGGGAAAGCTTCTATCGATCCAATTATCCGACAATCGCGGTCACAGCCGTGAGATCATTGGCAAGGAAGACCTAATGTTGCGTGGCTTGGTTGAATACATCACCACTAGCGACCCCGACGTAATCGAGGGGCACGACGTGTTTCGGTTCGTCTTCGAGAAGCTCGCCGCCCGCGCCCACACCGCCAAAGTCCTGTTGAAGCTCGGTCGGGACGGTTCGACGCTCGCCAGCCGGCAATCGCGCATCCAGATCGCCGAGAAAACAATCCAGTACCCGAAATACGAAATCCACGGCCGGCATATCGTGGACACGTTTTTGCTCACCCAGTTTTACGATGTGGCTACCCGGGAATTGGAGGATTTCGACCTCGAATCCGTCGCCGAGCATTTCGGCGTGAGCGACTTGCCGGTCGCCCAGCAGGTCGCCCGCATCAGCGAACTGCTCAGCCCCAGCTACTTTATCCAGGCGCAAATCTTTCCCTACGGCTATCAGGACGTGGTCGTCCGCGGCAATGCCACCAAGATCGATGCCCTCCTGCTGCGCGAATACCTGCACCAGCGCCACGCCGTGCCCCAACTCGGCAAATCGCGCTTCTTCGCGGGCGGCTACACCGACATTTTCCACGAGGGCCTCGTGCAAAACGTCTGGCACTGCGACGTGCAATCGCTCTACCCGTCGTTGATCCAGGTCTTCGACATCAAACCGCGTCGGGACGAACTCAATCTGTTCGTCTCGCTGCTGCGCGACCTGCGCGAGTTCCGTCTCCAGGCCAAGACGGCCGCGCGCACGGCGAAAGACGAATCCGCCCGGCACCACGCCGCCGCGCTCCAGCAGACCTTCAAGATTCTGATCAACTCCTTCTACGGCTACCTCGGCTTCGGTCAAGCGCACTTCGGCGACTTCAATGCGGCCGAGCAAGTCACCGCCCGCGGCCGGGAGATTCTCAAAACGATGCTCGACTGGCTGCAACAGCGCGGCGCGCAAGTGATCGAGATCGACACCGACGGCCTCTACTTCGTCCCGCCGGCCGGCAGCGAGCCTGACAAACTGGAAGCGGAGTTGCAAAAGGCATTGCCCAAAGGCGTGGATGTCGAGATCGATGGCCAGTACCCAGCCATGTTCAGCTACAAGATGAAAAACTACGCGTTGCTCGACACCGACGGCCGCCTGCACATCAAAGGCTCGGCGCTCCGCTCGCGCGGGCTGGAGAAGTTCCAGCGCCGGTTTCTCGAAGAGCTGCTCACGCTGACCTTGAAAGGCGAGGCGAAGAAAGTGCCGGCCCTGTACGAGGAGTATTGCCGGAAGATCGAACAACGGAAACTCCCCATCGACCAACTCGCCAAGACTGACACGCTCCAGGACACACTCGACGTCTACCGGCAGAAGATCGCCAAGAGCGAACGCAATCGCAGTGCCCCGTACGAACTCGCGCTGAAGTCCGGCCAGAACTACCAACCCGGCGACCGAATCAGCTTCTACATCACCGGGGAAAAGAAAAACGTCAGCGCCTATGAGAAGGCGAAACTGGTCACGGAATTTGATCCCGCCCGGCGCGACGAGAACGTGGACTACTACCTCGACAAGCTCCGCGCCCTCTACAACAAATTCGCCCCACTCCTGGCCGGCGCAAAACCCGCCGCCGCCCGCCCCATGCGGGATGAAACGCCGGATCTGTTTGGGTGATTTAAACGACCAGTATTTTGTAGGGCGCGATGCCCCTGTCGTTTGGGGTATCGCGTCGCCGCCCGCGTGGTCCCGCCGCCACGGCGCGATACCTAGACCACAGGCATCGCGCCCTTCTATGAGGCCACCGGTTGCAAGCGTGTTCTTCTGTTTCTTAATGGCTGTCGTTTCCGGCTCCTTCCGTTCGGGTCGTCGGTCGGTCTGTTACGGGGCGGACGCGCACGGCGTC
>Ga0247727_10012313_pt1 | contig 14717 bp, 12 predicted proteins | sample WisWelCaveWW1625_FD_202498 | JGI IMG/M metagenome (GOLD analysis project Ga0247727, IMG submission 202498) | Biofilm microbial communities from Wishing Well Cave, Virginia, United States - WW16-25 | ecosystem: Environmental > Aquatic > Deep subsurface > Groundwater > Cave microbial mat | place... | reverse complement strand
ATTCACTATGAGGAAGGCGAATATCAAAATGTGTATTTTCACTGATTGTGACATGAAAATCTTTCGTTCCGCAGCCGATATGCGAAACACGGATGAGGATTTCACCGTCACACAATCCTTCGATGCGATACTCGCCGTTTTTTCCTGTCAAAGAACCGCGGGTTGTTCCGGAAACAGAAACATTGGCATACAGCAAGGGTTCAAGTGTGGATGAATCGCTGACTACGCCGTAAAGGGAATGCAGACAGTGCTTTCCTCCCTGCGCTTTCATAAGCAGGCAGCAGGTCAAAGATGGCAGAAGCAACAGGAGTATCCGGAACATCATTTTTTGACTGCAGAAAGCAGATAAATCGTGATAATGGTTGGAATTCCGCATGAATCGGGCACAAGGTAAGCAGCCCGGAAGTCAAATGCAACAATGTTGCAAAACGAGTATTTTCAAAAGGAGACAATTTGCACCCGGGGACAGTTATGCATCTCAAAGTCGCCGGGCAGGAAATTCAATCCGGATGAGAATACAACCTCATATACATCCACCAATTCCGGAATTCCTTCTCCAAAATCCAGTCATGCTTCAAAGCTGACAATTCCTCATCGGTAAATCCATTGTTCACATTCGATTGCAATATATATCTGCATCTTTGCAATCCGGTTTCATTGACAGATGGAAACATAACCAAATCGCCATCTGCAAGGTGAGTCGCCGCTCGTCCGCCACGGGTGGGAAAATCAGCGCAAACGTCTTGATATTCAATCTCCTGAGAATCAATGAATTCTACCATCTTATCTTTTAATCCAAAATATGGAAAATGCGCCAGGGTACTGTCCCAGCCTTTGGCGATATGATCCGGATAAATCCAAAAGTTTCCGGAAATTGAAACTACTGCCAATGCAAAAATTGCAATCCGGCGTATCCACAAATCAGAAATGTACAACAGCATTCTTACCGAAAGAAGCGCGATGACCGGAAAACAAATAAGAAAGTAACGGTGTGAAACCGGATTCGAAAATGGAATAAACATCGCCGCCAGGAAAAATGCAGGAAAAAGAAAAGAAAGAGAAAGCTTCACTTCTTCCCTGCCGGGAATTTCCTTTCTTTTCAATCTGAAGGCTACCACTGCAAACAATAAAATCCAAAATGCAATTCGTCCGAAATCAAGAATTCGCCAGGCAATAATCCCGGCATTTCTCAGCATTTCTGAAAATCCGACCATCTTCCGGTGTCCCTCATATTCGCTCCCGCTTCCCGCCAGAAAATTGCCGGAAACATTGTAATGCAAAATGAGCCACGCAATGACAAGAGCCGCTGCCGGAATATACATCCATGCTCTTCTGATAAATTCCAATTTTTCATTTCGCAGCCAGGAGAGGTAGAAATCAAGAAGAAAAAACGGCACAAGACACAGCACTCCCCTGAAACTGACAGTAAGCATGAGGACGGTGGCCGGAACCATGTGAAAATGTTTTCTGAACAACAGGCCATTGAGACCATACAGCCATGCGAAAAGCAAGATCACATCGGGAGAAACCATGCTTCCCTGTGAAAGCAAGGTGGGATCGAGCAAGGCAAGGAAAAAACCGGCATCGCGAAGCGAGGGTGGTAGCATTTTCCGGCTCAGCAGGAACAATTGCCAGACAATGCCGAGGAGAAATGGAAGGATGAGCAGGTGGCCAACCCACAATTCGCGGCCAAATATTTTCCAGCAAACCGCAAGAATCAGATCAAATCCCGGCGTATGACCTGCATCGAGCGAAGAAGGCAGAACCAGACCGGAAAAACCGGAGTCAAGATACCAGGTTGCCGCCAGAGAATTGTGGATGTTGTCCCAGAAAAAAGGGTGATTCCATGAAGTCAGGCTGAGGACGAAAATGAGGACGAATGAAATTCCGAGCGCGATGATATCCCTGCCGGTGAGTGACAGTTTTCTGACTGGCGGAATCCTCAGGTTCTTTTCTATAATTTCATCTTTTTAAATATGAATTCGGGAATCCAGCGGATCAGCATCATGATCTGCCTCCAGAACCATTTTACATAAATGATGTTCTTTCTTCTCTTATACCCTTTCCAGACTGCCCGTGCGACCTGGGATGGACTTGCAGTCAGCAAAGGAGGAAGGTTCAAACCTTCGGTCATTCTTGTTGCAACAAATCCGGGTTTTACCGTCAGGACATGGGCCCCGGCTTTCGCCAGGCGATTGCGCAAGCCGGACAAATAGGCAGTAAATCCCGCTTTGGCGCTGCCATACAGGTAATTGGATGCCCTTCCACGGTCGCCTGCCACCGATGAAATGCCGATAATCGTTCCGGCGCCTTGTGTTTCAAATTCGCCCGCCGCAATTTCCAAAATGGGTATCAGTCCGCTGAAATTTGATGCCAGAGTTCTTTGCTGCATTTCGAAATCACCTTGGGCATCTTCCTGTTTTGGCATGAAACCTGCAACGCAAATCACCACGGCAGGTTTCGGCGACAAAGCATTCCAAATCGCGGCATGTTCTTCCGGATGAAGGGCATCCCATTCTATGGACTGCGCTTTCACGCCATAACGCAAGGCGATATCCTTTGCATCGGTTTCAATTTCTGAAACACCGCGTCCTGCCAGCTGGAGGTGAACGCCTTTGGAAGCAAAATGGCGGGCAATGGCTCGTGCAATATCTGATTTGCTGCCGAGAATGAGGGCGAATTCTACCATTGCTTTCCGGAGTTCCGGCGCAAATCTAATGTTTCGGTAACTATTCACTAAAGCCTTGCATTTCAAATCAGTGAAGAATAATTACCGGATTTCAATTCATTGGTTCTTCTCCATTTTCATCCGGATCCCATGAACATAGGTATCTTCCCGTACCCTATTGCCCTCTTCATCATAAAGCAAGAGCTTGCCGGTGCCATCCTTGAGGTCGCCGGCCTGAAGCTGATTCCCGTTTTTGTCATGCATGGAAATCACTTCCCAGGGCCTGTCCATTTCGTATTTCATTGCCATTTTCAATTGGCCATTGGGATAATAGATGAGGTTCAATCCATGCATCTTGCCCTTGACAAATTCGCAATTGCAAGTCCAGGTTCCGTTTTCCCTGAATGAATTTGTATGAATTCTGCCGCCTTCGAAAAAAAATATCTCCTCAAACAACTTACCGTTGCTGAAATACTGCCGGGAAACTGAATCTATTCCGCTTGGGAATGTGAATCCCCGTTCTTCCTTCAGCATTGAGTTTTTTCCGAATTGCTGAATCATGATCGCCTGTTCTGAAATCCGCTTACCTTCCTGGTTGACGACGTAGCGTTTGGTTTCTTTCAGACTTCCGTTTCCCCGGCGGAAGAATTCTTCGGACCAGACCCGCTGTTGGCCATTGAGAAGGAAATGGACGGCGGCAACTTTGCCGTCGGTTCCCCTGACGGAATCGGTCGTTACAAATTCCCCATTGGGCAGAAAAATCGTATCGCCAATAGATGCATATACCTGGGTGAAATTCATCGAAGCGATCAGGCAAATCATATGCAGGATCAGGGATTTCATCTTTATCGTCAGTATTTTCCGCAATTGCGGGTATCAATTTACAAAATCGTGGTCTAAGACATGTTTTCATGTACACTGACGATGCTGCACAGACGATTGGGAATCAATCCCGCCGAATTCTAATTTGCATGGAATGAAAATCAGCAGTTGGGGCAAGTATCCTCTGATCGAGGGGGAAGTAAGGAGCTTTGGGAGCGAAGAAGATTTGGGCAGATTCATCAGGAATCTAAGTCCATGGATTCCCCGCGGACTTGGGAGGTCGTATGGAGATTCATCGCTTTCTGCCAACATGGTCTCGACATTGAAATGGAACCGGTTTCTCAGTTTCGATGAGAAGTCGGGAAGGTTGCATTGCCAGGCGGGTGTGAGTTTTGAGGAAATCCTGGAAGTTTTTGTTCCGCGCGGTTGGTTCCCTCCCGTGACGCCGGGAACTAAATTCATCACCGTGGGCGGCGCGGTCGCATCTGATGTCCACGGGAAAAATCATCACAAGGAAGGTTCTTTTTCCAAACACCTGGAATCATTCCGGCTTCTGACTCCGTCGGGTGATGTCAAAACCTGTTCGCGGGCGGAAAATTTTCCGCTATTTGAAGCTTCTTGCGGCGGAATGGGCCTGACCGGTGTCATACTGGATGCATCATTCCGTATGAGAAGGATTGAGACTTCCTATATTCGTCAGACTTCCCTTCGTGCCAATAACCTGGATGAAATCTTCCGATCATTTGAAGAACACCGGAATGCCACCTATTCAGTCGCATGGGTGGATTGTCTGGCAAGGGGCAAACACACTGGCCGTAGTTTGCTTTTGTTGGGTGAACACGCATCCCTTAAGGATTTGAAAGGAAGCAGGCACGAAAAAGAATTGCTGAAGACACACCGCACGAAAAAAATCAATATCCCGTTTTCGATGCCCGGATTTATGATCAATTCCCTGAGTGTCAGAATTTTCAATTGGATATATTACCGGCGGGTACCTGCAGGAATTCATACATCATTTATACATTACGATCCGTATTTCTATCCGCTTGACGCCATTTCCAACTGGAATCGCCTGTATGGAAAACGTGGCTTTACACAATATCAATTGGTATTGCCGGCAGAAAAGAGTTTCGACGGATTGGAAAAGATTCTGGATCTTGTCTCCCGGAATGGTTTGGGATCTCCACTCACAGTATTGAAAGCATTCGGATCAGAGAACGGAATGTTGTCGTTTCCGATGGAGGGATACACTTTGGCGCTTGACTTTCCAATCAGCAATAATCTATTTTCCTTATTGGATAGCCTGGATACAATTGTGCAGGAATGCGGCGGAAGGGTATATCTTTCCAAAGATTGCCGGATGACTGCAGATGCTGTGAAACGTGGATACCCGCGCCTGGAAGAATTTCTGAAAATCAGACAGGAGCTTGATGGGGACAAGAGGTTGAAATCCATGCAAAGCGAAAGATTAAATATATAATAATTATGGCAACGCAAAAAAAAATCATTGTCACGAGCAAGAAGAATCTGAAATCCAAGTACGCTAACAGGTTTCCCGAAGTAGAGGCACTGTTGGCCGAACTTATTGCTTCTGACCTCACTCGTGACCTCGAAACTCTCCTCGTTTACATAGACGATGCAACGTCAGCAGGGAATGCGGGAATCACTGAAGCAACAGCGATTGGGCCAAAATCCTGCAAGAAAGCGGTTGACGACCTTTACATGGAACATCTGCCGGCATATATCATGATATTCGGATCGAAGGATATCTTTCCGTTTCAGGAATTGGAGAATCCGGCATATGACGGCGCAGCAGATGATGACTCCAAAATACCTTCAGACCTTCCTTACGCCTGCGATGCGAAATACGGGACTGATATTTCGAAATTCACAGGACCCGGAAGAGTCGTGGGAAGGCTTCCTGACATTACCGGAACGGCTGATCTGAATCATTTGAAAACCATGATTCGCGCCATCATCAATACGAAACCAAAGGAAGAAGACAAATACAAAAATTATTTTTCCATTTCGGCTGAAGTATGGAAAAAATCAACGCGGAAATCTTTGACGAAACTTTTCGGGGATGATGAAAAAATGTTGCTGGCTCCGCCAGCAAGACCTGGCTACAATTCGGAAGATCTTTCGCCGCTGACACATTTCTTCAATTGTCACGGGCTACAGAGTTATCCGTATTACAACGGCGGAAATGCAATCGGAGGACCGAAAGCGGTATTTTCGGGAGATCTGGTTGGAAAAGTGAAACATGGCACCGTCGTTGCCGCAGAATGTTGCTTCGGAATTGAATTGTACGATCCAACTCAGGTGGACGAATTTGGAGAGATACCGGTCCGAATCAGCATTGCAGATACCTATCTCGGAAACAAGGCGATTGCATTCGTTGGAAGCAGCAATCTTTCCTATGGCTCAAGAACGGAACCGGAAAATGCCGATGTGATCACTATGATTTTTATTGCGAAGATTCTTGCAGGAGCATCAACAGGCCGGGCAATGCTGGAAGCGCGGCAAAGATTTCTTCATGACAGTACGCCATTGAATGCACAGGAAATGAAAACGGTTGCTCAGTTCACCCTGCTGGGCGATCCGTCCCTTCATCCGGTAAAACAGGCACCAGATACCGATGGAAGGGAATTTGTAGAGAATCGCAGGCTCAGGCTGATGCAGCAGGGAAACGATCTGACCAAAAGGGTAGAAACCTCAAGAAAACTGGAGAGACCCACCAGGAGCAAAAAGAAAGAAATACAAAAGGAGATGAAGGAAATTTTCCGCAAGACAAAATTCACAGGCGAGGAACCGGAATCCCTTCATGAAGTCATATCAAAAAAGAATGCGTCATCTCTCACCAGGGATGGAGTTGCGGGAAAGGGACCGATCCGGTTCAGGACGTTTACAAAAAAGCAAAAGAGAAAGGGAAAGGGAAGGCAGCCATTCAAAGCGCTTGTCATCAAGGAGACCGGGGAAAAGATTTTGGGGTGGAAGGTGTATCACAGCAAGTGATCACCTCCTCCAAACATTGTATTTCAAAATACAATATATCGCCCGGAATCCATCCTTCCAGTTGATCTTCTTCCCTTCGGCATATGTCCGTCCGTAATAGGAAATTCCTACTTCATAAATGCGGATGCCGGGAATGCGGGAAATTTTTGCAGTTACTTCCGGTTCAAAACCAAAACGGTTTTCCCTGAGCCTGATGGATTGTATGTGTTCCCGGCGGAACATCTTGTAGCAGGTCTCCATGTCTGTCAGATTGAGATTGGTGAACACATTTGACAAAGATGTGAGAAAGCGGTTGCCGAGAGAATGCCAGAAAAAAAGAATCCTGTGCGGTTTGCCTCCCATGAACCGGGAGCCGAAAACAACATCTGCATGTCCATCCAGAATCGGCCGCAGGAGAATGTTCCATTCCCGCGGATCGTATTCCAGATCCGCGTCCTGGATTACAACAAAGTCACCGGTGGCTTTCGCAATGCCGGTTCGAAGAGCCGCACCCTTTCCCTTGTTCTTTTCATGAACCTGGTAGGAAATTCCCTGGCCGGGATTCTCCCCGATGTATTTCCGGATGATGTTGTCGGTAGAATCTTTTGAACAATCGTTGACGATTACCAATTCGCGTGAGATTCCTTCCGCCAATTCCACTCCCCGGACATGCTCCAGGATTTTCAGGATCGTCTTTTCCTCATTGTAAACAGGAATTACGACCGAAAGTTTCTGTTTCATTTGCAAAACGCCTCGAATTTACCAATTGCGGGAATCAGACAGGAATCTCCTGAGAGTCAACTTAAGAAGCCTGAAAGGCCGGGCTGCCAGTCGGTGGCTTTCGCTGCAATTTCACCCAGCATCCGGGTGACCGTTGCCAGGCGGCCAATCGAATTTTCATCCTTCGATGAAACCAATTCCGAGTATCTGATGGTGTTGTCATGAAAGCGGAAAGAAGGTCGCAGATTTGTTTCCAGCATGATATGGAATATGGAAGTGATCACGCCGGAATCAGCAAGAGAGCGGATGAAGCGATGGTCATTCGCGCGGATAACAATTTTTTCGTGACCGGGAAAATCCTCAAAGGAAATGCCGAGCGAATCCTTGTTCACAAGTGTACCGGAAGAGGAATATTTCCGGGCACGGGAAATGATGAAGAAAACACCGCCTGGATTTTTCACCCTGATCACAACTTCGGTCCACAAGGATTTGCCTCCGAAGCTGCCTCGTGTAAAACCTGCAATGGTGACCGGCAATCCGCGGTAGTTGCCATTGATTTCAGGGAAATCAATCTGCAATTCGGAAGAACTTGTCAGGTGTGTGGTGGCAGTCATCGAAAGTTCTTCCGCCAGCAATTCGAAGCACACATTGATGTCGCGATTGAGAATGGCAATTCGTTTTCTTTTCTTCCTCGAATATCCTCCCATAAATACCCAAATCATCACAAGGACGAAAAATCCGGGTATGTACAGAAGGAACATATGGCATCATCCGAAAAATCCCTGGTGTTTTTCACCCAATCCGGCGGATATATTTCTTGACAATGCCTGCAAAAGGATGATTGCCATTTCGATTCTCTCCCGGCGGGCGGTATTGTTTACCAGGCCGGTTTCGATGTACTGAAGTGTATTTCCGGCAAGAGAAACGGTGCCGGCCGGTTTGCGTTCAACCCAGATCCGGAGAAATTGCTCCCTGATCTCCGGCGTCAGCAGATTTTTCAGAAACTGTTCGTCGGATGCCCGCAGGATCAGTTCGCTGTCAAATTTCCCGTCACCAATCTGGATGTCCTGTCCGCCGATTGCTTTTCCAATTTTCGAAAAGAAATTTTCTTTATATATTTTGATGGTCTGGTCTTCCCGGTTTTCCACTTCCATTTCCAGACTGGTCCAGTAGGTGGTGCTTTTTCCGGATCCTGTAGTATAGAAATACAGCCGGAGTTTCCGGCCATCATATTCGCCAAACATTTCCGGCATATACGGAGACAGAGCCCATGTTTTTGGAAGTGCTGCCAGTCCCTGCAGGCGGAAATTCGAAGAAAGGATGGAAACCTGTTTGAAGATTTTCTGGTTGTTGATTCTGAGAATGTAGAAGATCAATCCGAAAAAAACGATGAGGGTTCCTCCGATGAAACCGATAGCAATCAGAATGTCCATAATTCAGGCAGGTTTTGCTGTTACGTTTTCCACTTCAAACCGATCCGGGCCACGTTGATCAGAAAAGTACTTACGGGCAACAGGAAAGATAACATAGAAATCATCACGTGTTCCGGTTTTTTCTTACGAAAAAATTCTTCGAGCAAATTTGGCATTTGGACGGTCAACAGCAAAACGAGAAAAACGGCTCCGATAAGGGGGAAATAAGCGGGATCGGAGATGATCTTCTGAAAAATCAGATTGTCAAGCAATACCAGTTCCCACAAGCAGGCATAAGCGATCACGACAAAAAGGAAAAGGAAAACTTCACCGGTGATCGCGCTGTTGCCGCTGATTCGCTTTGCCACGACGGTTTCTGAATTCAGCAATGTCCCGCGAACCCAGAATTCCTTTACGACCGCATATATGACGATGGGCAACAATATGAAGTCAGACAATTCGAAAAAACCCATCCCGATGAATGCCAGGATGACCACTCCGGAAGCCAGGAGCATTCGCGGAACGAAACTGAGGCTGAGTATCAAAGGAATTTTTCTTTCGCGGTTTTCGTGTCTGCCGTAAATGAATTTCGTTTTCGAAATGATACCACCTATTTCCAGGAACATTCCCAATACCAGGGCGGCGCCGAGATAAAAATGAAATTCCTTATCTGGCCGGATGAAGGAAAAAAAATCGGGCCTGAAAAAAAGGAAAACAATGGCCAGCAGGAAATTGGCTACGGCGAGTTTGTGAAGAAACAGGAACCGCGACCGCTTTTTCATGCCATGAAATTACAGATTCGCTTCCTGAATTCTATCAGAAACAATATTGACCTTCCCGGATCAAAGTATCGGCGACATTTCTGCGCAAGGTCCGGGTATTGACCTGATCTACTTTTGAAAAGCGTTTGATCCCCATCAGCAGCATCGTTTGCATATCCCCTTCCGAGAAAGCATTGATGGCATCTTTCCCTGCTTTGTGAATCCGGTCGGCAGTATCAAAAACATACACCCTGACCATGTCAATGCGGATGTGACAGGCTTCCTTTCCGATGATACCCGCCAATTTTTCTGTCCGGAGAAGTACAGATTCGGCGGCGTAAGTCCAGATCAGCATATCTGCCACATTCATCATCAGCTCCTGCTCATATTGCAGATCCTTTTTCAAAGTTTGTGCCGCCGCTCCTGCAACAAGAAGTATCGCTTTTTTGAATTTTGCGACTGCGAGTTTCTCAGCAAAAAACAAACTGCCATCTGACTCTTCTGCAAATGATGGAATGGACATAAGTTCGCCTTGCACTGCTGTTGCCGCCCCCAGAATATTGAGTCTTCCACGCAACGCACGTTTGAAAATCATATCAATGGTCAGGAGGCGGTTGATTTCATTGGTGCCTTCAAAGATCCGGTTGATTCGACTGTCGCGGTATGCACGGTCCATCGGATAATCGGCCGAGTATCCGTTTCCGCCGAAAATCTGCACTCCTTCATCCACGACATAGTCAAGAACTTCCGATCCGAGGACTTTGAGAATGGCAGCTTCGATAGCATATTCTTCAGCGCCGCCAAGCAAGGCAGCAGCAAAACTTTTTCCGCCGGCCAGCAATTCCTTTTCCTTTACCTGCACATCGTGACTCACGCGGTAAGCGGCAGAATCCAGGACGTAACATTGAATGGCTTGTTCGGCAAGTTTGGCTTTGATCGCGCCGAAACTGGCAATTGCCTTTCCGAATTGTTCCCGCTCCGAAGCATACCTGATGGCCGAAGTGCATGCTCTTTTTGCTGCGCCAAGTGCTGCGGCTGCAAGTTTCAAGCGGCCGATATTCAGGATATTGAAAGCGATGACATGTCCTTTCCCTGCTTCGCCGAGGAGATTTCCGCGCGGAAGTTTTACATCCTGGAAAAAAACAGCCCGGGTGGAAGAACCTTTGATTCCCATTTTGTGTTCTTCTTCACCGAGACTGATGCCGGGAGAATTTGCTTCAACCAAAAAGGCAGTAAACTGACCATCGAGTTGGGCGAATACGGTAAACAGATTTGCAAATCCGCCATTGGTAATCCAGATTTTTTGTCCGTTCAGTAAATAATTCTTTCCATCGGCATCGGCGACTGCCGTTGATTTTGCTGCAAGCGCATCTGAACCAGATCCCGGTTCGGTCAGACAATACGATGCCTTCCATTTTCCTGATGCCAGCAGGGGCAGATATTTATTTTTCTGATCATCTGTCCCGAAATAAAGCAGGGGAAGCGTGCCGATTCCCGTATGTGCCGCGAATGCAACCGCAAAGGAATGTCCGGCCCCCAATTTTTCAGTCATGAACATTGTTGTGGTGAATCCTTTGCCGAAACCGCCGTATTGCTCCGGAATGCCGGTTGCGAGGAGACCCAGCTCTGCCGCTTTGTCAAGGAGGGAAGGCATGAGGCCCGGTTCCTTCATGCTGTCAATCCGGGTGAGATGGGGAGTGACTTCCTTTTCCAGGAAATCGTCGCACATCTCCCCGATCATTTTCGCTTCTTCATCAAATTCCTCCGGAATAAATATATCCGCAGCTTGCGTTTCCCTGATGATGAATTCGCCTCCGTTCAAAATAGATTTTAGGTTTGTTTCCATAGTATTCCTTTCGGGGCAAGGGCAATCTGTTGCCGCTACCTGATTTCAAATTGCTTCGACAATTCCTGCTACTCCCTGTCCGCCGCCGACGCAGGCGGTAACAAGTCCGTATTTTTTCTCACGGCGTTTCAGCTCGTTGATGATCTGCACCGTCAGTTTCGTGCCGGTGCATGCAAGCGGATGACCCAGGGCGATTGCCCCGCCATTCACATTCAATTTTTCCTTGTCTATTCCAAGGGATCGGGTGACTGCAATTGATTGGGTTGCAAACGCTTCATTCAATTCAATCAGGTCTATTTCGTTGAGTTTTAATCCGGCCATTTTCAATGCCTTTGGCACCGCCTCAACCGGACCCATTCCCATAATCCGGGGATCCACGCCGGCCACGCCGTAAGAAACGAGCCGCCCTATCGGCTTGAGATTCAACTCATTCACCAACCGATCCGACATCACAAGGACAAAAGCAGCTCCGTCAGAAGTCTGGCTGGAATTGCCGGCTGTCACGATACCGTCAGCAGAAAAAACCGGCTTCAGCTTGCCGAGGGCATCAATGGTTGTATCTCTGCGCGGACCTTCATCGGTGTCCACCACAAATTTTTTCTGAATTCTTCTGCCGTCTTCCATTACATTTTCAACGACGGAAACCGGGACAATCTCATCGCGGAATTTTCCAGCATCTATTGCCGCTATTGCTTTCCGGTGGGAATGATAAGAAAATTCATCAGAGGCATCGCGTGTAATGCCGAAGTCCTTTGCGACTTCCTCGGCTGTCTGTCCCATTCCGAAATACCACTCCGGATGCTCATCGGCAATCCTGTAGTTCAATGCCGTTTTGAAGCCGACCGTTGGTACCAGCGACATGGATTCCGTGCCGCCAGCGACAATACAATCTGCAAATCCAGCTCTGATTTTTGCTGTGGCGATCACTATCGCTTCCAGGCCGGAGCCGCAATAGCGGTTGACTGTGACTCCGGGAACGGATTGCGGAAATGAAAGAAGTGAAATGATCCGTGCAATCTGCAATCCTTGTTCGGCTTCAGGAACTGCGCAACCTGCGATGAGATCATCCACCCTTGCAGGATCAAGGGAAGGAACCGACTTCATCAGGCGGGCGATTACCTCTGATGCCAGGTCATCGGGGCGCATATACCTGAATCCGCCCCTTCCGGCTTTGCCGGTAGCGCTTCGGTAACCGCGGACAATCCATGCTTCCTGAATGTTCATAACAACTTTATTCCGATGTTTTTGGGATATACAATCAGGCCTTGAAAGCCCGATTTTTCGATTTCCAGAATGGCATTGACATGAGCGTCTGCAATCTTTTTCCTGAATTCTTCACCGGAAAGCAGACCGGATTCTGTCATGTTGGTATAAAATCCGTTTTCAGTCAAAACGGCCGGCATAGAAGTATTGCGCAGAACAAAAAATGCTTTTGCTTTTGGCTGATGGAAGCGTATTCCTCTGTCGAACCAGGAAGTGGACTGAATGAGGCAGCGCTGAAAGGCCGAAGCAATTTTCTTTCCTGCACCGCTGGATTCATAATACCAGGTTTCAATTCCGGAAGCAGAAGTCCATTCACCCGGCTTGCCGAATGCATTGGAATGAATGGAAAGATAAATCTTCGGGAGATTGGAAGCTTTGTTGTTGGCACGGGAAACCCGATCGGAAAGGGAAATGTCACCTTCGGTTTCCGGGACGACGTTGAAATATTTCAATCCTTTTGCATCCAGCGATGCCATGATTCGTCTGTTGATATCGCGAACCAGTTCATATTCATACAAAGTATTTCCATTTTGGAAAACCGGCGACCTCTTGCCGGGGGTTGCTTTTCCATGACCGTTGTCAAGACACCAGAGGTACCCTGGGATATGCGGTTGGTCAATAACCGGAATGACACCGGGAGCAGTTTCTGCCGGGCTTCCGGAGTGGACGGGAATTTCCTCGGATCCCACCGGCATATCGGCGCCATCCTGCGGTCCTGATGCCGGATCGCCTGCGGTTGCAGGCGGCTTGCCCAGGATTTTCCGGAGGGTTTCTAACAGGTTTCTGAACATATTCGTTTTTGAACGTTTTTTTGAATCGTTGCCGATTGTTTCAGTTGTTAATTTCGCAATGGTTTGCCGGTTTTCAGTGTATGCTGTATTCTTTCTTGAGTTTTTCTTTCGCCGCAGAGGCTGAGAAAGGCTTCGCGTTCGAGATCCAGGAGATATTTCTCTGAAACGAGCTGGGCGCCGTGCAAATCTCCGCCGCACATGATCCAGGCAGTTTTCCTGGCGATTTTCAGATCGTGTTCAGAAATATATTTACCGGCAAAAAAGCCGTAAATCCCGCTGTAAAGCAGGCCAAGGCCGGTACGTCCGAGAACCCTGATGTCAGTGCGGGGCAGCCCCGGGGAATAACCGGCGTCGTAGAGATTGACAACTTCGGAACGGGCATCGCGAAGCAGGCGGTCCTGATTAAATGAAACGACATCGCCGTCGCGAAGAATGTGCATGCCAAATGCCTCATGGGCCGAGGTTGAAACTTTGGCCTGGGCGATATTCAGAAACGCTTCGCGAAGGGAATTCAATTGAACGTCCCCTTCTTCCATCCGCCCGGAAAGTCGTTTGGTCAATTCTTTGGTTCCGCCCCCACCCGGAATCAGTCCGACTCCGGCTTCGACAAGACCGGTATATGTTTCCACCAGGGCCACCACCCGATCTGCATGAAGCACCATTTCGCATCCCCCCCCCAAGGTCATATGATGCGGAGCAAGCACAACCGGCACATTGCAATACCGCATTTTCATATTCATCTCCTGGAATACTTTTACAGCCAGGTTGATCTCTTCCCATTCCTGCTCAGCCGACAGCATCAACAGAATTCCGAGATTGGCGCCCAGGGAAAAATTCGGTCCTTCATTGCCAATCACGATGCCTTTCCATTTTCCATCTTCAGCAAGCTGAATGGCTTTGTGAATGGCTTGCACTACTTCAGCGCCGATCGAATTCGCTTTCGTCCGGAATTCAACATTTAAAACCCCCTCCCCGATGTCGCTGATCATTGCCCCTTGATTCTTCCACACCGTTGCCGGTTCGTCGAGGTCTTTGAGGATGACGAGTTCAGAAGTTCCCGGAACGTCTATGTATCCGCCGGAATCCGGATCGTAAAATTGCCGCTTTCCTGCTTTGATCCGGTAAAATGCCGGAAAACCCAATGTCAACATTTTCGTGACCCAGGGCGCAGGAACAATTCCCTCAGACTTCATGTCGGCAAGCGTGGCTTCGACGCCAAGAAAATCCCAGGTTTCAAACGGACCGATATCCCATCCGAATCCTGCCTTGAGCGCATCGTCAATCTTGTAAAGTTGCCCGGCAATTTCCGGTATGCGATTCGAAACGTAGGCAAACAATGAAAGCGAAGATTGCTTCACAAGCTTCCCGGCTTTGTCATTGGCCCGGTACAGGTAGCGGAGTCTTGAAGGGAGATCATCCATGTTCCTGGCTGCGGAAAGG
>Ga0247727_10012312_pt1 | contig 14717 bp, 15 predicted proteins | sample WisWelCaveWW1625_FD_202498 | JGI IMG/M metagenome (GOLD analysis project Ga0247727, IMG submission 202498) | Biofilm microbial communities from Wishing Well Cave, Virginia, United States - WW16-25 | ecosystem: Environmental > Aquatic > Deep subsurface > Groundwater > Cave microbial mat | place... | reverse complement strand
GCTGTCAGCGTAGACTCGTTAAGAAAAAAAGAATTAGAGAAAGCCTTGCAAATGTTAGGAGAAACTGATGAGAAAAAAATCAAAATTATTGAAGAGTTAACAAAGGCTGTAGTGGAAAAGATTGTTTCTATACCTGTGAATAATCCAAAAAAAGCATCAGACCAAAAATAACCTATAACTTTAGAAACTGCAAATAAATTATTTTATTTCTATAATAAATGATTAACCGTATGATTCGTACTTTACTTCAAAGCTTCCATCTTCGCGTTTATCATGTTCTGTGACAAAGCCTTTTGGTTTCACAACATCCATTACTCCATCAATCGTTCCTTGATATCCACAAATGTAGATAATTGTGTTATCTTTGGTAAGTTCTTCTCCAACTAGTTCCTCTATTGGGGATAATCCACCAGGTTTTGGTTTAAAGAATGCCTCGACTCTTCCTGTTTGACCTTTCCAAGATCTGTTAAACCATTCTTTTGGCCTACTGATAGCAGCTCTATATTTGAAATTCCACGTATCTTTTCCTCTTTCAATACTTTCATCGTCTAGTTTGGTGAAAAGTCCTTTGTAACTTAACTCATCTACATAACTTGCACCATGAAGAATTATGATCTCTCTTTTATCACCTATAGCATGTAGATGTTGAGCATAAGCAACAAAGGGAGCAATCCCAGTACCGCCTCCAACACAAATTATTCTTCGTTTATCTGGTTGGCCATTAGGTAATGTATTACTAATTGCTAAAGCATTTCCTGTTGGATTTCCCCAAAATATCTGATCTCCTTCACTTGCATAGAATAACTGGGTTGTAACACGACCAGGTAAAGGCTTTCGAACCCATCTAATTACAAATTCAAAATACTTTCTGTTTTCAGGATGTGAAGCAATTGAATATGCTCTGCGAACAGTCTTAAAATTTTCAGTAGGTATTGGTACACCAATGGTCAGAAATTGACCTGTCCTATACTCTGGCATAATACCATTCTCTGGAACAAATCGGAGGATAAAAAGATCTTCTCTAAGAAATTGGGTGTAAGTAACTATTCCTTTATTGTCCAGAACCATCCAAGTATTTTTTCACAACTTTGGATAAATGTATTTCTGTTAAGTTCAAACCCAAAAAACTAGAACCGCAAAAGGAAGAAGAATCTAACTTCGAGTATAAAATCTAAACTTAATATATGTAAAAGCATATTTCAGATCGCTGGGCATGCATTCTGATAAAATTGATGAGTTTTTAAAAAAAAATAAGATAGCAGAACAAGCAGGTGGACAAGACAGAATATTAGATCAGCACGGGAAAGGAAAACTAACTGGCAGAGAAAGAATTGATCTTTTATTAGATGAAGGCAGTTTTGTAGAACTAGACAAACTTACAACGCATCATTATCATGAATATGAAATGCAAAAAAAGAAATTTTTTGGTGATGCAATTATTACTGGTTATGGTAAGATAAACGGAAGACAAGTCTTTGTTTTTGCGTACGATTTTACCGTTCTTGGTGGAACGCTTAGTCAAATGGGCGCAAAAAAAATTACTAAACTAATGGATCATGCTTTACGCGTTGGTTGTCCTATCATTGGAATTGCTGATTCAGGTGGTGCAAGAATTCAAGAAGGTATTTTAAGCTTAGATGGTTTTGCAGACATTTTTTATCACAACGAATTAGCATCTGGAGTCGTTCCACAAATTACTGCAAGTATTGGACCATCTGCAGGTGGCGCAGTATACTCCCCAGCAATGACTGATTTTGTAATTATGGTTGATAAAGCAGCTTCAATGTTTGTAACAGGACCAGATGTCGTAAAAACTGTTCTTGCGGAGGAAGTCTCAACTGATGAATTAGGCGGTGCAATGACTCATGCAACAAAGAGTGGGGTTTCTCATTTTGTAGCAAAAAATGAATATGATTGCATGGACTATATCAAAAATCTTCTATCCTACCTTCCACAAAATAACACACAAGAGCCTCCTGTAATTCAAACCGATGATGATCCAAATAGACTAGATCATAATTTGATAAATGTCATTCCAGAGAACACCCTCCAACCTTATGATATGAAAGAAATCATTCATTCAATTTTAGATAATAATACATTCTTTGAAATTCACGCGTTATTTGCACCAAATATAGTCGTAGGATATGGAAGATTAAACGGTAGAACAGTTGGAATTGTTGCAAACCAACCAATTTCATTAGCTGGTGCACTTGACATTGACTCTTCAAATAAAGCTGCAAGATTCATTAGGTTTTGTGATTGTTATAATATCCCAATTATTACTCTAGTAGATACTCCAGGATACATGCCAGGTACAAATCAGGAGCACAACGGTATCATTAGACATGGAAGCAAACTTTTGTATGCTTTTTGTGAAGCGACAGTCCCAAAAATTACTTTGGTTATCGGTAAAGCATATGGTGGAGCCTATATTGCAATGGGAAGCAAAAATCTAAGAACCGATATTAATTACGCATGGCCTACTGCACAAATTGCAGTAATGGGCTCAGAAGCAGCCGTCAAAATTATGAATAGAAAAGATTTGGCACAAGCAAAAGATCCTGAATCTTTAAAGAAACAATTAGTCGATGAATTTACTGAAAAATTCTCTAATCCCTATGTAGCAGCTTCTCATGGAACAGTAGATGCTGTAATTGATCCTGCCGAAACAAGACCAATGTTAATTAAAGGATTAGAGATGCTTTTGAACAAAAGAGAAAAACAACTACCTCGCAAACACGGAAATATCAATCTATGAGAAAATTATGATAGAAAAAGTTCTCATCGCAAATAGGGGCGAAATTGCTTTACGAGTTATCAAAACATGTAAAACACTTGGTATTAAAACAGTTGCAGTCTATTCTGATGAAGATTACAATTCACTCCATGTAAAACAGGCTACAGAATCTTATCATATTGGTGAAGCAGCTCCTTCAAAAAGTTATCTTAATCAGGAAAAAATACTTGATGTAATATTATCATCAGGTGCAGATGCAGTTCATCCTGGATATGGTTTTCTTTCTGAAAATCCTGATTTTGCAAATCTTTGTGAAAAAAACAAAATCAATTTTATTGGTACAACTTCATCTTCAATGGAATTATGTGGAGACAAAATGCGATGCAAAGCAGCTATGCTGAAAGCAAAAGTTCCAACTATTCCAGGAAGTCCAGATGTTGTAAAAGATGTTGATGAAGCTCTAACAATTGCTAATGAAATACAATATCCCGTTCTCTTAAAGTCAGTATATGGAGGTGGTGGTAGAGGAATTAGACTAGTTACCAGTGACAAAGAACTAAAAGGAAATTATGAATCTGCTACAGGTGAATCAATGGCAGCTTTTGGAAAATCTGCAATTCTTGTAGAAAAGTTTCTTCAAAAAATCAGACACATTGAATACCAGATGGCCAGAGATAAACATGGTAATGGTGTTCACCTTTTTGAACGAGAATGTTCAATTCAAAGACGAAATCAAAAACTTATTGAGCAAACCCCTTCACCAGTTGTGGATAAAAAAACTAGAGATAGAATAGGAGAGTTAGTTGTGAAAGCAGCAGAAGCAGTAAATTATGTTAATCTTGGAACAGCAGAATTTCTGAGAACTGATGATGGTGATTTTTACTTTATAGAAATTAATGCAAGATTACAAGTAGAGCATCCCATTACAGAATTTGTAACTGGACTTGATCTTGTAAAATTACAAATTGATATTGCAAATGGAGAAACTCTTCCGTTTAAACAAAAGGATCTTCAAATGAATGGATATTCAATTGAATGTAGAATTAATGCTGAAGATACATTTTTGGACTTTGCACCATCAACAGGTCCTGTACCTGATGTCATAATACCTTCAGGACCAGGAGTGCGATGTGATACTTACTTGTATCCCGGGTGTACAGTTTCGTCATTTTACGATTCACTAATGGCAAAACTTTGCACATGGGGACAAACTTTTGAAGAATCAAGACTAAGAATGCTAAACGCATTAGATGATTTTTACATTCAAGGAGTTGAAACATCAATTCCCTTATACAAAACCATTCTAAAAACAGACGAATACAAAAAAGGAGAACTATCAACAGACTTTTTGAAAAGATATAACATTATTGAAAGACTAAAAGAAGATATCAAAAATGATACAATTCAAAAACAAGATGCAGCAATAGCTGCTGCTGTAATTCACTCTGTTCGCTATAATAGTCAAGTAAAATCATCACAGGAAACTAACATGTATTGGAAAAGTAAACTGGATAGAGCTTGATGGATTACAAAATAGCAGATATCGAAGACACGTTTAATGCTGAGATTGTTAAGCAACTAGGAAATTCTGAATATTTAGTTAAAATAAATGACAATGAAAGAAATCTAAAAATTCTTAACATGTCTGCTAGAGGAATAGAATTTGTTTTAGATCAAAAATATCACAAAGTAAAGTATCTTGATACGACAACTTCTCAAATGAAAATTGTAGTCGATGGTGTACCAATCACGCTAAACATGCATAATAATCTAAATGAAATTGTTTTCAAAAACTCAGGAGAATCTGGGGTGGGTAATTCTCAATTAAACCTCTATAGTCAAATTCCAGGAAAAGTTGTTAAAATTTCAATATCTGAAGGCTCTGAAGTAAAAAATGGTGATGTTATTTGTGTTTTAGAATCAATGAAGATGCAAGTTTCCATAAAATCCCACAAAGATGGTATTGTTAAAAAAATAAAAATTAAAGATGGTGGTACAGTTGCAAAAAATGATGTTATTGCGGAAATAGAATAATTTAAGAAAAATTAATTTCTTTTGCTGAGAAAATCTTTAATCTCTTGATAATTTGGTTCAACTAGTGGATTATCTGATACCCACTTGTATACAATCTCTCCATTTTTATCTACAATGAAAATCGAACGCTTTGCTGCATCGTAATCTTTTACATGTAATAGATGTGGCATTAATACATCATAATCTCGAATTGTTTTACTTTTGTAATCTCCAAGAATTGGAAATTTTAAATTATTTTTTTCTGCAAAGGCCTTATTTGCAAATGGTCCATCATTACTTATCGCTATAACTTGTGCACCAAGCTTTAATAGTTCATTCCATGAATCTCGAAAAGTACACATCTCAGTTTCGCAGACGGGGGAGCTTGCTGCTACAAAAAATGATAAAATAATTTTTTTCCCTTTGAATTCATCTAGGGTCCTCATTTTTAACTCAGTATCCACCAATTCAAAGTTTGGAGCTTGATCTCCCACATTCAAAGTCATGAGAATTGTTAGAAATCTTGTCATATTAAGAATTTTGCAAAATTTAGTTTAGAAAACCCTTGATCGAAAAAAAAATGTGGATAGCTTTTTATATCTTCGGAAGAGTCTCAAAGCTACTTTGGTGGGCGAAGCAGTAGCAGATTATAGTCATGTATTGATGATGTTTGGTTTTGCAATTATAGCAACTGCTCCTGCACTGATTATATCAAGAATGATCTCTCCTAGACGAAGAAGCAATCCAGTAAAATTTCTTCCAATGGAATGTGGCCAAATCCCATCTGGTGCTGGAAGGACTCATTTTATGATGCAATATTATGCGTTCATTTTGATGTTTGTTGTTTTTGATGTAATGGCAATTTTCTTGTATGCATGGGGAAGCACAATATTTAATCTTGAAAAAACTGCCACTCTCCCAATCATAGCATTCTTAGGAATTATGTTTGGCGCTATGGCATATGCACTTTATCAATCAAAGAGGCGGGATATTTGGTAATTCTACTTAAACTAGTTTGTTCTAAAATGGAGATAAGGGATTAAATTGCTAAAAGATCTGATAACTCCACAAAATGCCAATGCCTTTGTAGGTAAGTTAGGAGATATTTTAGTCAAAGCAATCGAACAACCATTAGAATACGCCATTAATTGGGGTAGACTTTGGTCCCTTTGGCCTGTACATATTGAAACAGCATGCTGTAGCGTAGAATTCGGTGCTGCATCTAGCCCTCGATACGATGTCGAAAGATTTGGAATCATAGAGGCATTTGGATCACTAAGACAATGTGATCTAGTAGTTGTTCAAGGAACCATCACCCGAAAAATGGCTCCAAGGTTGCGATTGGTTTATGATCAAATGCCAGAACCAAAATACGTCATTGCAATGGGTGCCTGTGCAATTACTGGAGGATTGTATTTTGATTCATACAATGTTCTTCCAGGAATTGATGGAATACTTCCAGTAGATGTGTATGTACCAGGTTGTCCCCCTAGACCTGAAACTCTTATTCAAGGATGCATTCTCCTTCAGGAGAAAATTAAGAGGATGAAGGCTAGGTAAGAAAATAATGAGTGATTCTGATACTAGTATACAAGAGACTGAAACAAAACCAGTTGTAGAAAACCAACAAGAACTTCCAAAATTTGAAAAAGATCACTCAGATAAAATTACAGCAAAGTTTGGCTCTAAAACTGAAATTGCTTTTGTTAAACCAGACCGAATTAGAGTTAATGTCAAAAAAGAAGACATACTTGATGTAGCATCCTTCCTTCGAGATGAGCTTAATTATGATCATGCAGAATCAGTTACTGGCGTAGATTTTCCTGCAGACAAAGAAATTGAGGTAGTTTATCACTTGGGTTCATACACAGACCCACAACTGAACAGACAAGTCTTATCCTTGGCAACAAGGACACCACGGGAGGATGATCCTAAACCAGGTAATGATTCTACTAAACTTCCAAGCCTAAGAGATATCTTTTACAGTGTAGAATTTCATGAAAGAGAATGTTTTGAGATGTTAGGAGTTTTCTTTGAGGGTCATCCAGATAACAGACGATTATTATTGCCAGAAGATTGGGCAGATCTTCCACCACTTCGAAAGGACTTTGCAATAAAAGGTAGATAGAAATGACTGCAAGATTACCTCCAGGACTTCAATTAGAAAAAGTCGATGACAGAATAATGACTCTAAACGTTGGCCCCCAACACCCAGGCTCAGGCCACATGAGACTCATTATCAAAGTAGACGGAGACCTTATTGTTTCGTGCGATCCTGATCCTGGATACGTTCATCGTGGTGAAGAAAAAATGGCTGAATATAGAAACTATATCACAAATATTCCTCATCTAGAAAGACCAGTCATTCATGATTCATGTAACATACTATATCCGTACTGTCTAGGTGTAGAGGAACTTTTAGGTCTTGAAGTATCAGAACGGGCAAAATATGTGAGAGTAATTGCATCTGAATTAAACAGGTTCACCTACACTCTCTACTGGTTAGGAATCTATGGAATTTTCTTGGGTCATTCTACTATGTTCATGTGGCCTATGGGAGACAGAGAATTTGCAATCGATCTCTTAGAAAAGTTAACTGGAGCACGAGTTACACACTCATACTTTGTTCCAGGAGGCGTACGAAACGATATTCCTGCAAACTTTGAAGACGTATGTCTAAGACAGATAAATTATTTAGAAAAACGACTCAAAACATATGCCGATATTTTCTATGACAATCCAATTTTAATTGCAAGAACTGAAAAAACTGGGGTGTTATCTAGAGAAGATGCAATTAGACTTGGTACAACTGGTACAGTTTTGCGTGCAAGTGGTGTAGACTATGATGTTAGAACCAAAGAGCCATACGATGTATATGATGAACTTGATGTTCACACTAATGTTTTAAAGAATGGTGACTCGTATGATCGTTCTAAAACCCCATGGCTTGATATGTTAGAAAGCTGTAACATCATTAGACAAGCCCTAGAAAAAATGCCAAAATCTGGTTCAGTTAGAGTAAAATTAAAACCAAATCCAAAAGGTGGAAATGACGAAGTTTACAAAAGAGTAGAATCAGGAAGAGGTTCACTTGGTGCATACATTGTTTCTCGAAGTAAACCTGAACCATACCGAGTAAAATTGAGCGTTGGTTCATTTAGAAATCTAATTTGCATGCCCTATCTGTTAAAGGGAGAAAAATTAGGTAACATGCCAGCAGTTTACTGGAGCTTAAACTATTGGCCAGTGGAGGCTGACAGATAGATGTCAGTAATTGCACCCAAGTTTCGACTAGGTTATTTTCTTAAATCACTAACAGACAATATCTTTTGGATAATAGTTCTATTAACTCTAGTTGGAATTCCTGTCATCATGATCGTTCTGTTTTTCATTGATTTACCAGTCCTAGATGGCACGCTTGTGACCCCATTCCTTGCTTTTACGATGATATTTCATCCTGAAACGGGAGTTCCACTTGTAAAATCTCTCCTGTATTCTGATTTCTTTAGAATTGCAGCATTTCCTGGTTTTGGATTTGCCGCTTTGCTTGCAGCAGGTACAATTTTTGCTGAAAGAAAATTGCTAGCAAAACTTCAGCTTAGAGTTGGACCGTTTTACTGTGGAAAGTTTGAAGGAATCTTACAATTAATGGCAGATGGACTAAAGCTAATCTCTAAAGAAATTATTATTCCAGCCAAGGCTGATAAACCAATTTTTTGGACAGCTCCAGTTTTGTTTGTTGCAACTGCTGCAGCATTTGTTTCGTTGATTCCAGTTGCTCCTGGATGGGTAGTAGCAGACTTGGATGTTGGTTTGCTTGCAGTATTTGCTATAATTGGTTTTTTCCCAATAATTACAATTCTATCTGCATGGTCTGCAAACAGCAAGTTCCCCTTCATCGGTGGCATAAGAGCACTGCACCAGATGGTTTCCTTTGAAATACCATTAATTTTGTCACTTCTTGGAGTTGTAATTTTAACTGGCACATTGAATTTGTCTGAAATAGTTGAAAGTCAATCAAATTACTGGTTTATCGCATTTCTACCAATTGGCGCAATTGTATTTTTTATTTCAATGCTAGCAGAATTAGAAAGAATTCCATTTGATTTACCCGAAGCAGAAAGTGAAATTGTTGCAGGATGGTTAACTGAATTTTCTGGTATGATTTATGGACTTGTTCAACTTGGATCATACCTAAAGCTGTATGCATTTGCAGCATTATTTGTAGTATTATTTCTTGGTGGTTGGCAAGGACCAATGGTTGTACCGCCATTCCCAGCAGAAATCATTACACATGGAATAGAAGCTGGTCCAATCACTGTACAAGTTCCGGGTCTTCCAATAACAACACAGGAAATGTTAAACGGTACTCTTTGGTTCACACTAAAAACTGTAGCAGTGATATTTTTCATTTTGATTCCAAGGGGGGTCTTTCCAAGAATTAGAATTGATATGCTTTTGAGCATAGGTTGGAACAAACTGATCGCTTTGGCTTTTATTAACATCTTTATAGCACTCGGCTTGCTCTATGCTGGAGTATTAGGACCAGGAGGTTTATTGTAATGGGTACTGCTACTGGAATTATTCGGGCCCTAAATTCAGGTATTAAACACCTTGCCGTTAAACGATTTACCTTAAGATATCCTGAAGAAAAACTCAAGTTTGTAGGTGATGGATACCAATATGATCCTACTGCAGGAGTTGGGGTTGCAGGCTACAAAGGACGACACCTGCTTTTTCATGATAAATGTACAGGATGTCAGCTTTGTGCTATTGCCTGCGAAGGCGTAGCTGAAGCAATTGCAATGGTTAAGGTACCAGAAGAATGGAAACATAACAAAAAATCTATCATGCCCCAAATAGATTATGGAAAATGTGTTTTTTGTGGACTATGTGTTGATGCATGTCCCTTCTATGCCTTATACATGACAAATGATTATGAACTTTCATCATTTACTAAAGAAGCATTAATCTACACCCCATCTCAACTACAAGTCAAGCCTGAGGTTAAACAAGACGTAGATATCGTCATTGACGACAGAGGTGCAACACATGGTTGATGCAGCTTTTCTTGCATTATCTGTAATTACAATTGGTTCAGCAATAGCTGCACTTGAATTTCGTTCTATGATATATGGTTCAATGGCACTGATGGGAACCCTAGGTGGGATTGCTGGTTTCTTCTTACTGCTTGACTCGCCGTTTATTGCGATGTTTCAAATCGCAGTATATGTTGGTTCTATCGCTGTTCTAATCTTGTTTACTGTAATGCTTGTAAAAAGAGAATTGATATTCAAAAAAATTGAAGATCCTAGACGCAAGTTTGCAGGAATCGGTCTTATGCTGATCTTAATGATGGGATTAGGTTCTATTATTATTGATTCTGGTCTTAGAACAATTCAAACTAATGAGCCAGCTGTTGACTTTCGAGATATTGGTGAGGACTTTCTAACATATTATTGGCCTGCATTGATTCTGATGGCACTTATCTTAGCAGGCGCTGTCACTGGGGCACTCGTTTTAGCAAGACGGGAGGATGTTGAAGATGAGCAACGAGCTAATTGATTTTGTAATTGTATCAATTGCACTTTTAGGTATTGGAATTTACGGTCTATCTGTTAAACGGAATGCAATTAGAATGCTTTTTGCAGTTGAAATAATCATTAACGCTGCAAATCTAAATTTAGTTGCATTTGCGAGATTTATCCCCCATAGTGGAGGACAAACGCTTGTATTATTTTCTATTGCAATTGCAGCAGCTGAAGTTGCAGTTGGTCTTTCATTAATTATTGTAGCCTATAGAATGTACCAAAACATCGACATTGCTGATTTTCGGAGCCTTAAGGGATAATGGATTATGCATTATTGCAGGCAGTTTTCTTGCCTCTCTTACTCTCACCAGTTGCCTATGTTATAGGAAGAAAATCAGGTGCTAACGCAGCTACATGGTTTACTTTTGGAGTCCTACTCTACTGTACAGTTCTGGTAATATTTGCTTCTCTAGGTGGAACATATGAAGAGCATTATAGATGGACTGAATTATTTGGCGAATTTGGATTCTTACTAGATGGATTGGCAAGTCCGTTTGCAATTATCATTTATGTCTTGTCTACTATCCTTGCCTTATACTCTAAACCGTACATGGTACACAAATTCAAGGAAAACTATGCAGAGTTTAGCAATAAACAAAACCAAGAAAGTGCAGCTCAAACTACTGCAATCGTTGAATCTTCAGGTCTTACTAATTATGTGAATAAACAATCTGGTGTTTACTTTGCAATGTTTCTTGTCTTTGCAATGGGAATGCTGGGAACTGTTCTTGCAACAAATCTAATCGAGTTTTACATTTTCTTTGAGGTAATGCTAATTCCAGCATTTTTCCTGATTGCATTTTGGGGTGATGGAAACAAACGAAGAATTGCATTAATGTTCTTTTTCTGGACACATGTAGGAGCTGTCATTTTACTTTTAGGCTTTTTAACAATTGGTCTTAGCGTTGGAAGTTTTGACTTTGCTGATATTCAAGAATCAGAAATTCCATCAGATGTTGTTCAGTTAGCTGCAGTTGCAATTATCATCGGGCTTGGTGTAAAACTTGCAGCTTTTGCGTTTCATATCTGGTTACCTTATGCACATGGTGCTGCACCGACTCCAATTAGTGCTCTCTTATCACCTGCAATGATCGGAATTGGTGCATACGGGATCTTTAGATTGATTATAGAATTTTTGCCAATGCAATATGCAGACCTTGCCATTTGGTTGCACATCTGGGGTCTTGTAACTATGTTCTATGGAGGTACAATGGCATTGATGCAAGATGACATCAAGCGTCTATTTGCATATTCTAGTATTAGTCAAATGGGGTATATTTTGTTTGGTTTGGGCTCGCTCTCAGCTTTAGGTCTTGCAGGTGCAGAGATGATGTATGTAACACACGGATTAGGAAAGGGCATTCTCTTCATGACTGCAGGAGTTTTAATTGTCAAAGTAGGTGCGAGAAATATTTCACAACTAGGTGGCCTGGCAGGTAAAATGCCAATTACTGCTGTTTGTGCGGTAATTGGGGCTTTGACCATAATGGGTGTGCCACCCACTAGTGGATTTATGGGCGAATGGACTCTCTTTTACGGAGCACTTGAAACAGCTTTAGAAGAGGGCTCTACTCTACGTGCAATAACATTTGGACTAGGTTTGGTTGCAACAGTACTTACAATGTCTTACATTCTTTGGATGCTAAAACGAGTATTCTTTGGAAAACTACCAGAAAATCTATCCAATGTAAAAGACGCAAGTTGGTACATGTTGGCACCAATGATGGTACTTGCAGGCTTTACAATGGTGTTAGGAATTTATCCCGACATATTCTTTGACAAAATTATTCCATACATGAACGGAGTGATTGGGGTATAGAATATGGCAACTGAGGCAATGGGATTGGACTTTGGTGGATTGAATGCATGGTTAATTTGGATTATACCTTTCATCGCAGCACTGATAATTCCTGCTGTTGGAAAAGGTTCCAAAAAAGCAACTGGTTATGTTGCAGTTGGATTATCTCTTGCCAGTGCACTGTTTGCAGCATCTCTTCTACCTGGTGCATTAGAAGCACATGAAGTTCATGAACAAATATCATGGATTTCTTCAATTGGTCTCAAAGCAGGTGTCTTAGCTGATCCACTTGCAGTAATCATGGCAAATGTAGTAGGATGGATTTCGTTCTTGATTATGGTTTACAGTACTGGATACATGAAAGGTGACAAGGATATTGTACGATTCTGGTTCTGGATGCTGTTCTTCATTGGATCGATGCAGCTTATCGTGCTTTCTGATAATCTACTTCAGTTGTTCTTTGGATGGGAAGGAGTGGGTCTTGCATCTTATGCTTTGATTGGCTTCTGGTATCGTGACAAAGCACAACATCATGTTGGCAGAGAAGGATATACTGCACTTGGATTGATGGAATATTATTCACCGACACATGCTGGTATGAAGGCATTCATCATGACAAAGGTTGGAGATGTTATGATGTTGGCAGGAATGTTTTTGATTTTTGCATTTGCTGGAACGTTTGGATTCAAGGAACTCGTTGGTGAAACAACTTGGGCTACATCTATGGCAGCAGAAGGACTTTTGATACCTGCAGCAGTATTGCTTTTTGGAGGGGCTATAGGAAAATCTGCCCAATTTCCATTAAATGAATGGCTACTTGAGGCCATGACTGGTCCTACAGCAGTTTCCGCACTAATTCACGCAGCAACGATGGTAAAAGCAGGGGTATTCTTGGTTGCAAGATTAGGGCCACTCTTCTTTGCCTTAGGGGCAGCAGGCATTTTAGCAGATCAATTCTTTGAAATCATTGCTTGGGTAGGCGCAATCACCGCAATATTACTTGCAACTCAAGGAATGGTTAATACCGAAATTAAGAAGGTGCTTGCGTATTCTACTGGTTCACAAATTGGCTACATGATGATGGCACTTGGAATTGCAGGATTATCCGAACAATTTGTTGATGGCTATACCGCTGGATTTTTCCATTTAATATCTCACGCAATGTTTAAGGCGTCCTTGTTCATGGCCGCAGGTTCGTTGCTGCATGTTGTTGGCTCCAGATTTATGACAGACATGGGAGGACTGCGCAAACAAATGCGAAAAACTTATGCATTCATGTGGGCAGCAGGTCTTGCATTAATGGGTGCTCCCTTCATCACAACCGGCTTTTGGAGTAAAGACGCAATCTTTGCAGCAGTTTATGAATCTGGCAACACATGGGCTTTACCAATTTTTATAATTGCCGTATTAACTGCAGTAATCACAGCATTTTACACAACTAGAATGATTGGAATGGTTTTCTTTGGAAAGAACAGCAAGCACATTGAAAAAATGGAAAGTGAAGGTCACCATATCCATGAAGCTCCCAAGTCAATGTGGATTCCATATGGCATTCTTGCTGTACTTACAATTGGTATAGGAATTATTGGTTTATCTGCAGAAGAAGGAATTCATGAATTATTTACAGAATATCTTGCTGAATCATTTGGAATTCATTCAATAGAACACGGAGTTGAAGAATCCATGCTACCAGGATTCCTTGCTGGATTAAATCCCATTGCACTTGGATCATCTTTGATTGCATTTGCAGTTGGATTTGGTCTAGGATACATATTCTACATTGGAAGATGGGTAGATCCTGTCAAATTCATAAATTCCAATTTATTCTTCTATTCACTTCACAAAGTAATCTTAAACAGATGGTATCTTAATGCCATGATTTATTGGGTATTTGTCGTAGCACCCCTCTGGTTTGCTAGAGGAATTTGGCGTTACTTTGAAAGAACTGTAATCGATATTGGCATGAATGTAGGCTTGGAGCGAGCAGTTACTTGGAGTGCCAAAGTTGTCCAAGGAACACAAACTGGTGTTGCACAATCTTATCTTTACGTATTTGGAGCGGGACTACTCTTTGTTGTCCTGATATTGTTGATATAGGTGATTTGTAGATGATTGAGATTTCTTCAACTCCATTGATAATTCTGGCAATACTTGGAACCGTGGCAGTTGCTATTCCACTTATTAGCATTTCAAGAAAAGATCGAGGTTCATCATCATTTTATGGCGCAATAGCCTTTGGCGCACTTTTGGCATCTATTGGATATGTTATTTACCAATTTGTAACTGGTAATGTTGCACAATCTGCAATTTTCTCAGAAGATGTTCTAGTTGATGATGCATTTGGTGGTTTGTTTGCAATTGCAATGTTAATTGTTGCAATTATGACAACTGTTGCGTCATTCAATTATATGCGGAAACACAAACATCCTGCAGTTTACTTTTCCTTAATTTTATTATCTGCCATTGGCATGGTCTTTGTTGCATACTCTACAGATTTGGTAATGCTCTTTGTAGCATGGGAGCTAATGAGTATTCCAACTTACATCCTAGCAGGTTACATGAAAAAAGATCCTTC
>Ga0247727_10012311_pt1 | contig 14718 bp, 11 predicted proteins | sample WisWelCaveWW1625_FD_202498 | JGI IMG/M metagenome (GOLD analysis project Ga0247727, IMG submission 202498) | Biofilm microbial communities from Wishing Well Cave, Virginia, United States - WW16-25 | ecosystem: Environmental > Aquatic > Deep subsurface > Groundwater > Cave microbial mat | place... | reverse complement strand
CCGTGGTGGTGCTGGCCTGCGGCCACGCCGCCGGCGCCAGCATGGCGACCAGCAGGCAACCCAAAACCCACCTGGGAAGGCATAGAGCGCTTTTCATGTTGGGCCCCCCTTCTGGCCCGATCCTACCACGGGCCCCCGTGGCGATCAAGGGCCATTGTCATCCCTGACAGGGCAATTGTCATCCCGGACAGGGCAATTGTCATCCCGGACAGGGCCACTGTCATCCCGGACAGGGCAATTGTCATCCCGAGCGCAGCGAGGGATCTGCTGTTGCAGCGGGGCGAGAAGCAGATCCCTCGCTGCGCTCGGGATGACAGTGGGCGCCGGGATGACAGTGGGAGTCGGGATGACAGTGGGAGTCGCGGTAGAATGGATCGGCGGCCCTGGGGTCGCGCTATGCCTCGATTGACCCTCGCCGTGCTCCTGATCGCCTGTCCGGCTGCGCCCGCCGCCCCGCCGCCGCAGGTGGCCAACAGCGAAAAGGAGTTTCAGGGCCTGGAGCGCGCGCGCGATCTAATCAAGGGTGGGGAATACGGCAGAGCCAGGGATCTCCTGCTTATGATCCGCCGTCCGCTCGAAGACAGCGGCTCCTGGAACAACCTGCTCGGTTATGCCGAGTTCAAGCTGAATCGTCCGCAGGCAGCCTTGCCTCATCTTCAGAAGGCGCTGGTCCTGGAACCCGACAACGAGGACTTTCTGTTCGACATGGGGGAATTCCTCATCCACCAACGGGCCACCGCCGCGGCCAGAGAAATGTTTGAAGCGGCGGCCCGGCGAATGCCCGGCTCCAAGCGCGTGCAGCTTCTGCTCGCCGTCGGCCACATGCAGGACAATCGATATGCCGAGGCCGAGGCGCTGCTCAACGCTCTGTTGAAGTTGGATCCGGACTTCGAGCCCGCCTATTCTGCCATCGGTGAGTTTTACGAGCAGGCCGGCAAATGGGAAGCCCTTGTCTGGGTCGCAGAGAAGCTGCTGGCGCGCCAACCTTCCAGCGGGACGGGTTGGTATCTGAAAGGTTTGGGGCTCGCCTGGCTTGCCGTTCAGAACGGAATGCCTCTGGATCCTGCGATCGAGACCCTGCAACGCGCCAGCCAATTCAACCCCCATTCCAGCCGGACTCATTTCGCTCTAGCCAAGGTGTTTCAGTGGCAGGAGAACTATCGACTGGCGATCCTGGAATTGGAGCAAACCATACGACTGGATCCGCTCCATGATCGGGCTCACTATGTTCTCGCCACCCTCTATCGCCGAAGCGGTAAGACGGAGCTGGCCGATCGAGAGCTGCAAATTCATGACAGTTTGAAGCAAAGAGAGGGCGCCGTTCCGTCACTGATACGGCCGCGCGTTAGCCGGTAGCGCAGGCTTCAGCCGATCGACGTACTCGCCCACGACTTCCGTCGCGCGAGCACCGTTCGCTCACGCTACCGGCTCAGTAGAATCAGCGCGTAACTACCACGGGCTGCTGCCGGCGTGCGCAGATGCGTGGCGCAGACACTCGTGTCTGCCGACTCGACACTCTCCAGGAAGCGCTCTGCAAGTCGCTTATTTTGCAGGGCGGAAGGCTGGCCGCCCGCTTGCGCGCCGAGCCCGGCCCCAGCGAGGCCGAGCAGGCGCAGCGCGCCCTCCTGGCCTCCGATATTAAGCGGTTCTTGGAGCGTCCGGCCGAGACGATGCGGCCCATCCCGGCGCCGGAGCCGCCGGGAGCGCCCATCGGCGGCGACGTCGGAATGGGCGCTGACCTTCCTGGCGTGGCGATCCAAGTGGCCCCGCTGGACGGCGGCTGCCTCCTCCATCAGCGTGTCGGTCTTGGCCGGGCTTTCGGTGGCGCGGTTCGCCGCAAGCGTTTCGGTCCCTTTGTCGGCTGCCCTCGGAGTTTCACTCCTACTCCTTTACCCTTGGCAGGGGAACCGTTCGGGCCTTCGCCACTTGCATGGCTACTACGCCCTCTACCGCAACCCTTCGAGCAGTTCCCGCACCGAGGCCGGGGCGTTGTCCTGGGCCGGGAGCTTCAGGGCGCCGCCCGGCGTGAACTCCACCCCCGGCGTGGTCCCCACGTACCGCATCAGCTTCTGCGGATCCACCTTGGCCTGCTCGCGGAACTGGACCAGCACCCGCTCCTGGCGCCGTTCGATGGATTCGACTCCCAACTGCTCGGCGACTAGCTTCAGCCCGGCGTACTCCAGCAGGTTGACGACGCTTTCCGGCAGCGGTCCGTAGCGGTCCACCAGTTCCTGGCGCAGCCGCTCCCGCTCCTGCTCGCTCCGGATGCCGGCCACGCGCTTGTAAGTCCTCAACCGCTGGGTCTCTTCCGGGATGTACTGCGGCGGGATCCGGATGTCCAGGTGCAGCTTGAGCGAAACCGGCCCGGCCTCGACCACCTGCTCGCCCCGGAGTTCGCGGACCGTCGACTCCATCATCTGGCAGTAGGTTTCGAAGCCCACCGCGGAGAGGTGGCCGTGCTGCTCGCCGCCCAGCAGGTTGCCGGCGCCGCGCAGCTCCAGGTCCAGGGCCGCGATCTTGAAGCCGGCCCCCAGCTCGCTGAACTCCTTCAGCGCCGCCAGGCGCTTCTTGGCCAGCGGCGTCAGCTCGGCGTCCTCCGGCACCAGCAGGTAGGCGTAGGCCCGCCGGTTGCTGCGCCCCACCCGGCCGCGGAGCTGGTACAGTTCCGACAATCCGAAGCGGTCGGCCCGGTTGATGATAATAGTATTAGCAAGTGGTATATCCAACCCGTTCTCGACGATGGTGGTGGCCACCAGCACGTCGTACTCCCGCCGCATGAACTTCAGCATCACCTTTTCGAGCTCTTTCTCCTCCATCTGGCCGTGCCCCACGCCGATCCGCGCCGCCGGGACCAGCTGCTGCGCCAGCGCGGCGATGGCCCAGATGGTCTCGACCCGGTTGTGGACCAGGTAGACCTGGCCTCCGCGGCTGAGTTCCTGCTCGATGGCCGTCCGGATCAGGCTTTCCTTCCAGAGGGCCACCACCGTCTGAATGGCCAGGCGATCCTGGGGTGGCGTCTCGATCACCGACATGTCCCGTAGTCCCGCCAGCGACATGTTGAGCGTCCGCGGGATGGGCGTGGCCGTCAGGGTCAGGACGTCGATGGATTGTCGCAGCTGCTTCAGCTTCTCCTTGTGGCGCACCCCGAAGCGCTGCTCCTCGTCGATCACCAGCAAGCCCAGGTCGTGGAACACCACGTCGTCCGACAGCAGCCGGTGCGTCCCGATGACGATATCCACCTTGCCGGCCGCCAGCTCCTCGAGCGCTTGCCGGATCTGCGGGGTGGTCCGGAAGCGGCTCAGCATCTCGATCTTGACCGGAAAGGGCGCGAAGCGCTGCTGGAAGGTTTCGTAATGCTGGAAGGCCAGCACCGTGGTGGGGGTCAGGACCGCCACTTGCTTGCCGTCGCCCAGGGCCTTGAAGGCCGCCCGCATGGCCACCTCTGTCTTTCCGAAACCTACATCGCCGCAGATGAGCCGGTCCATGGGGCTGGAGGCCTCCATGTCGCGCTTGACGTCCCGGGCCGACGACAGCTGGTCCTCGGTCTCGGTGAAGGGAAAAGCCTCCTCGAACTCCCGCTGCCAGTTGCTGTCGGGCGAGTAGCGGAACCCCTCCGCCAGCTTGCGGGCGGCGTAGAGGCGGAGCAACTCCTCAGCCATGTCGCGCATGCGGGCCTTGATCCGGGTCTTGGTGCGGCTCCAGGTGGCGCCGCCCAGGCGGTCCAGCGCCGGCCGCGCGCCCTCCGCGGCCCGGTACTTCTGCACCAGGTCCAGCCGCGCCAGCGGAACATAAAGGCGGGCGTTGTCGGCGTACTCGATCAGCATGAACTCCTCGCCGCCCCCCTCCTGGCCCAGCTGCTGGATGGCCTGGTAGCGCCCGATGCCATGCTCCACGTGAACGACGCAGTCGCCCGGCTTCAGATCCTGGAAGTCCGACTGGAAGGTGGAGAGCCGCGAGCGGGGCGCCGCCGGACGGGCGGCCAGCTCGGAGACCTCGAACAGGTCGTCGCACCCGTAAATCGCCAGCCGCGCCTCGGGAAACTGAGCCCCGCGCCGGATCATCCCCTGTAGCACCACGACGCTCGAAACCTCGCCCGCCAGGTAGGCCTTCTCCTCCAGGTACCGGCTGGCGGCCGAGGAGGGGTCCTTCAGTCCCAGTTGAAACCCCACCCCGTACTCGCGCAGGATGTCCGCCAGCCGCTCCACCTCCCCGGCTGAGGCTCCGAAGAACACCGCCCGCCACCCTAGCTCCACCAGCGACCGCAGCTCGCGAATGCACTGCGGCATGTTGCCCTGGAACCGGGTGGTGGGCCGGGCCGGCGCCTGATAACGGGTCCCACCGTCCTCCAGCCCCAGCTCCTCCAGGCTGATTTCGTCCCGCTGGGACAGCCGGGCCTCCCACTCCTCCACCCGCCAGTAATACCTTTGGGGCGGCGGCGACTCCGCCGTCCGGTTGTGCCCGGCCTCCAGTCGCTTCCAAAGCTCCGCCGCCGCCGCCATCACCGCCGGCTTCTCCTGGTAGACCACCAGGGCCTCCGCCGCCAGGTCCAGCAAGCTGCCATCGCCCGGCGCAGCCGTTTCCCCGGCCCCCCTTTCCGCCAGCGGCAGCAACTCCACCTCCTCCACCTGCATTACCGAGCGCTGGGTGTCCACCTCGAACCGCCGCAGCGACTCCACCTGGTCGCCAAAAAACTCGATCCGCGCTGCCTGCGGATTCTCCGGGGAATACACGTCCAGGATCCCCCCCCGCACCGAGTATTGCCCCACCATCTCGACCGGCTCGTGCCGCTCGTAGCCGATCCTCTCGAGCTGCTCCGTCACCAGCTCCAGCGACATCTCCTCGCCCCGCACCAGCCGCACCGCCAGGTTTCGATAGGTTTCGCGGGCCTCCAGCCTTAGCAGGGCCGCCCCGATAGTCGTCACTACCACCGGCGGCCGCAGATCCCCTGTCAGTCGCCACAGCGCCAGCGCCCGCCGCTCGCTGATATCCAGGTGGGGCGCCAGCGTATCGTAGGGAAGCACATCCAGGCCGGGAAGCAGCACCGGTCCGGTGGTCCGCTCCGACACCCCAGTCACCAGGTCGTAGAACGTGTCCAACTGCTCCCCGATCGCCTCGGCCTGCTTGTTGGACTCCACCAGGAACAGGATCTGTCGCCCGGTCGCCTTAGCCAGCAGCGCCACTACCAGGGACCGAGCGGCTGCCGTTGTCCCCACCAACTGTAGTTTTTTACTAGATGGATACCTTGCTAGAGCTGCAATAGCCTGAAAATCAGGTAGCCGCTCCACTTCCGTGAAAAGATCACGAACGAAGGGAAGAATCAATCCAGCCGCTCCATGATTTTACTAACTATATCAGTAGTTGAATATTCGGCTTCCAGCGGCACTGCCTTAACCTCACCACCGGCGGCCTCGACAATCTCGCGGCCGGCAATCCAATGGCTCCAGTCGGCTCCCTTCACCAGCACCTCGGGCAGAAGAGCCTCGAGCAGGGCGTGGGGGGTGTCCTCTTCGAAGACAGTGATGGCATCGACGGCATCGAGCGCCCCCAGCAGCCCGGCGCGCTCCGCTTGGGGCAGAATCGGCCTCCGCAACCCCTTCAGGCGCTCCACGCTGGTATCACTGTTGACGGCGACAATGAGCCGGTCTCCCAATCTCCGGGCCTGTTCTAGAAGCCGGATATGCCCCGGATGCAGCAAGTCATAGCAACCGTTGGTGAAGACGATTTTCTGCCCCTGCTGCTTCCATTGCTCCCGCAGGCGAAGCAGCTCGGGGCGATCGAGGACGGGTCCCACTGCTTCATTCTAACGCTGCCGTAGCCCCGGTGTTGTTCTTCCCCGGTCTCAGGCGTATCCCTTATCGTCGGTTTCCCCGAACCCCTGGTAAGCTAGCGGCTGAGCCACTTGTGTGGCGGCCATCCGGCTTACGCGGCCGGCGCCGCGCCGGAATCGAGAGCAGCGTGGCTCCTCGTTACTCGGAGGCCGTCCATGACATCGACCATGCCGCCGCCAGCCTTGACCTTCAAGCCGCGCAACCCGGTGACCCTGGAGGATGCCCGCCTCAACCAGAACATGCTGGTTGACCTGATGATGAAGCTGACCCTGCTGGACGGCGTCACCACGCTGGGCCGGCTGGCTCACCAGATGAAGGTCAGCATGCAAATCATGGACCAGTTGTTCCGGTACTTCCGCACCCAGCAGCTGTGCGAGGTCAAGGGCATGGTGGGCAACGATTACGAGTTCGCGCTCTCGGCCGCCGGCCGCAAGCTGGCCCAGGACCGTTACGCGATCAGCCAGTATATTGGCGCGGCGCCGGTGAAGCTGGATGACTACTGCCACGCGGTCCGCGAGCAGGCTGCCCGCCACCCCATCACCCGCTCCACCCTTCAGGAGGTCTTCTTCGACCTGGTTCTGCCCGACGTCATACTGGATCAGCTCGGCCCGGCCGTGATCTCCGGCACCACCATCTTCCTCTACGGTCCGACCGGCAACGGCAAGACCAGCATCGCCGAGCGCCTGGTCCGTATTTACAAGGACTACGTCTACATCCCCTACGCCATCGAGGTGGAGGGACAAATCGTCAACATCTTCGACTCCGTGGTGCACCAGGCGCTGGATACCCAGGAAGACGACATCGACCCGCGCTGGGTGCTCTGCCGCCGCCCCTGCATCGCCGTGGGCGGCGAGCTGGTGCCCGAGATGCTGGAGCTCCGCTTCGACGAAACCCTGGGCTTTTACTCCGCCCCCCTGCAGATGAAGGCCAATAACGGGCTGTTTATCATCGACGACTTCGGCCGCCAGATGATCAACCCCCGCGACCTGCTCAACCGCTGGATTGTGCCCCTGGACCGCCGCATCGATTTCCTCTCGCTCCGCACCGGGGTGAAGTTCCCCATTCCCTTCGAGACCCTGGTGGTGTTCTCGACCAATCTGGATCCCCGGCAGCTGGCCGACGAAGCCTTCCTGCGCCGCATCCAGAACAAGATCAAGGTGGACACCATTACGCCGGAGGTCTTCGATCGCATCCTGGAGCGAGTGTGCGGCGACTACGAGATTCCCTTCGACCCGGAGGCCGCCGCCCACCTGCGCCAGAACTGCAGCCCCGACGGCAAGGGGGTGCTGCGAGCCTGCTACCCGCGCGACATGGTCAAGATTCTGCTCAGCATCGCGGATTACGAGCAGCGCGGTCCCGAGCTCTCGAAGCGCGACCTGGACCGCGCCCTGGGCCTCTACTTCGCCAAGGGGTGAGGGCGGGGGCGCCCGCCGCCGCACCTGCGTTCGAAGACTACCTCCCCATCAGTGTCAAAAAGTGATACTATTGGGTGTGCAGGCGAGGTGCCGCGCCGCAAGACCCTGGAGGCGCTATTCGAAAACCCGGTGCGAACCAACATCGCGTGGAGGGACGATCAGCTTGCCATGGTCCGCCCGCAATCGGACTCCGACATAGCGGGAGTCGCCGGAATACTTCATGGCGTTGTCGAGCAGGTTCAAAACCGCGTTGCCGCAGATGCTCTCCATGAGAAGCTGCTTTTCTGCCCAGTCCAGATCCACAGCCAAGCCGATTAACTTCTCCGGAGGGTCTGATCCGGCCAGCAGCGTGTAGTACGTTGGATGGCTCGTTTCGCCGCGGTGAAGGGCAAATTCATAGAGCTCGCCGGCGCGGAGCGGACCGTGGTGGCGGAAACCTTGTTCCAGGGCGCGCGCCAGTTGAGAATGGCGGAGGTCGGCTAACGCAGGTTCGTCACGGAGACCAACCGAAACCGGCCGCCGGGGCGAGGGGGCGACGGAAGGATGGGGGGGCTCGGTGGGGATGATTACGGCGCCAGGGGCGTCACCCCAGCTCCGCCCCAGACAGGTCCAGTGCCGCCAGCAAGGCGGCGTTCAGTTCCGGTGTTTTCCCAGCATCCAATCGGCCGATGTAGTGGGTCAGCATCCCCTTCGGGAGGCTCACCAGTCTCTCTTGAGGCCCTCCTGCACTCCGGCCCGAACCTAGGTGCTGATCCCGTCATGCCGGGAGTAGACGGGCGCGCATACCACCGTGGAGAACCTCGAGTCAATTAGGGCCTGGCGGCTGACGCACGCTGGCGCTTGGGATCTTGTGACCCCGGCTTTCTGACCAGGTAGAGATCTCCACGACTCACGGCAGTCCCTGGTATTCCAGCACCTCCAGTGCCTCGCGGTTCAGGCGATCGGCATGGCGGTTGATGGTCCGCTCATCCATGGCCTCCCGACTCGTTTTGTCCAGGCGCGCGAGATAAGCGCGAGAGGCCTTCTCGATGAAGGCGGAACGGTTGCGGTTCTGCCGATCGATGCTCAGCAGAAGGTCCTTGGGTAGGGTGATAGAAGTCTTGACTCTCACAAGACAATTATACCCCAATCGGTATGCCCAGGCGCCCCCCCTACCCGACCTCCTCGTTGGCCCGGCGCAGCAACGCCCGCATATAAGCGATACAATAGGCCGTTCCCGCCCGGCGCTGGCCGGTGTCCCCGACCAGCTCCGGCACGTGGTCCGGGACCATCGAGCCGCTGAACTTCACCTTTCGCAGGGCCTTCATGACGCGGTACATGTCCTGGTAGCCGTCGTCGGGGAAGGTTTCGCTGAAGTCGGGCAAGGGGCCGGTGACGTTGCGAAAGTGGATGGTGAAGATCTTGTTGCGGCCGCCGAAGTCCTCGATGATCTGGAAGACGTCCTTGCCCATCTTGTCGCCGCCTTCCGACCAGGTCCCGACGCAGAAGGTCAGGCCGAAGTGGGGGCTGCGGCCGGCGATCTCGTCGGCGCGGCGGTAGCCGTCGTAGTGCACGAACACCTTGGCCACCCCGTTCATCTTGGCGATGGGGGGATCGTCGGGGTGCAGGGCCAGCCGGACGTTGGCCTTCTCGGCCACCGGCAGCACCGCCTTGATGAAGTAAGTGTAGTGGGCCCAGATCTCGTCGGCGGGGTATTCGCGCTCGAAGCGTTGCTTCTCGACCTGGTTGCGGAAGTCGGCCAGCTTGAACTCGCGGGCGCGGTACCCGCGGGCGCTCTGGATCATGGCGGTGGTGTAGGTATTGGCCGGGTGGAAGTCGATCTTGGCCACCGGGATGCCGGCGCGGCCGCAGTCGCGCAGGAAGTTCTGGAAAGTCTCGATGTCCTGGTCGCGGCCGGGCTGGCCCAACTGGACCTTCAGCGACCGGTAGGAGTCATGGACCCCGGTCCAGATGCGGATGCCGAAGCGCGCCAGCCGCTCCTGGGTGGAGCGAATGACCTCCAGCGGGGTGGCCTCGCCGCCGAACTCGGCGTGGATGAAGCGCATGCCGATCTGGCGGAGAAACAGCAGCTCCTCGTCGCTGACGCGGCGGACCCCCACCCGGTGGGCGAGCTTGATGTTGCCGGGGTCGTACTCGTCGATGACCTGGGCCGGAGCCGCGCCCAGGCGTCCCAGGCCGGCCGCCGCCGCGGCCGAGGAAAGCTTCAGGAAGTCCCGCCGGTGGGCCATGTCAAATCCTCCCGCACACGCCCTAATGAGATACCACATCCACCCTCTGTTGTGCCCCTGTCGGGAGAACCCTACCGGCAAGAATGCCTGTGTTACCGTTAGCCTATGTCCCCGGTGCCGCGCTGGCTGGAGCCGCTGTTCCCCTACCGGCAGCACGCCGTCACCGTCAACGGCCGAACCATGGCCTTCGTCGATGAAGGCCCGCGTTCCGGGCGCCCGGTGCTGCTGCTCTCGGGCAACCCCACCTGGGGCTTCCTCTATCGCGACTTCATCGGTCCGTTGACCGCGGCCGGCTATCGGGCCATCGCGCCGGACTGGGTGGGCTGCGGCTACTCCGATCACCCGCGGGTCGACGCCGCCCTCACCTTCGCTCACCACATCGCAGATCTGGTGTCGCTGCTGGACCAGCTGGAGCTGCGGGGCTTCGTGATCGTCGGTCAGGACTGGGGCGGGCCGCAGGGCGTCGGGGCCGCTCTCCAGCGGGTGGAGCGCCTCTCCGCCCTCGTCCTGATGAATACCTGGCTGTTCACCGGCCTGGTGAGCAGGTTCCACGCATCTGCCAGACCCTGGACCACCTGGCACGCTCCGCTGGTGGGACCCTTCTTCATGAGGCGCCACCAGGTTCTCTCGCAGCACGGCCCCAGCGCGACGTCGCGCCGCGGCATGACCCAAACCGAGGCCCGCGGGTACCATCACGTCTTCGAGGAACCCGATTCGGACCACGTGGTCCTCACTTGGCCCCGGACGATTCCCATGCGCGAGGGCGACCGCGGCTGGGCTGACATGCGGGTCATCGAGCGGCGCCTGCCGGAGCTGAGCGCCGTGCCGACCCTGCTGCTGTGGGCGCCCGAGGACGAGGTGTTCCCGATCGAGTTCGGAAACCGTCTCAAAGAACTGCTGCCCCACGCCGAAGGCCCCATCCCTTTCGACCGGGCCCGACACTTCCTCCAGGACGAGCGAGGGCCTGACCTGGCCCGCGCCACCGTCGAGTTCCTGAACCGCGCCGCCGGAGCCGGGCGATGAACTTCATTACGCCGGCAGCCGAGGAGTTGGCGCTCTACCGCGCCGATCCCCTGCTGTGGGACCAGGAGATCGACGTTCGGCCGGAGGTTGCCGAGGCCATCGAGCAGGCCGCCGGACGCCGCTCGGGTCGCGTGTACTGGCGCTCACGCCACGATCATCTTTATGCCCTGGAGCTCGCCGACCTCGGCCGCGGCCGCCCCTCCATGGCGATGGTGCTTGGTTTCTGGGATCGCTGGGAGCCCCGGCCGCCGGAGCACGAAATCGACGCCGACCTGATGGACTTCTGCCTCTGGGTCGCCCGCCAGGCGCCCGGCATGGATCCCGCCGACGTCGCCCGGGTCGCCCAGTTCGCGGATATCAAGACGACCTGGCCGCCGGGCGCCGCGCTGCGCACCCCCGAGGAGCGCTTCTCGAATCTCCCCGATTTCCCCTATGAGCCCCGCTATGTCGAGATAGAAGGCCTGCGCATGGCCTACGTGGAGGCCGGTTCCGGCGACCCCCTCCTGATGCTTCACGGCGAACCCACCTGGGGGTACCTCTACCGCCGGATGATCCCGCCGCTGGCCGGGGCCGGCCGGGTCATCGTCCCGGACCTGATCGGCTTCGGGCGCAGCGACAAGCCCGCTCTGGCCAATGCCTATACCTATAAGTCCCACGTCCGCTGGGTGAGGGGCTTTATCGAGGGCCTGAACCTGGAGCGCATCACCCTGGTGGCCCAGGACTGGGGCGGACTGCTCGGCCTGCGAGTGCTCTCGCAAGTTCCGGAGCGCTTCGCCCGGGTAGTGGCCATGAACACCGGCCTGCCGGAGGGCAGCGGCGCCACCGACGCCTTTCTCAAGTGGCGGCGCTTCTCCCAGCGGGTGGAGGCCCTCGACGTTCCGCAATTGATGCGCGCCACCCTGAAGAGGCGGACGCTCGGTGAGGCCGAGGCTGCCGCCTACCAGGCGCCGTTCCCCTCTCGGGAATATCAGACCGCGGCGCTGGTATTTCCGCGGCTGGTCCCGATCCGGCCCGATCATCCCGGCGCTTACGACAACCGCGTTGCCATCGAGCGCTTGAAGACGCTCGACGTGCCCGTGCTGCTGCCCTGGGGCGCCGAAGATGCCATCACGGCGCCCGCCGAGCGCCACCTGCGCTCCATCTTTCGCAACGCCGCCCCGCCGCTCTGGATCGCCGGGGCCGGCCACTTCCTGCAAGAGGACGCCGGCGAGGAAGTGGCCGGTCATATTCTCCGCTGGATGGAATCGACATGGACCTCAACCTCACACCCCAAGAACAGCAATTCCGCGACCATCTGCGCGCCTGGCTGAAGGAGAACCTGCCGGCCGACTGGGAGCGACGGGCGGCGCTCGAAAGCCGCGAGCACGGCTTCGGGTTTCTGCGCGCCTGGCAGAGGAAGCTCTGCGAAGCCGGCTGGGTGGGGGTGGCCTGGCCCCGCGAGTACGGGGGCCGCGGCGCCACCCTCCTCGAGCAGGTCATCTTCGTCCAGGAGATGGCGCGCGCCCGGGCGCCGCAACTGGCCAACGTCCTGGGGGTGTCGCTGATCGGCCCCACCATCATCCAGTTCGGGGCCGACGCCCAGAAGAGGCGCTACCTTCCGAAAATACTCAGCGCGGAGGAGATCTGGTGCCAGGGCTTCTCGGAACCCAACGCCGGCTCCGACCTGGCGGCCCTGCGGACCGAGGGCCGCCTGGAGGACGGCCACTTCCTCGTCAACGGGCAGAAGATCTGGACCAGCCTGGCCAACCACGCCGACTGGTGCGCCATGCTCATCCGGACCGACCCGAGCTCGGCCAAGCACCAGGGCCTCACCTACCTGCTGGTCGACATGCACAGCCCCGGCGTGGAGGTCCGCCCGCTGCGCCAGATGACCGGCGAGTCGGAATTCAACGAGGTCTTCTTCCACGACGTGCGGGTCCCGGCCGAGAACGCCCTCGGCAAGGTGGGCGAGGGCTGGAAGGTCGCCATCGGCACCCTGATGCACGAGCGCGCCACCCTGGGAGCCGGCATGCAGATCGCCTACACCCGCCAGTTCGACCGCCTGGTCGAGATCGCCCGGAAACTGGACCGCAACGGCCGGCCCGCTTCCCAGGATCCGGTCATCCGCCAGAAGCTGGCCCAGTGCTACGCCGAGATTCAGATTCTGGGCCTGAACCAGATGCGGACCATCAGCCGGGTCAGCTCCTCCGGCGCTCCCGGCCCGGAGGGTTCCTTCCAGAAGATCTTCTGGACCGAGTTCAACCAGCGCTTCCAGCAGGTGGCGCAGGAGCTGCTGGGCCCCTACGGGCAGCTGGAGGCCGGCTCGGACCTGGCGGTCGATGACGGCGGCTGGGCCTACGGGTTCCTGCGGGCCCGCGGCAACACCATCGAGGCCGGCACCTCCGAGATCCAGCGCAACATCGTGGGCCATTTTGTATTGGGACTTCCTAAGAGCTACTGAGAGGCGCGCCATGCAATTCGAACTCACCGAAACCCAGCAGCTGCTCAAGAACTCAGCCCGGGAGTTTTTCGCCGCCGAGTGCCCCATGGCCGAGGTGCGCCGCCTGATGGATACCGAGTCGGGGTTCGACCCGGCGCTGTGGTCCAAGATCGCCGCCCAGGGTTGGCCGGGCCTGCTGTTCGCCGAACAGTACGGCGGCGCCGAGCTGGGCCTGGTGGAGGCCGCCGTGACCATGGAGGAGATGGGCCGCGCCCTGGCCCCCACGCCCTTCCTGTCGACGGTGCTGCTGGCCGGAACCCTGATCGACGCCGCCGGCTCGGAGCAGCAGAAGAAGACCTGGCTGGCCCCGATCTGCCGCGGCGAGGCCCGATCGACGCTGGCGCTGCTCGAAGCCGGCGTCCGGTGGGAGGCCGACGCTGTGGCCTTGCCGGCCACTCGGTCGAACGGCGGCATGCAGCTCAACGGCCGGAAGCTGTTCGTCACCGACGCCGGGGCGGCGGACTTCCTGGTGGTGGCCGCCCGCGGCGATGGCGCCCTGGCGCTGGCGGTCGTGGAGGCCGGCGCCCGAGGCGTCGAAATCCAGCCGATGCCGGCCATGGATAGGACCCGCAGGTACTACCAGGTGGTCTTCGACCAGGCCCTGGTTCCGGAGGGCAACGTGCTGGCTCGGGGCGAGGCCGCCTGCTCGGCTCTGGAGCACGCCCTGGATGTCGCCACCGTCGGCCTGTGCGCCGAAATGGTGGGAGGCATGCAAAAGGAGCTCGAAACCGCCGTTCAGTACGCCCAGACCCGCAAGCAGTTCGGCAAGCCCATCGGGCAGTTCCAGGCCGTGCAGCACCAGTGCGCCGACATGCTGCTGCTGGCGGAGAGCTCCCGCTCGGCGGCCTACTATGCCGCCTGGGCCATGAGCCAGCAGATCCCGGAGCGGCGCCTGGCGGTGTCGGTGGCCAAGAGTTATTCGAGCGATGCCGCCCGCGAGGCCGGCAACCGCGCCATCCAGGTTCACGGCGGCATGGGCTTCACCTGGGAGAACGACCTGCACCTCTACTACCGCCGCGCCAAGTCGTCGGAAACGCTCTTTGGCGACGCCATCTTTCACCGCGAGCGCATCGCCCGCCTGCTGATGGACTAACCTATGCCCAAACGCGAGGTAGAGAACATCGACGAGCTGAAGACCCTGGTGGGGCAGGAGGTCGCCGCCGGCGACTGGTTCGAGATCGCGCAGGAGCGGATCAACCGGTTTGCCGACGCCACCGAGGACCACCAGTGGATCCACGTGGACGTGGAGCGGGCCCGGCGGGAATCCCCCTTCGGCGTCCCCATCGCCCACGGCTACCTGACTCTATCGCTGATACCCTTCCTGTTCCACGAGGCCTTCCGGATCCGCCAGAAGTTCAAGATGGGGATCAACTACGGGACCAACCGGGTCCGCTTCATGAGCCCGGCGCCGGCCGGCTGCCGGATCCGCAATCGCGTGAAGCTGCTGGAACTGGGGGAGATCCAGGGCGGCTGGCAGGCCGTGTGGCAAATGACCATCGAGGTGGAGGGGCGCGACAAGCCGGCCTGCGTGGCGGAGGTGGTCTACCGTATGTACCAGTAGGACTGGCAAGCATGCCTGTGCTACTCCGACAGGCAAGTTGCCCATGATAGCCCCTCAGCCCGCCGGATGAAAATGGGGGGCCAGGCGAGGGTGCTTGACCGTTTTGGGGAAGCCGTCGTGGCGCACGCTTCAGCGTGCAGCGGCGAGCTTCAGCTCGCCGAAGGGTGCGGGTGAAACCACGCAG
>Ga0247727_10012310_pt1 | contig 14719 bp, 10 predicted proteins | sample WisWelCaveWW1625_FD_202498 | JGI IMG/M metagenome (GOLD analysis project Ga0247727, IMG submission 202498) | Biofilm microbial communities from Wishing Well Cave, Virginia, United States - WW16-25 | ecosystem: Environmental > Aquatic > Deep subsurface > Groundwater > Cave microbial mat | place... | reverse complement strand
TGCGCAGCCCGAGCTCGAAGCGGGGATGCTTGCGACCGGCGTGGCCCTGGCTGCGCGCCTTGCGGACGCTGCCCTCGATGCCATCGTCGTCCTCGCCGACTGGGTGCCGGCGCGCTCCGCTGTGACACCGGGCTGGATCGGCCTCGCGCTCTCGGCCGGGCTCGCACTGCTCTGTGTGCGAGCCGAGCGCACCGCGCTGCGGCTCGGCCTCGCGCTGCTGGCGGCAGCGGCGCCGCTGCTGGGCACCGCCTCGGCCCTGGAGCCGGCCGCGCCGCGCGTCTTGTTCCTCGATGTCGGCCAGGGCGACGCCACGCTCGTGCAGGGCCGCGCCGGCAGCCTGTTGGTGGACGGGGGCGTCGCGGTGCCCGGGCGCTTCGATGCGGGCGAACGGGTGGTGTTGCCGGCGCTCGGGGCGCTCGGCGTGCGGCGCCTCGACCTGTTGGTGGCGAGCCACGCGGATCTCGACCACGCCGGCGGGCTCGGCGCGGTGCTGCGCGAGGTGCCGACAGGGCGTCTGTGGCTGCCTCCGGGCGGCCGCTCGGATCCGAGTTTCGCCGGCCTGGTCGCGCTCGCGCGTGCGCGGGATGTGGCGCTCGAGGAGCGTGCGGCCGGTGATCCGGTGCTCTGGCTGGGGGACGTCGCCGTGGAGACGCTCGGGCCCCCGCGCGTCGCGCCGCCCATGCCGCGCAACGATGCCTCGCTCGTGCTGCGCGTGCGCGTGAACGGCCGCGTGGTGCTGCTGCCCGGTGACATCGAGAACGCGGGCGAGGCGGCGCTGGTCGGGAGCGAGGCTGCGCTTCCCGCGGACCTGCTCAAGCTGGCGCACCACGGCAGCCGCACGTCCTCGAGCGACGCCTTCCTGCGCGCGGTAGCGCCAGGCCTGGCGATCGTCTCTGCGCCGCTGTACGGGCGCTTCGGCATGCCCCATCCCGAGACGGTGCAGCGGCTCGAAGCGCTCGCCATCCCCTGGCACTGGACGGGCCGCGACGGGGCGCTGCTGGTGAGCCTCGGCCCGCGCCCCACGCTGCGAGCCTTTGCGGCCGAAGCGAGGCCGGGTCAAGCTGGCGCGGGGAGCGAAGCATGCAGCTCAGAGATCCCGAGCTCTTCCTCGAGGCCAGCTGGGTGGACGGACGGCCGCTCGCCGCCGCCGACGGGGCCACGCTCACGGTTCTGAACCCGGCGGATGGCGAGCGCCTTGGCAGCGTGCCGTCGCTCGCACCGGCCGAGGTCGAGCTGGCGATCCGTGCGGCTGCGGCCGCGCTCCCCGCCTGGAGGGCGCGCACCGCGAAGGAGCGCGCGGCCGTGCTGCGGCGCTGGTCGGAGCTGCTGCTCGCGCACTCGGCCGACCTGGCCACGCTGATCACGCTCGAAGGCGGCAAGCCCCTCGCGGAGGCCAAAGGCGAGGTGGCCTACGCGGCAGCTTTCTTCGAGTGGTTCGGCGAAGAGGCGAAGCGCTGCGACGGGCAGGTGATCCCGAGCCACAAGCCCGGCAGCCACATCCTGGTGCTGCGCGAGCCGATCGGCGTCGTGGCCACGATCACGCCGTGGAACTTCCCCGCGGCCATGCTCGCCCGGAAGATCGCGCCCGCGCTCGCGGTCGGCTGCACGGTCGTGGCCAAGCCCGCCGAGGCCACACCGTTCACGGCCCTCGCGCTCGCGAAGCTCGGCGAGCGCGCCGGGCTGCCGCCCGGTGCGCTCAACATCGTGACGGGCGAGCCCGCGCGCGTGGGCGCCGTCCTCACCGCGAGCCCGACCGTGCGGGCGCTGTCGTTCACCGGCTCGACGGCCACCGGCCGCCTGCTGATGGCGCAGAGCGCGCCCAGCGTGAAGCGGCTCGCACTCGAGCTCGGTGGCAACGCGCCGTTTCTGGTGTTCGACGATGCCGACCTCGAGGATGCGCTCGAAGGCGCGCTCGTCTCCAAGTACCGCAACACGGGGCAGACCTGCGTGTGCGCCAACCGCTTCCTGGTGCAGGACGGTGTCTACGACGAGTTCGCAGCGAGGCTCTGCGAGCGCGTGCGCGCGCTGGTGGTCGGCGACGGCCGCGAGCCCGGCGTGCAGCAGGGCCCGCTGATCTCGGCGGCCGCGCTCGCGAAGGTGGAGGCGCACGTGGCGGACGCGGTCGCGCACGGGGCCAAGCTGCTGTGCGGCGGGCGGCGTCACGCGCGCGGCGGCAACTTCTACGAGCCCACCGTACTCGCCGAGGCCACGCCGGCGATGCGCTGCGCGCGCGAAGAGACCTTCGGGCCGGTCGCGCCGCTGTTCCGCTTCCGCGACGAGGCCGAGGCGATCCGGCTCGCCAACGACACCGAGTTCGGACTCGCGGCGTACCTCTATACGCGAGACGTCGGGCGCGCCTGGCGTGTCGCGGAGGCGCTCGAGGTCGGCATCGTCGGCGTCAACGAGGGGCTGATCTCCACCGAGCTGGCACCCTTCGGCGGCGTCAAGCAGTCCGGCCTCGGCCGCGAAGGCTCGCACGCGGGACTCGACGAGTACGTGGAGCTGAAGTACGTGCTGATGGGTGGCTAACGCCCGCTGAAGTGCGGCTTGCGGCGCTCGGCGAAGGCCTGCTGTGCCTCGCGGGCGTCTTCGCTGGCGCGCAGCGGACGCCCGAGCTCTTCCTGGCGGCGGTAGGCCTCGGGGAGCGGCAGGCCCAGCAGCTCGCGTACGCCGGCGCGGGTGGCCTGCACGGCGAGCGGCGCATTCGCTGCGATCGCGTCCGCCGTCTCGAGGGCGCGCGCCAGCAGCTGCGCTGCGGGCACCACGTCGTTGACGAGACCGATCGCGCGAGCGCGCTCGGCGTCGATCGGCCGCGCGGTCAGCAGCAGCTCGTGGGCGTGCACCCAGCCGATCTGGCGGGCGAGGAGCACGGTGGCGTTGCCGGTCGGGTAGAGGCCGAGCGCAACCTCTTCGAGCGCGAAGGTGGCGTCCGGCGCCGCAAACCGAATCTCGGCGGCGAGCAGCAGGTCGAGGCCGCCGGCGCGTGCATGGCCGTTCACCGCTGCGATCAGGGGCTTGCCGAGGTCGAAGCCGGCGAGCAGCGCCGTCGCGACGTGGCGCAGGCCCTCGAACGCCTCGGGGGGGATGCGCTCGCCGCGCGCCAGCTGCTGGGAGACGCGAACCGTCTCGTGCATGTCCATGCCGGCACAGAAGGCTCGCTCGCCCGCGCCGGTGACGACGGCGCAGCGCAGCTCGCGGTCGGCGGCGATCTCACGCCACGCGTTCGCCAGGGCGGCGAGCAGCGTGGGGTCGAGCGCGTTCGCCTTCTCGGGGCGGTCGATCGTGACGAGCGCGACGTGCGGGTGAGCCGCCGGCCGTTCGAGGCGGATCGGCATCAGTAGAGCCCCAACATCCGACCCGCGAGCGCGACGACCGCGCAGGCCAGCACCGGCCGGATCACGCGCTCGCCGCCGCGTACGGCAACGCGTGGGCCGGCCAGCCCGCCGACGGCGAAGCCGCTGCCCAGCGCCAGCGCCTCGGGCAGTGCGACCTGCTGCGCGCTCACGAAGATCGGCAGCACGAGCAGCGAGAAGCAGAAGTTGAGCACCACCTTGGCGGCGTTGCCGCGCACCAGGTCCTCGCCGCCGGCCGCGAGCGCGTAGAGCAGCAGGATCCCGACGCCGGCCTGGAAGGCGCCGCCGAAGACTCCGATCCCGAAGAACAGCAGGGTGCGTGGCAGTGGAGTGAGCGGCGCACGAGCCGGGCCGGGCCGTCGCGCGCGCAGCATGGGCACGAGCAGCACCAGCATCACCACCCCGAAGGCGCGCTCGAAGACCGCGTCCGAGACGCGCGAGATCGTGAAGGCGCCGAGCAGCGCGCCCGCCGCGACCGGGGCTATCAGCGGAAACGCGGTGCGCACGCCCGAGACGCCTTCGCGCCAGAAGCCCCAGGACGCGACCCCGTTCTGGAGCAGCACGCCCACACGATTGGTGCCGTTGGCGACGCTGCCCGGCAGGCCCACGAAGCCGAGCAGCGGCACCGTGAGCAGCGAGCCACCGCCGGCGAGCGTGTTGACGACGCCGGCCACGAGGCCGCCGCCGGCGAGGAGGAGGACGTCGCTCGCGTGCACGGGCCGGGTACAGTACGCCGGCCCAGAAGCAGCGTCGATGCGAAGCACCGCACCCTACGGCTCGTGGACAAGTCCCCTGCGCGCGGATCGCATCGCAGCGGGCGCGAAGCGCATCGCCACGCCGCGCTTCTGGCACGGCGCCCCGGTCTGGCTCGAGAGCCGGCCCGCGGAGGGCGGCCGCGTGGCGCTGCTCGCCTGGCAGGCTGGCGCGGCGCGCGAGCTCGGCCCGCCCGATGCGAACGTGCGCACGCAGGTCCACGAGTACGGCGGCGGCGAGCTCGGCTGCGTCGGCGACGTGCTCGTCTACGCGGATCTCACCAAGCCTGGCATCCAGCGCCTCGGCGCCGCGCCCGTCCCGGCCACGCTCGAGGGCGCGCGCTACGCCGACTTCGCCGGCTCGCCCGATGGCCGCTTCCTGCTCGCGGTCGAAGAAGAGCACGGCGCCGGCACGGAGCCCGCGAACCGCCTCGTCGCCTTCGACCTCGTGCGCGGGCGGCGCGTGGTCGTGTGCGAGGGCCGGGACTTCGTGTCGTCGCCGCGCTTCGCGCCCGACGGGCGCCTCGTAGTTTGCCTCGCCTGGGACCATCCGAGCCTGCCCTGGCTCGGCACCACGCTGCTGCTGCTGCCGTGGGGCGCGGACGGGCCGCGCGGCAGCGCGCGCGCGGTCGCGGGAGGGCCGGGCGAGTCGCTCTTCCAGCCGGAGTTCGGGCCGGACGGGCGCCTCTGCGTGGTCTCGGACCGCTCGGGCTGGTGGAACCTCCACGAGCTCACGCAAGCGGGTGAGCTGCGCTGTCTCCACGCGCGTGCGGCCGAGTTCGGTGCGCCGCAGTGGGGGCTCGGGATGTCGAGCTACGACTTCGTGTCAGACGACGTGATCCTGTGCGCGTTCGCCGAGAGTGGGAGCCACAGGCTCGCGCGGCTGAGCCTCGGGAGCGGACGGCTCGACGTCCTCGACCTGCCGTATGCCGAGTTCGAAGGCGTACGCGTCGAGCGCGCGAGCGGGCGCGCTCTCTTCGTCGCGGCGGGTGCACGCAGTGCCGCGGTTCTCTGCTCGCTCGAGCACGCGAGCGGGCGCGTCCAGGAGCTGGCACGCGCCTTCGACGAGGCCCTCGACCCCGACGACGTGGCAACGCCCGAGGCGATCCGCTTCGCCTCGGCCGACGGACGCGAGGCCCACGCGTTCCTGTACCGGCCGAAAAATGCGCGCTTCGAGGGCCCGCCCGGGGCCTGCCCGCCGCTTCTGGTCAAAAGTCACGGCGGCCCGACCGGGGCCACCAGCCCGAGCCTCCGTCTCGCACACCAGTTCTGGACCTCGCGCGGCTTCGCGCTGGTGGACGTGAACTACGGCGGCAGCAGCGGCTACGGGCGCGCTTACCGCGATCTGCTGCACGAGGGCTGGGGCATCGTCGACGTCGAGGACTGCGCGCACGCCACGCTCACCCTAGTGGAGCAGGGCCTCGCCGACCGCGCGCGGCTCGTGGCCACCGGCGCCAGCGCGGGGGGCTACACCACCCTGTGCCTGCTCACCTTCCGTGACGAATTCGCGGCTGGCGCGAGCCACTACGGCATCGGCGATCTCGAGGCGCTCGCGCGCGACACCCACAAGTTCGAGGCGCGCTACACGGACTGGCTGGTGGGTCCGTGGCCGACGCAGGCGGCGCGCTACCGGGCGCGCTCTCCGATCCATCACGTTGAGAAGCTCAGCCGCCCCTTGATCGTGTTCCAGGGGCTCGAGGATCGCGTCGTGCCACCCGCGCAGGCCGAGGCCATGGCCGCCGCGCTCGCCGCGCGAGGCGTGCCGACCGCGACCGTCTTCTTCGCGGGCGAGGGGCACGGCTTCCGTCGCGCCGAGAACATCCAGCGCGCGCTGGAGGCGGAGCTGTGGTTCTACGGCCAGGTGCTCGGCTTCGCGGTGGACGGCGCGCCTGACCCACTGCCCGTGCTGCGATGAGCGACAGCGCTGCCGGGGAGAGGCTCTGGACGGGGCCCTTCGTGCTCTGCTTCGTGACCAACCTGTGCCAGGGCACGGCCTTCAACCTGTTTCTCCATCTGCCGGGGTATCTGCATGATCTGGGAGCGAACGACGTGCAGATCGGCTGGATCGCCAGCCTCACCGCGTTGGCTGCCGTCGCGTTCCGCCCGGCGGTCGGTCGGGCCATGGACCGCCTCGGCAGAAGGCCGGTGATCCGCTGGGGCGGCGCACTCCACGCTGCCGCTACGGCGCTCTATCTCGCCGTCGATGCGATCGGGCCCCTGCTGTACGCGGTGCGCGTCTTGCACGGCGTTGCAGAGGCGCTGCTCTTCTCGGCGCTGTTCGCGTACGCCGCGGATCGTGTGCCGGCGGCGCGGCGCACGGAGGGTCTCGCGCTGTTCGGTGTGTCGGGGATGCTGCCCATCTCGATCGGTGGCTGGGTGGGCGACTGGCTGCTGCCGCGCCACGGCTTCACGGCGCTGTTCGGGCTCGCCGCGGGGCTGGCCCTGGCTTCATTTCTGCTGTCGCTCGCGATGCGCGAGCCGCTGCGCCCGGCGCCGCCGCCGCCGGGCGTTTCGGTGGGAGCCCGCGCTGCGCTCCGGCAGCCCGAGCTGGGCCCGCTCTGGCTGCTCGGCACGGCGTTCTCGATCGCGCTCACCGCGTTCTTCGTGTTCATCAAGCGCTTCGTCGACGAGACCGGCATCGGCAGCGTCGGGCTCTTCTTCGGCGCGTACACCGGCGCCGCGCTCGCGCTGCGCCTGTTCCTCGGCTGGCTCCCCGACCGCATCGGCGCAAAGCGCGTGCTGGGCCCGGCGCTGCTGGCGCTCGTCGTGGGCTTCGCGGTGATGACGGGCGCCAGAGACGAGCCGAGCCTCGTGGCGGCGGGCCTGCTCTGCGGCGTCGGCCACGGCTTCACGTTTCCGATCCTGTTCGCGCTGGTGGTGGGCCGCACGCCCGAAGCGAACCGCGGCTCGACGCTGGCCCTGTTCACCGCGCTCTTCGATCTCGGTGTGCTGATCGGCGGCCCCAGCTTCGGGCTCGTGATCGAGCGCTTCGGCTTCGCCGCCATGTACGCGCTCGGCGGGATCGGGCTCGCGCTCGGCACGATCGCGTTCTTCCTGTGGGATGCGGCACTGCTGCGGCGTGGGCGGCGCGCGTGAGGGGCGCCCTGCTGCTCCCCGTGCTGGCGCTGGCCTGCGCGAGCCTGCCCGTGCCCGAGCGCGCCTTCCGCGAGCGCCCGTACGTGTGGGGCCACGAGGGGCGCGTGGAGCTGTCGAGCTGCCGCTGGCTGCTGGACGCGCCGATCGGTGTGGAGCTCGCGAGCGGAGCCTCGCCCGAAGAGGAGCGTGCTTTCGGCCGGGTGCTGGAAGCCCTTCACGGCGTGCTTCCCGGCCTGCGCCTGTTCCCGGTCCCTGCCGGCGCGGCGCAGATCTCGGTGCGCTTCGTGGATGCGCCGCTGGCCCGGTCGGATGGCACACTCGGCGATGGGCGCAGCATCGTGGACTGCCGGCTCGGCGTCGCGGGGACGCGTGCGGCGCTCGTGGCCGCGCAGGTCGAGATCGCGCGGAGCGCTCCGCCCGACTGGCGGGGGCGCGAGCGCCCGCTCACGCTCGAAGAGCGCAGCGGCGCACTGCTGCACGAGCTGGCCCATGCGTTCGGCGCACCCGGGCACGCAGCGGGCGGCGACGACTTGCTCGTCAGCTCGCCCGCGGCCACGCGCCGCGCGGGCGCGCGCGCGCTCGCCGGCGAGCCGCTCGCGAGCCCCGCGCTCGCCGCGCTCTACGCCCGCCCGCCGGGCGAGCTGTTGCAGAGCGCGGCGGTCGAGGCCTGGCGCACCTTCGAGCTCGATCGCCTCGGACGGCTCGCCGCCGCGCACTCGCTCGACGGTCCGTTCCTGCGGGCGGGGGAGGCGGCCGGGCGCATCTTCTGGCGCGACGTGCGGGGCCGCGAGTGGGGCTTCCTGGTGGTGGGCCTCGCGGAGCTCGCGCGGGATCCCAGCCTGCTGCTGCTCGTGCCCGAGGCGAACACCCGAAACGCGCTGCCGCGCCGGGCGCCGCCTACGCCTTGACGTCCGGGTCGAGCGCACGCGCACGCGCTGCCAGCTCCGCCGCGCGCTCGGCGCGGCCGAGCTCGCGTGCCACCACGCTGGCACGCAGCCACCAAACCGCTTGCTCGGTACCGAGCCCGAGTGCTCGCTCGAGGTGGACGAAGCCGCGTTCGCTCTCGGAGGGCAGCTTGCGGTGGAGCGCCCAGCCGAGCGCGGCCTGGTAGTCGGCTTCGTCTGGCCAGAGCGCTACGGCGCGTTCCAGGTACTCGAGCGCGCCGCGGAAGTTTCCGGCGCGCATCAGGTGGTCGCCGCGTACGAAAGAGGCCTCAGCCTCCGCCACGCGCTCCGCATCGGCGAGCGAGGCGTCTCCGAGCGTCTCCTCGTATTGCTTGCGTTGCTCCGGGTCGCACAGCACCTCGTGCGCTCGCGCGATCTCGGCGAACACCTCGTTGGCGGCCTCCTTGACGTCCAGCAGCCCGAGCTGGCCCACGCGGTCGGGATGCAGGCGCTTGGCGGCGCTCAGGTACGCGCGCCGCACCTCGGCGCCGTTCGCATCGCGCGCCAGGCCGAGCAAGCCCCAGAGTGGCAGCTCACGCAGACGCGCGTGCAGATCGAGGATCTCGCGCCGCAGCGCCTCTGCCTTGCTGCGCGCGGCCGAAGCAGTGCCGCTGGCAGGGCGCGCGTCGGCCTTCGTCGTCGTAGCCGCGCGAGCCTCGGGCGCCTGCAGGATGATCTCGATGCGCGGGGCGGCAGCCGAAGCGGCTCCTTCTGCCTGCGCCGCTGTGGGCTGCTCGGCATGCGTCAGGGCCCCGAGCTCCTCGAGCAGCCAGAACGCGGCGGCGCACTCGGGCGCGGCCGGGCGCTGGAGCAGTGCGAAGGCGGGGCTCTGCCCGTCGAGCTGCGCGAGCAGCTCCCGAATCGGTCCCTCGCGTGGCAGCCATGCGCCCTCGAAGCCGGGCGCAAGGGTGGGATGATGCGTCGCGCGTTCTCCGAGCTCGACCAACACCTCGTGCGTCTGCCACACGGCGCTCACGCCTTCGAGCAAGACGCTGAGCAGGTCGAAGGGCAGCGTGGGTGCCGCACGCACCGCGTCGTGCGGCTCGAGGCGGTAGTCGCCGCTGCGGCCTCGCAAGCAGGCGAGCAGGGTGCGGCGGAGCTGCTCGGCCAACGCCAGCAAGAGAGCCCGCGGTGCGACGGCGCCCAGGCCGGCGAGCGCAAGCAGCTCCGTGCAGCCGCGCGAGCGGACCGTCTCGTGCACGCGGGCCCCGAGTGCGGGCTCGATCGACCCGGCGCGGACCAGGATCTCGCACAGGCTCTCGTTCGGGATGCGCGACTCGACGCTCACGGGCCTGCCAGCGCGCCATTCGAAGTGGCGTTCGACGGCCTGCCGCGACACGGTGAGGCGCCCGCAGAAGCCGTCCCGGTGGAGACGGACCAGCAGGCGAGGGAGCGGCGTTTCGAGCAAAGAGCCCACGCCGAGCCCTTCGGGACGTCATGGTCGCCACTTGACGCCGGGCCTTCTGCCTTGGCTCGCTCCGCTCGCGGCGCGCCTGGAGGAACCGGGCTTGCTCCTGACGCCGAGACCGACCGGTCCAATCGGCCCGGCCGCCGACGTCTTGCTGCGCCGCTACGCCGGATGCCGCTGCGCTTCGGCAATCTGGAAGGCGGCGGCGATGGCTTCGGGCAGGTCCTTGCGGATCACGAGGTGGCTCTTCTCGAGGTCCGCAACGGCGCGCTCGGAGAGGGGCGAGATGCCGGTCAGCAGGGGCTCTGCCCCCCAACCTTCGACCGCGTCGAGCACCTGCTCGAGGCTCGCGGCACCGAAGCCCTCGTCGATGAGCGCGCCGCTCAGATCCACGACCACGACGCGGACCGCGCGCGCACCCGGGTCGCGGCCCAGCAGGTCGAGCGAGCGCAGGCACTCGTCGCTGCCGGCGAAGGGCAGCACCATCACCGGTCCCCACACGTGGATCGCCGGCGAGCCCGGCTCGTAGCGCTCCCCGTCCGGGCTCTCCTCGGCCGCCGGCAGATGCTGCGCCGCCAGCTCGCGCAGGGCCTCGAAGGGCAGAGCGTCGAGCAGCGCCTGCGCGCGCTCGTTGCCGCTGGCCCGCCACGCGCTTGCCTCGCGGGCGAGGAAGCCGCACTCGGCCTGGTCCGCGCCGCGACAGCTCTGCTCGAGCGCGAGCACGTCGGCGTCGAGGATCCCCGAGAGCCAGCCCGAGGTGTAGCCGGCGCTCGCGTAGCAGCGGGGAGCGGCGCCGCTCTTCTGGAGGGCGCGTGCCTCGAGCGCCTCGGGCCAGCTGCCCGCCCACTCCGGCAGGCCGCGCGGCGTTGCGAGCCGGATCGCCAGGTTCGTCGCTGCCGCCTTGCCCTGGCCCCTGGGCTCGAACGGGGCGAAGCCCGTGCGCAGCACGGCCAGCGCGTCGCACAATCCGTGCACGAATCCCAGCCGGAGCAATAGCGCGCGCGCCCCCTCGCGGCCGAGCTGGCCCTCGAGCTCTCCATGCAGCGGGCCCAGGAAGTCTGCATTCAACAGCACGCGCGGCGCGCGTGCGAGCAGGCCGGCCAGGTCGAGGCCCAGGCGAGAGAACTCCTCTGCGAGCCGGCGGACGTTTCGCTCCATGCCGCCTAGACCTCGAGGAAGGCGTGGATGTCGAAGGTGCGGTCGCGCGAGAGGAAGGCCTCGCCCTCGCGCTCGAGCAGGCGTAGCATCGCGTCCACGCAGACCGGATCGAACTGGGTGCCCGAGAAGCGGCTCAGCTCCGCGAGCACGTGTTCGAGCGGCAGCCCCTTGCGATAGGGGCGGTCGCTGGTCATCGCCTCGAGCGTGTCCGACACCAGGATGATGCGCGACGGCAACGGGATCTGATCGCCCACGAGCCGCGCGGGGTAGCCGCGTTCGGATCCATCGAACCACTCGTGGTGGTGCCGGACGCAGGACACCACGTCGGCCAGGAAGGCGACCGGCTGCAGGATGCGCGCGCCGATCTCGGGGTGCCGCTTGATCTCGTCGTATTCCTCGGGCGTGAGCCGGTCGGGCTTGGTGATGATGCGATCGGGGATGCCGATCTTGCCGACGTCGTGGAGCAGACCCGAGATGTAGATGCGCTCGATCAGCTCGCGCGGCAGGCCCAGCTCGCGGCCGAGCTTCGAGGCATAGACGCCCACCCGTTCCGAGTGGCCCCGGGTGTAGGAGTCCTTGGCATCGACGGCCTCGGCGAGCGCACGGATCGTCTGCACGTAGCCGATCCGCAGCTCCTGGTTCTTGTCGGCCAGCTGCTTGGTGCGGTCGCTCACCTTGCCCTCGAGCGTGCGGTTCATGTCCTGCAGCTTGAGGTTCTGCTCGCGCGTCACCTGGTTGAGGCGACGGATCTCGCCCTTCAGGTCGTAATGGTCGAAGGCCTGGCGCAGCGTCGCCTTCAGCTCCTCGTCGTTCCACGGCTTGGTGATCAGGCGGTAGATCTCGCCGTGGTTGATGGCCTCGACCGCGACGTTCATCTCCGTGTAGCCGGTCAGCATTATGCGGACGGCGTCCGGGTGGCGTTCGCGGATCACAGAGAGCAGCTCGACGCCGTTCATCTCCGGCATGCGCTGGTCCGATACCACCACCTGCGCGGCGTCGGTCGCGAGCAGGCCGAGCGCTTCGGTGCCGCGCGAGGCCGTCAGCACCTTACACGGCTCGTGCCGGAGCAGACGCTGTACGGCGCGCAGGATGTTTACTTCGTCGTCGACGAAGAGGACGGTGTGCTCACGAATGGTTGGGGGCTCCGAGCCCCCTAGAGCAAGCGCCGTGCCCGGACACCCGCGCGCGCTCGAAGCACTCGCGAATCGGGAGCTTCCGCCGATCGTTGCCGGCGTCGGGAAGGACGCTCCGAATCCCGGGGCTGGGACCGCGACCGGAAGGCCGGCGGCAAACGCCGCGCAGGCTGCCCGCTGGCTGCAGCGAGGCTTCCAGCCCGGGCGCCGGCAGCCGGGTGTGGAAGGTTGCGCGGAGGCCCGGATTCCCTGCCGGCACTTCCGGGGAGGCCTCAGCGGCGGCGCCCGCTGCCCCGCTGACAGTCCCGTGATCGAGACGTCTCCCGACTGGGACGAGTTCAGCCTCCGGTCCGAACGCGAGCTACGGTAGCGGGCTGTGCCCAGGGAATGGATCGTCCTCGTCGTAGGCCTCCCGCTCCTCCTCGCGGGTCTGCGCAGGATGCAGCGGGGAGAGCGGACGCCGAGCGCCTACTGGATCGGCGGCTGGATCGCAGCGTCTCTGGGTGGTCTGATCACGCTGCTGGCCGCAAGCCGGCCAGCCCTGCGCCTCGCGAGCTACCCGCTCGGCACGCTGTTCCCGTGGTTCCTGCTCGCCGGCGCGATCCTGCTGTCGGAGCGGCGCGTGCCCGGCTGGCTGCTCCCGCTCGGCCTCGGCCTCGGGGCGCTGCGCTCCGTGCTGGCCGGCCTCGGCTTCGTACCGGCGGCGTACCTCAGCGGCTTCGTGTTCGACCTGCCGGCGGTGTTGGCCGCGGGGCTGTTTGCGCGGCGCGCGGTGCCGCCGGAGGCGGCCAGCAGAACCCAACGGCTGCTGCCGGCGTCGTTCGTCCTGCTCGCGTTCATCGGCGGCTTGTATCTCTTCTGGCAGGCCACCGCGCAGCCGCAGGACTGGCTCCTGACGCTCTGGATGCTCTCGGCGCCGCCCCTGCTGGGCCTCCAGCTGCGCGTCAGCGCCGAGTGGACGCGCCGCCATCTGGTGCTCGCGCGCCGGGAGCTCGAGCGCACCGTCGTAGAACGCACGGCCGACCTCGCGCGCGCCAACGCATCGCTGCGGCGGAGCGAGGAGCGCTACCGCACGGTCTCGGAGCTGAGCACGGACCTCAGCTTCGGCTTTCGCGTGTGGCAGGACGGCCGTGTCGAGGGTCAATGGGTCACCGAGGCCTTCAGCCGTGTGACCGGCTTCGAGTTGCCCGAGATGACCGGGGATCGCTGGCTCGCACTGATCCACCCGGACGATCGCGAGAACCTCGAACGCGAATTTCGCGCCGCCATCGGAACCGGTACGGCCACGCTGCTGTTTCGCATCGTGGGCAAGCAGGGTCAGGTGCGCTGGCTCGAGGCCCGGGAACGGGTCGAGCGTGACGCAGACTGCCTCCGCATCATCGGTGCGGCACGCGACGTGACGGAAGCGCGCCACAGCGAGGAGGAACGTTTCCGCCTCGAGCGGCAGGTTCAGGAGACGCAGCGGCTGGAGAGCCTCGGGCTCGTCACCGGCGGTGTGGCCCACGACTTCAACAATCTCTTGACCGTGATCCTCGGCAACGGCCGCCTCGCACTGGCGGAGCTGCCGCCGCCGCATCCCCTGCGGCCACGGCTCGAGCGCATCCTGGCGGCCGCGGAGCACGGAGCCGGGCTCACCGAGCAGATGCTCGTCTACGCCGGGCGCGCGCCGCGCGCACAGAAGCCGGTCGACCTGACGTCGCTGGTCGCGGAGATGCTCGACCTGGCCCGCGCTGCGCTGCCGGCTCGAGTGACGCTGCACGAGCAGCTCGGGCCCGCGGTCTGGGTGCAGGGTGACGAGACCCAGCTGCGCCAGGTCGTGCTCAATCTGGTCGCGAACGCGGGCGAGGCGATCGGAGACCGAGCCGGCAGCGTGGGGCTGCGGACGGCGCTGGCGGACGCCGGCCCGGACGATCTCGAGAATGCGCGCGGCGCGCGCGACCTCGTGCCCGGCCGCATGGCCCTGCTCGAGGTGGTCGATGATGGCGCAGGTATGGACGAGGGCATGCGCGAGCGGGTTTTCGAGCCCTTCTTCACGACCCGCTTGTCGGGGCGCGGTCTCGGTCTGGCGGCCGTGCTCGGGATCGTGCGCGGTCATCACGGCAGGGTCGGCGTTGCGAGTGTGCCCGGGCGCGGCAGCTCCTTCCGCGTCTGGTTGCCCGCGGCGACCGACCTCGGTCGGGATGCGCCGAAGCCGCCGCGGAGCGGAGCGAAGGCGCGCCGTGCCGGCCGCGTGCTGGTGATCGACGACCAGGAGCCGGTGCTCGAGCTGGCCCGGGAATTCCTGGGCCGCGCGGGCTACGACGTACAGACCGCGCTCGGCGGGCGCGCGGGGCTCGCTCGCTTCACGGCCGCGCCCGCCGACTTCGATGCGGTGGTGCTCGACCTGGCCATGCCGGACCTCAGCGGCGACCAGGTCGGCAAGGCGGTTCGCGGCGAGAGGGCCGAGCTGCCGCTGCTCCTGGTGAGCGGCTACGAAGCCGACCTGGCCGCCGTCCGATTCGCGTCGCTGCAGCCGGCGCGCTTCCTGCGCAAGCCCTACGAGAGCGAGGAGCTGGTCGCCATACTCGATCAGCTTCTGGCGGGGCGCTAGAGCCCATCTCACAAATCACTCCCGTCGCCGGGCACGCGTCTTCGACCGTCTGGCTGCGTTGCGCTCCCTGCGCCGTAGCTCTCGCTACGGCTCGGTCGCGCGCCTTGCCAGCCGGCCGAATCCACGCGCCGGGCTCGGTCCGGATTTATGAGATGCGCTCTAGTGGACCGTAACGACTGAACTGGGAGTGATTCGACGAGAGGGATCGAAATAGCGCCACTTCATGGTCTTCGGCGCCTTGTTGTAGTGGCGGATGTACTTCATGAGCTTTCTCCGCAGGTCGCT
>Ga0247727_10012309_pt1 | contig 14719 bp, 17 predicted proteins | sample WisWelCaveWW1625_FD_202498 | JGI IMG/M metagenome (GOLD analysis project Ga0247727, IMG submission 202498) | Biofilm microbial communities from Wishing Well Cave, Virginia, United States - WW16-25 | ecosystem: Environmental > Aquatic > Deep subsurface > Groundwater > Cave microbial mat | place... | reverse complement strand
ACGGCGGGCTTGCTTGGTGGATTGATCCGTCAGCTCATTCCCAACAAGGAAGACCTGTGGGATTTCGGCCCGTTCCTCTTTTTGAGCATCCCCCGTTCCCTCATTCGGCTTGTGCGCCACGCTCAGATTCCCTGGGCCATGTTTCCGCTCTTCGCCTGCGTCGTTCTCGAAATCGGGCGAATCGCACTGGGTCACGCTGTCGGCGGTCGCTGGATGTTCGTCATCGACCCACAGAATACCTGGCAATTTGCTCTGGTCGTGCTGGCGACCGTGATGGCCGTAGCCGTGCCCATCAAAATCTGGAACACCACGCGCATCGAGATGAACCTCGAGCAGCATCAGCGGCTTTTACTGAAGGCCCGCATGGACGCCCTCTCCAGCCAGATCAATCCACACTTTTTGTTTAATACGCTCAATACGGTCTCTTCGCTAATCCGTTTCGACCCGGACATGGCCCGGGTGGTCGTCCTCAAGCTTTCCAACATCCTCCGCCAATTGCTGCGAAAGCACGAAACCTTCGTGCCCCTGCGCGACGAGCTTGATTTTATTGACGACTATCTGGATATCGAAGTCGCCCGCTTTGGTCGCGACAACCTGCAAATCACCAAACAGATTGAAGAACGAACGCTCGAAACGTTTGTTCCCAGCATGTTGCTGCAGCCCATTGTCGAAAACTCGTTGAAGCATGGCCTGGCCGCGCGGCTAGAGGGCGGCCGAATCTCCATCCGCACCACTACCCGCGATGGCCGCCTGCTCATCGAAATTGAGGACAATGGCGTCGGCATTCCCGAAGCCCGCCTGCCACAAGTGTTTGCTGAAGGGATCGGCATCAGCAACGTCCACGAGCGCCTCAAGGTGCTATACGGCGACGACTTCCGCCTGGACATCTCCAGCCGGGAAGGGGAAGGAACTCGCATCCGGATAGAAGTTCCGGAGCTGATTCCCGCGCTGCACGCCTCGAGCTAAATCACTGATTCAATATGTTTTAGTGAAGAGTGTTCAGGGTTCCGCCTGTGGGATAGATATCCCTTGACAAAGAGGCTTATTTACTGTACTTTCTGTATAAACAGAAAGGACTGACATAAATGCCGAAACTCTCCCCCACCGAGCAGCGCTTCATCCTCCACTGGGGCGAAATGGGCACCCGCTGGGGCATCAACCGTACTGTCGCTCAGACCCATGCCTTGCTCTTCCTTTCCTCTACGCCGTTGCACGCCGAGGACATTACCCAGACGCTTTCGGTCGCGCGCTCGAATGTGTCCACCAGCTTGCGCGAGTTGCAAAGCTGGGGCATTGTGCGCGTGGTGCACGTTTTGGGCGACCGCCGCGACCATTTTGAATCCCTCAAAGATGTGTGGGAGATGTTTCAGATTATCTGCGAGCAGCGTAAACGCCGCGAGATAGATCCCACGCTCGCCATGCTTCGACAGGCTGTGGCCGACCTTGAGAAGACCGGCCCATCCGAGGCTCATGCGCGCGAACGACTCGAGAAGATGCTGGAATTCTTCGAGACCATGACCTCTCTCTACGACGAGGTTCGCCGCCTGCCTGCCGGGGCGCTTCGAGGCTTTGTGAAGATGCGTGGCAAGGTGCGCAAGCTGGTCGGCTTGAAGGCAGCCGGCTGAAGTGAGGCTCCAAAATGGTGTCGCTCAGCTCCGACTTGACCGATGCGAAAGGACGCCGCGCCGCTGCTGGCTGGGTCTTCTTCGATGCCGATTGCCCCTTCTGTACGCGCATCGCCCGCCGGCTGTTGCCAATTCTTGAGCTGCACGGCTATGGATTGGCAGCCCTGCAAGATCCGCGCGCGCAAGCACTGCTGGGGCTTTCGGGCGAAGCGCTTCTCCAGGAAATGCGCCTGCTCACTTCTGAAGGCCGTCAGTACGGCGGCGCCGACGCTTTTGTTTTCCTCGCGAAACAAGTGTGGTGGACCTGGCCGTTTTACGCGCTTTCCTTCGTGCCGGGAATGCGCTCGCTCATGCGCGCGATTTATCGTCGAATTGCCGAGCGCCGCTCCTGCGCCGCGGGCTCTTGCCATCGGGGCGCGCACGGGCTGAGAAGTTCGGTGACACATTGATAGGAGGATAACTCCAATGCAGGCTCCTGGCGTGTATCTGGGCGGAGTGACTGTGACCTTTATCACGTCGCTTCTCGTTGTTGCCTACTTGCGTTCCCCGCTGAGGGCGATCCTGACTGATTTGTGCGGCACTGTCGAGCGTGCCAACTTTTGGCTGGCCTTCTCCAACGTGACGCTCGTGCTCGTACCCCTGAGCTTCGCATTGAGCAACCAGCCGCAGATGGATGCGATTCGCCCCGTGGCGCTTGAAGTCAGCACTCAGCTTCGAATGGCTTTCATCGGGCTTGCGATCACCGTGGTGATTCTGGGCATCGTCATCGGCGGCTTCATTCCCCGGGTGCGGCCGCAGACCTCCACGGGTCACCCAGTGCAATCGGCCTAAGGAGCACATCGAGAGGCGCTTCCGATGAGAGCTCAAGCGAACAAGACGACAGGCTTAGAGGAATCAACTACCCCCGGAGCAGGCAGAGACTTCTATGTCGTGACTGGGGCCTTCGGGTACACCGGACGATACATTGCGCGAAAGCTGCTGCGGGCGGGAAAGCGCGTGCGCACGCTCACTGCACACGCAGGCAGACCGCATGCATTCGGAAATCAGGTGGAAGTTGCCTCGTTTGACTTCGACGATCCTGATTCGCTTCGCCAGTCGCTTCGCGGCGCATCGACTCTCTTCAACACCTATTGGATTCGCTTCGCCTATGGCCGCAGTACGTTTGAGAGTGCCGTCGAAAACTCGAAAACGCTGATCCAAGCCGCCGCTGATGCCGGCGTCCGGCGTCTGGTCCATCTGAGCATTACGAATCCCTCCTTGGATTCTCGCCTGCCCTATTTTTTGGGAAAGGCACTGGTGGAAGAGGCGATTCAAGAATCTGGACTCTCTCATGCGATTCTCCGGCCCACGGTAGTCTTTGGGCCTGAAGATATCCTCATCAACAACATTGCCTGGCTTCTTCGCCGGTTTCCCCTTTTTGCCATTCCCGGCTCCGGTGACTATCGTCTGCAGCCCATTTTCGTGGAAGACCTCGCCGAACAAGCTGTAGCCGCGGCGGGCCTTGAAAGAAATCTTATTCAGGATGCCGTGGGCCCCGAGGTTTTCACTTTCAGCGAGCTTGTAAACCTCATTGCGGATGCACTGCGAAGCAGAGCTAAGCGCATCTGCGTCAAGCCGGAGATCGCGCTGACCCTGTCGCGAATTCTGGGCTCCTTCGTGCGGGATGTCATGCTGACTCGGGACGAAATTGACGGCCTCATGTCGAACTTGCTGGTTTCTTCAGAGCCCCCCGTTGGGCGCACCAAGTTCACCGCATGGCTGAAAGAGAACGCTGGGCATCTTGGCGCCCGGTACGCATCGGAGCTTGCCCGACACTTTCGCCCATCCTTTGGGCAGGGATCGCTGGGAACAACTCCAGCGAGCGCCGCCGAGAGTGCCCATGCAAGGGAGAGCACGTCATGACGCCTTTCATCCCGCTCATTCAGGCTGCGGGTGTGATTCAGTTGGCGATTGCGGCGGGGAACATCTGGGTCCCGGGGAAGGTCAACGCGCGCGAAAATCTCGCACGTGTCTCTCCCATGACGCGGAGCATTTTCATCGTTCACTGGGTCTATATTGTGCTTGTGTTGGTGATTTTCGGCCTGCTTTGTTTGTTTTTTGCAAGGGAGCTGGTGTCGGGAAGTCCATTGGGGCGATTTCTTAGTGGAGCGATGGGATTGTTTTGGCTTGCGCGAGTCTTCATTCAGCTCTTCTATTACGACTCTTCGCTTCGACGCCAGCATCGCGCGGCCGACGTTTGCTTCCTTCTGGCCGTGGCCTTCCTAGGTTCTGTTTTCACTGTGGTGGCGTTCGGGTTGTTCGCATGAGCTGCCTGCCCGGATCCGCGATTTTTGGCGGTGTGGTTTGGGCAGCATTCGCGGCCGGAAGGCCCCTGCATTGGGCCGACCTCAGCCTGATTGAAGTACTGTTTCTGTTTGCTCCGCTGGTCATCGTGCCGCTAGGAATGAAGTTGGTTCCCCGACTGGTCTTAGCCGACCGGAGCCTGCTCTACGCCTTGGCCCGGTCTGGGCAGCCAGTCGCCGCTGTCTTTGCCGCGCTAGCATTTCTCTATCCCGCCGGAAAAGTCGCCGCAGCCCTAGCCGCTCCTTGGTTACTCGTCACACTGCTACTTGGGGCCAGTGGACTGTTGTGTCTCCTGCGCGGGGAAAATCGGCCGTTGCCGCAAGTCTGCGCCGCCGTGGGTCTGCTTTATTTGCCGGTCGGGGGAGCATGGCTTGCGGCTTCGGGCCTGGGCCTTACGCCAATGGGATTTGAGGAACCCATCGTCCTGCTGACGGCAGTCCACTTTCATTACGCGGGATTCGCGGCGTGCCTGATTTGCGGAGTGGTGGTCCTTCTTTTGACCCAGAGTTCGTCGGCTGCCCGCCGGGTCCTTCGGTTGATCCTTCCGGGAGTTCTCTTGGGGCCGGGATTCCTGGCTGTTGGCTTTGTCATCGGGCCACTGGTAAAGCTGGTCGCCGCGCTCTTGCTGGCCTTGAGCCTGTTGGGGTTGTCCCTGCTTCTACTCTTTTTCCTCCGGAGCGTGGGCTCGCGGCCGGCACAAGCCTTCTTTGCTGTGGCAGCCGTCTCAGCTTGTATTGCGATGGTTTTAGCTGGTGTGTGGGCCGTCGGCGAGTACCCGCTTCAGCCTTTTCTCAACCTGCCACAGATGGCACTTCTTCACGGCACGATCAACGCCTTTGGCTTTTGCCTGTGCGGACTACTGGGCGGCCTGCTCGCTGGCCCGGTCAGGAGGGAACTGCCATGCGAATTGCCATAACCGGTGGTACCGGATTTGTCGGGCGTCATCTGGCCCGCGCTCTGGTCACCGAGGGCCATGAGGTCATTCTGATTGCCCGGGGAGTTGACCGAAGCGGTTTGGACATTTTGAAGACGCCGGGAATTTCTTTTTTCGCAGATGATCTCTCGAACTCATCCCGTCTTACGCAGGCCTTTGCTGCGTGCGGCGCAGTGGCTCACCTGGCGGGGATTAATCGAGAGATTGGCCGGCAAAACTACCAGCGCGTTCATATTGAAGGCACGCATAACGTCACGGAGGCTGCGCGGAGGGCCGGGGTGGGGAAGATTGTCCTTCTGAGCTTTCTTCGTGCCCGGCCCAATTGCGGCTCGCCATACCATGAGTCCAAATGGGCAGCCGAGGAGATCGTGCGTAACTCCGGGCTCGACTACACCGTTCTGAAGGCCGGGGTCATTTACGGGCGTGGAGACCACATGCTCAACCATTTGAGCCACGCCCTGAATACGTTTCCTGTGTTTCTTTTAGTCGGCATTGCGGAGAAATTCATGCGCCCCCTGGCCGTGGAAGACTTGGTCCGAATACTCCGTGCAGTTCTGGTGGAGGAGCGCCTCTCTCGAGAGACTGTTGCCGTTACCGGGCCCGAGGAGATTACTATCAGTGAGGCGGTGCACCGAGTGGCAAAGGTCGTTGAGCGGCAGCCGCTCTTCCTGCGAGTACCAGTCGCCTTCCATTACGCGCTTGCCTGGATACTCGAACGAATCATGACCATTCCACTTGCATCTCTTGCCCAGGTGCGGATTTTGAGCGAGGGCCTTGTCGAGCCCCTTCCGATCGGCGCGTTCCTCCTGCCTCCATTTGATCTGCGGCCGCATCAGCCTTTCAGCCAGGGGCAGATTCGCAAGGGTGTGCCTGCATTCAAGAGCTTCGGCAGGGAAGATTTGCTATGGTGTCGCAGAGCAACCGTGCGCGAAGGCGCTAGCAAAAACCTCACGCGCCTGAATTGATTTGAGTATTCCTTGCCAATTAGTCCCGCCATTGCTGACAGCCAACTTCCAAGTTCTATCTTCCTCCTCCGGCCGCACTGGCACGTCCTAAGACCTTTTGGTAGTACGCCACATAGATGGGGATCACATCGTTGGCGCAGAACTTCTTCTTGGCGTTGACCCGCGCGGCCTGCCCCATCGATCGCCCGCGGTCAAGAAGATACAAGATCTGAAGGGCGTAACCGGCGGCCGCCTTTACATCCCTTGGCGGCACGAGATACCCATCTACACCATGCTCGACGACCTCGGGCAATCCACCGCAATAGCTGGCAACCACTGGCACCTCGCAGGCCATCGCCTCGAGAGCTGCCAAGCCGAACGATTCGAGGTCTGAAGGCAGCAGAAACAGGTCCGCGAGCCCCAGCAACTCGTGCACCTTGTCCTGCTTTCCTAAAAAGTGGACGTCGCGACCCAAACCCTTTTGGCGCACTAACCATTCCGCGGCGCCGCGGTCCGGCCCGTCGCCCACGAGGACCAGCTTGGCGGGCATCTTTTCACGTACCAGTGCGAAGATCTCGACCACATCCGCCACGCGTTTGACGGGCCGGAAATTTGAAAGGTGCATCAGAATTGGCTCACCCTTCGGCGCCCAGCGTTCGCGCTCGGACGGATTCGGGTTGCGGCAGTACAAATCGCAGTTCACAAAGTTCGGAATCACCTCGATCGAGTTTTTCACTTGAAACTCATCGAGCGTGACCTGCCGGAGATATTTCGAAATCGCCGTCACACCGTCCGACTGCTCAATCGAGAACTTCGTAATCGGCAGATAACTTCGGTTACTGCCCACCAAGGTGATGTCGGTCCCATGCAGCGTGGTGATGAATGGGAGCTTCCGTGGCGCCGCCATCGCCCGCGCTAGCAGCGCACTTACCGAGTGCGGAATGGCATAGTGGACGTGCAACAGATCGAGGCCAGCAGACTCCGCCACCTCCAGCATCTTGACGGCCAGGGCCAGCGCATAGGGTGGGTGGTCAAACAGGGGATAGCTGCTTACTTCGACTTCATGGAACGTGATGTTGTCGCTCGTGGTCAACCGGATGGGCGGCGCGTAGCTGACGAAATGAATCTCGTGGTCCCGGGCAGCCAACTCAATTCCCAACTCTGTGGCCACGACGCCGGAACCGCCATAGGTCGGATAGCAGGTAATCCCGATTTTCATGACCGTCGCCGGCGGGGGTGGCCGGACCCATCTCCTATTCAATACAGGCTTCACTCTAACAGCGATTTGCGAAAGCGCGCAAACTCCCTTGCGGCTCCACTGCGCCGGTGCTAGATTCGCCTGCTATTTCTGCAATCGTTGGATGCTCCGGGAGGCCGTTCTGGCACGTCTTTCTGAGAGAGTTGCGCTGATCACTGGGGCTGCCACAGGAATCGGCCGCGCTATCGCCATCGAGTTTGCCCGAGAAGGTGCGCGGGTCGCTGTTGCGGGCCGCCGGAGCGAATTGCTCTCCGCCCTGGCGGCGGAAATCTCAAACCGGGGGGGCCATGCACTGGCGGTGACTTGCGACGTGACACAGGCAGAAGACGTCGAGCGTGCCGTGAATCTCACCGCGGGGCGATTTGGCCGTCTGGACATTGTCGTCAATTGCGCGGGTGTCCTGGAGCCCGGTGCCGCTGAGGACACTTCCGAGGCACAGTTTGACCGCCTGATGGCCGTCAATTTGAAAGGGACATTCTTGGTTTGCCGTGCGGCGTTGTCTCGTTTGCGCCAGAGCGGTGGGGGCAGCATCATCAATCTGGGCTCGGTGCTCAGTCTTGTCGGGATGCAGAAGCGAGTGGCCTACGCGGCGGCCAAAGGCGGCGTTCTCCAGATGAGCCGCGCAATGGCGCTCGATCACGCCCGCGAAAACATTCGCGTCAACTGCATCTGTCCCGCCATCATCAACACCCCGATGATTGACGAGCTGGCTTCCCGTCAATCGGATCCAAAGGCTTTTCGCCGGATGCGGGCGGAGCTGATTCCGATGGGTCGTCTGGGAACCCCCGAGGACGTCGCGCATTTGGCCGTCTTTCTGGCGTCGGACGAATCCTCCTGGTTGACCGGTGCGGCGCTACCACTCGATGGCGGGCTGACCGCATACTGAAGTGAAGTCGAAGGTTGCAGTGGAAAGGCAGTTGGATGCCCTCACACTTGATGGAGCGTGCGCGGCTGGCTGAGAAGGAACTGGCCCGCCGGCTGCGCGAAAGCAACGCCGGGCGTCTCTTCGGATTTGAGCTGGAAGCGGCAGAGACGGGACGCGCCGTGCTGCGGATGCGCGTGCGCCCGAGGCACAAGCAGGTGCATGGAGTGGTTCACGGGGGAATTCTGGCAGCTCTCGCGGACACTGCCGGGGGCCTGGCGAGTTACATGGTACTTCCGCGAGGGACGCGGATTGCGACCGTGGAGATGAAAATCAATTTCTTAGAAGCCGTCGAGCGCGGCACGGTTGTGGCCGAGGCTCGCGTCCTCCGACGCGGCAGGAACTTTATTGTTGTAGATTGCGATATTCAGGACGGCGCAGGACATCTGGTGGCCAAGTCCCTGATGACCTTCGGCATCGGCACCGCAGAGAGCACGAAGCCCCACGCAGGCTCGTAGGCGCAGTCTGGAAGTTCTTACTGACCGTCCACGCCACCCTGAGCGTGTTCTTCGCCTTCCTTATAGATGTACTTGATCATGTGTTTGTAGATGAGCAGGTTTGGGCTGCCGAAGCGCGTCAGTTTGATACAGTCGCGGTCGTACCACTCGACGACGCCATGCAGGACCTCGCCATCGGTCAAGGTGACGGCCACAGGCGTTCGCGCCTGCATCTGCTTCACCCAGTAGAAATTCTCTGCATGGGTTTGCTCCGGCGGGGCCGGCTTCTTGTGCGGTTGCGGCCCCATTTGCGGTGGGCGCGTTCCGAATTGTTCTTTCATCTCGGTCAGCGACGGACGAAACAATTTGCGGTTTACCATGAGGTCTCCTTCCAAGTGTGCTCCCCCTGATAAGAATGCGGGTTTTGGTAAATGTGATGCGCGAAACCTCGCGCCGGATTCATCCCTGGTTGGTGCTATCGGCTCGACCGGCCGGTGGGCTCGCCAGGGTAACGACCAAAGAGTCTAGGCCAAGCGAGCGATTGATGTTGCGTCGCAACCGGCTATGGAGCTGATCCAGGCCAGCCACCCCTTGCGCAACCCAGTCCAAGTTAACCTTGCTGCTGAGGGCCGCCAGTTCGTGCCGCAGAGCTGGGTTCCGCAGGACACTATTCGTTCGGCCGCAGGATAACTCGAGCAGGTCGGTCATGAGACTATAGAACAATTCTAAAGTTTTTTCAAACGGCTGCTGCTCGCTTCTGGCCAATTCCGAAGTTTCGGCAAAGAGGCGTGCATAGGACTTACCCTCCACCGCTCTCTCGATAATCCCTAGTACGGAGCGACGCAGTCGAATGGATTCCTCCGCGTCCACCTCGAGCGCCAGGCCCGGGCAGCCTTCCGCCAACTGGGCAGCCAGCTTGCAATCGGTAGTCTTACCGTTGAGGCGCGCCCGCAGGAACTCCTCTACCTTCGCGTCCGGAAGCGGCGCAAAGGCAAACTGAAGGCAGCGGGACCGAATCGTGTCGCGCAACAAATTGGGGTTCGGCCCGAGCAGGATGAGGGTGGCCGTTTCCGGCGGCTCTTCCAGGATTTTGAGAAATACGCCGACCAGGTCGTCGCGCATGGTCTCCGCGCCATCCAGAATGAAGACTCGGCGGCGAGCCACCGGCCTGAAGAATGCGGCCCGCTGAACGGCTCGCAACTGTCCCATTCGCAACACGGGTCGCGCCACAGGATTTCGCAGTCGCACTGGATCGGGAACCAGCGTCCAGACGTCCGGGTGAGCCTGCAGGATGAGTGGAACGCGCTCGACGGTCGCCGCATCCGGGCTCTCACCGCGTTCGGCGAGTCCCTGGTCGATCAACGGTTTAGGCTGAGCCAGCCTGCCAATCTGCCGGCAGGCACCGCACTCTCCGCAGGAGTCGTCCTGAAGGCGTTCGCAGTTGGCTGCTTGAGCGAAGCGCAAGGCCAGCGTGTACTTGCCCACGCCGCGCGGCCCGGCGAAGAGCATGGCATGCGGCACACGATGACGAGCCAGCATTCGTTGCAGGGCAGTGGCAATTCTTTCGTTGCCGAGAAAATCAGAAAAACCCATTCGCCTCACCTAAGGCCTGTCACCTTTCCTTTTTCCTTCATAACTGCGGCGAGCACATCCTGGTGAATCGCCTCCGGAGGCCGCATCGCCTTGCTGGTCGCGTCCCAGCACTCCACGGTCGCCCAGCTCGGCTCACACGCGAGCTGGTCGTACACCTCTGCCGCCTGTTCCAGGTGTCTCAGGTTGGACTCCAGCAGGTCGCGTTTCTGCCGCGTGTACTCCCTCGCAGCCTTCAGACCCACCAGTCGCTGCGCCTCGGCGGCCGGCACCCGCAGATAGATGACCAAATCTTCGGGCGGCAGCCCGTAGAGCGTGTACTCCAAATGTTTCAGCCATGTTAAAAATTCGACGCGCTGCTCTGGAGTCACACGCGCTGTCTGGTGAGCCAGGTTTGAAGCGATATATCGGTCCAGGAGAATTGTTTGCCCGGCTGCCAGATTGCGCTCGAGAGTCTCACGGGCTTCCAATCGGTCGCCGGCGTACAAAAGGGCAGAAAAGTGGGGGTCAACCTGGTCCAGGCTTCCGAACTCGCCATTGAGAAACCGCGCGACCATTTTCCCGAAAAACGAGTCGTAACGGGGAAAGCTCAAGTGAAGCACCTCGACACTTCGCGACCGTAGTTCACCGGCGAGCATGTCGAGCTGAGTGCGCTTCCCGGCGCCGTCGATTCCTTCAATCGCGATGAGCCGGCCATGCGCCATGCGCCCCTCGTTGGAACTTCGCCTGCGAGTCTAGCCCGTCTCCGCTCTTCCGGCAACTCACCTTGGCCCCGACCTCAAATGGACGGCTCACAAATATGGCGTGAGATTGATTTTCTCTCCCCACCAGTGTTTATCTGTGTTCATCTGTGGTTACAATCTCCCTCGTGGGAATCGCCGATAATCTCACGCGGGTCCTTGAGCGCATTTCAAGAGCAGCCATGCGTGCCGGTCGCCAGCCCGAGGAAATCACCCTCGTAGCTATCTCGAAGAGCTTTCCTTTCGAGGCAATCCGGGAGGCTCATGCTGCCGGGGTCCGCCACTTTGGCGAAAACCGCGTCCAGGAATGGGAGTCCAAGCGGCCTCAACTTGCTGACCTTGACGGCACCTGGCATCTGGTCGGGCATTTGCAAAGCAACAAGGCCGCCCGCGCGGCTCGGCTCTTTCATACCATCGACTCTGTGGACAGCCTTTTGCTTGCCCAGCGCCTCGATCGGGCACTAAACGAACAATCGTCCAGATTCGTTCCCGTCGTAGGGGTACGCCATGGCGTGCCCCTACAAACTGCGCCCTTACCAGTTCTGATCGAAGTTCGCCTCGACCCAGGGGCTACAAAAACGGGCGTATCGGGAACAGATCTGCCCACTCTGGCAGACGGCATCCTTGCGTTACCGAACCTTGACTTGCGCGGACTGATGGGTATTCCACCTTTTCGAGAGGACCTGGAGCACGTGCGTCCTAATTTCCGCCGCTTACGTGAATTGCGCGATTCTCTTCGCGAGCACACGGGTCAACTTTTGCCCGTTCTTTCGATGGGCATGTCCCACGACTTCGAAGTTGCCATTGAAGAAGGCGCAACGGAGATTCGCCTCGGCACCGCTCTCTTCGGCACGCGGTCCAAAGCGTGAACGATTTTGTCCATGATTGAAATCATAGAATCGATCAACGTTGTGACCTTTTTCGTGCGCGTGCAGCCGCGAGCCAGCCGCGACGCGATCGAAGGTGAGTGGCAGGGGGCGCTCAAAGTTCGCCTGACCGCTCCACCTGTGGACGACAAGGCCAATGATTCCTTGCGGCGGCTGCTGGCCTCCCGTTTGAACATCCCGCTCGCGGCTGTTAGAATCCTTTCCGGCGAGCGAAGCCGTTCGAAGCGCATCGAAATCCGGGGAGTTACCGCGGCTCAGGTCCGTTCTCTCCGAACTGAAGACTGAGAACTGAAAACTTTTCCATGTCCAATATCCCCGCAATCCAGCAGGCTCTGCGCGACGCCAAGATCGACGCCTGGCTTTTCTACGACTTTCGCCACCGCGACCCCATCGCCCATCGCATTCTGGGCCTACCGATGGAGAGCATGGCCACGCGCCGCTGGTTTTATCTGGTCCCAGCCAAGGGCGGGCCGCGGAAGCTGGTCCATCGCATTGAGTCCGGCATTCTTGACTCTCTCCCCGGCAGCAAACTCGTTTATGCCAGCCAGGACGAGCTCCGCAAGTGCCTCCCCCGGCTGCTGGCCCGTACGAAAAAGGTGGCCATGCAGTATTCGCCCAAGAATGCCATTCCCTATGTTTCGATGGTGGACGCCGGCACGGTCGAGTTGGTTCGCAGCTTTGGCCGAAAAATAGTCAGCTCGGCCGACCTAGTGCAAATTTTCGAGGCTCGCTGGACGCCGGAGCAATATCAATCTCACGTGGAAGCCGGTCGCATCATTGATCGGCTTCGTGAAGGCGCCTTCCTGAAGGCCGCCAAACACGTAGGTTCGGGTACAGCGCTCAGCGAATACGAGTTGCAGCAATGGGTGCTGGAGCAATTCCAACGCAACAACCTCGCTACCGACGAGCCGCCTATTGTGGCTGTGGGGGCTCACGCTGGCGACCCCCACTATGAACCGAAGGCTTCTGGCTCCTCACCGATCCGTGCGGGCGACCTGCTACTGCTCGACCTATGGGGCAAGCTCCGTACGTCCGGGAGCGTCTATTACGACATCACCTGGATGGGCTATCTCGGCGTTTCCGTCCCCGATAAGTACGCTAGGGCCTTCCGCGTCGTTCGTGAGGCGCGCGATCGGGCCGTTTCCTTTGTGCGCGAAAGCGTCGCGAAGGGACGCTTGATTGAAGGCTGGCAGGTGGACCGCGCCGCCCGAGAGGTGATCCGCAAGGCCGGCTTCGCCAAGCACTTCGTACACCGAACAGGCCACAGCATCGGAGTGGATGTCCACGGCAACGGCGCAAACATGGACAGCTTGGAGACCCAGGACGTTCGCCGCATCATCTCCCGCACCTGCTTCTCCGTCGAGCCGGGTCTCTATTTTGCGGATTTCGGCGTCCGGAGCGAGGTCAACGTTTATGTGGATTCTGACGAGGCACGAGTGACGGGAGCAGTCCAAACGGAAATCATCCCCCTGACCACGTGATATGGAAGAAGCCGAGGCCATTTCCGCCGGCCAACCCTCCTCCAGCAGGAGCGCCGCGGTCGCGACCGCGGTTGCGCTCGCCGGCTGGCTTGTTCCTGGCCTGGGACACCTATTGCTCTGGAGATGGGGGCGAGCGCTGGTCTATTTCCTCTCGGTGGGAACCCTGTCTCTGGTCGGCGTGGCTCTTCATGGGAAGCTCTTCTCTCCGATGGGAGGGGATGCGTTTGACTGGCTGGGATTTCTGGCCGACGCTGGCGCCGGAGTTCTTTATTTTCTAGCGCGTGTTTATGCGGACGGCTCAGCAGACGTCTCTCGTGCTGCGGGCGACTACGGGACCCGTTTCTTTGCGACAGCCGGCGTCCTCAACCTGCTGTTCGCGCTGGATGCGCGGGAAATAGCACGGAGAAGAAAGAATTAAGTTGTGAGGTCCCTTCATCTCACCCACTTCCAGGCGCTGCTTCTTTTTTCCCTGGTGGTTGCAGTTGCGTTTGGCTTTCTGACCAGGCTCCGACCTGTCGAGCGTCTGAGGTATGCTTTATGGGCCTTTCTGATGTTTCTGCTTGTGGCAGTGGCGCTCGGCTGGGCCATGTTTCCGCTCTCGCGTTGAACTGCGCACATCGAGAGACCAATCGGTTTGACACTATTTTCTGCCGAATGCTAAATTGCTTGTGCAACTTGCCGAGGTAGCTCAGCTGGTAGAGCAGACGATTCGTAATCGTCAGGTCGCCGGTTCAATCCCGGCCCTCGGCTCCATCTTTCATTCCTGAATCACGCAACTCGTTTCCCAAGCCTTTTTGCTGGTGGGTAAATCAGGAAAAAGCAGAAAAGGAAGTTCTTCGCTGTGCTCCATGAGCTTTTCCCATTCGGTCCAAAACAAAATGGGAAGCCCACCCGGAGAGGTGGACTTCCCAGAGGGGAGAATAGTTCCAGGCCTATGCGCGGAAGGCCCCAGAACTCTTTGTCCTCAAAGCGAGTCTAGAAGAGCGGAAAGAGCGAAGTCAAGTAAAGAAACGGTTGAAAACTCAGTAATAGAAGTCTTTTATTCTCAGCTATTTAGATTGTCTTTGAGGGCCCAAGTATTCCAAATCCCCCTTCGAGACAGCTGAAGAAGACGAATTATTTGTAAAAGTCCTTTGCTTCGATAGGTTTGCTGGAAAGGCCGAGCTGGATCAACTCCAGCCGGTCTGGCCGATCGAATACTTTTCCGGGGAGCAATCTTTTCACCAACAAGCGAGCTCCACCAAAGCCCATCCCAGCCGCCAACGCCAACAACAAAAAGATTCCTGTGCCAACTAAAGTGCCGACAACTATCTCTCCAATCGTTGGATCCTTAAGAGTGTGGTTTGGCTCATTCCACGTCACTTGCGTCTCGTAGCGAATCTGTTCCAGGAGCTTTGCCGCCTCTTCCGGCGAACCAGGCGCTAGCACCACCGCAAGAAGAGATCCTTTCCGGCGAATGGCCAGAGGGCCGTTGAAGTTCTTCGTCGCAACCGCGAAACTCTGATTCATCCATCGCACAAACTCCACTTGCTTTTGAACCGCGAGTTGTGGCGTGGGG
>Ga0247727_10012308_pt1 | contig 14720 bp, 10 predicted proteins | sample WisWelCaveWW1625_FD_202498 | JGI IMG/M metagenome (GOLD analysis project Ga0247727, IMG submission 202498) | Biofilm microbial communities from Wishing Well Cave, Virginia, United States - WW16-25 | ecosystem: Environmental > Aquatic > Deep subsurface > Groundwater > Cave microbial mat | place... | reverse complement strand
TGCACACAGCAAAATTGTTCAAGTATGAGGGTGGCATGTGCTACCCGCCCAAGTTTTTAAGGTGGATTCGTTCTGTTTTGTCGGCGGGAACTCAGTCAGTGATTCCTCTCCGACAGACTGCTAGATCTAGCATGTACTGGACAAATAAATGTGCAAATGCTTCACCATCGTTCGACCAATTGTAATCACGCTTTAAGCGTTTGATTTCTTGCGCCACAAGATGATCGGCCTTTTCATCAAAGGAGTCTGCTCGCTTCTTTGTCTCCATATTGGGAAACATATCGGGTTGTTGATTCGAGGTCAATCGAGATTTTGGCATTTGGTGTCTCCTTGTCGATAGTTGGTCAGACGGAACCTCATTGCTATTATCACCACTCAATAGGTGAATGTCAATATGTTTGATCCACACTGATAATTTGTGAATTTTGGTGTCCCGCATATAATCACCTTTGCGGTTCCTTTACCCCATTTTGCAAGGAATCGTTCCACTTCGGGGCGTAGCGCAGCCCGGTAGCGCACTTCAATGGGGTTGAAGGAGTCGGAGGTTCAAATCCTCTCGCCCCGACTGTTTTCTCCAAGGTCGAGAACCAAAAATCCTCGACCTTGTTTTTTTATATCTATGCTCAACGTGGACACAGTTGTCCCCCCCCCCTCGCTGGCGAACGACGAAGAAAAATTGCTGGCGCATGTGCGCGCGCTGCTGCCGTTGTTGGCGGACTTGGCGCGCGCGGATGCGCTGATCATTTTGCGCGAACACAACACCGCGCGGATTTGCGCGCATGCGCGGCCTCATTCGATTGCGCCCGCGTATGACAAATCGCTGGTGGGTGAAGCGATGGCGCGCGACGCGCATCCCGTCGTGTATGAAGCATTGGATCAAAATCGCAACGCGCGCCGTATTCTCGATGTGCCAAGCGAAGGCGCGCCCGTGCAGCGTGAAGCATTTCCGTTGCGCGTCGGCGACAAAAATTCATTTGGCGCGTTGGTGATTGACACCAATCTGCTGGAAGTGGAGCGCATGCGCCGCCGCCATCGCGCGTTTCAAAACGTCGTGCGCGATCTCAAAGAAATGGTCGCGCGCGGCGACCCACCGGGCGCAGGTAACCTATCCCCCTTTACTGAGTTTGACGGATTGATGTTTGCCGACGAGACGGGCGTCATTCGCTATATGAGCGGCGTGGCGACGAATTTGTACCGCATCATTGGCTACAGCGAAACGCTGATCGGCAGACCGCTGACGCATTTGGAAACGAGCGACGCGAAACTTTTTGATCAAGCCGTCGCGGACAAACGCGGTATCGAACGCGCGTTGGATGAACGCGGACGTGAGTGGATCAAAAAGGCGATTCCGATTTACGAAACGGACGCGCTGTTGTGGCTGAATCGGGGGACGCGACTGGCGGGTGTGTTGATTGCGGTGCATGATGATACCGAAGCCAAAGCGCGCGAACGCGAATTAAAAATAAAAACGACGATGATCAAAGAAGTGCATCATCGCGTCAAGAACGATTTGCAAACTGTCGCCGCGTTGTTGCGAATGCAATCGCGCCGTATGCAAACGGAAGAAGCGCGCGGCGCATTGGGCGAAGCGGTGAACCGTATTTTGAGCATCGCGGTGATTCACGAATTTCTATCGGCGCAGGATTCGCGTATAATCAACATCCGCGATATTGCGGGGCGCATTTTGAATCAGATGCAAAGCGGTGTCCTCGATCCGAATCGCGAAATAAAAATGCGGTTGCAAGGACCCAACATTTTTCTCACGGCGCGTCAAGCAACCTCGTGCGCGTTGGTGATCAACGAACTTTTGCAGAACGCGTTGGAACACGGATTCGATTTGCGCGCGCGCGGTGGCACGATTTCACTTTCGTTCGAGGATTTGGGGGATCGTGTCGCTTTGCGCGTGCATGATGATGGACGGGGCTTGCCTGACAATTTTGATTTGGAGCATGTGGACAGTTTAGGATTACGCATTGTGCGAATGTTGGTCACAGATGATTTGAAAGGCGCGATTGAAATGGTGAGTGACAACGGCGTCTCTGCCATCGTAAATTTTCCAAAAATTCCGCTCGGAGGAGACGAAGCGTGGAGCGAACAAGAGTAATCATTGCAGACGACGAATCGGTGATCCGCACTGATTTGCGCGAGATGCTGTCGAATCTGAATTATCTCGTGGTGGGTGAAGTGGGCGACGGACGCAGCGCGGTGAATCTCGCGCGCGAGTTGAAACCCGATGTCGTGATCATGGACATAAAAATGCCCGACATGGACGGCATCGAAGCGGCGAAATTGATGACGCAAGAAAAAATCGCGCCCGTGCTTTTGCTCACCGCGTATGCACAACGCGATTTGGTGGACCGCGCGAAAGAAGCGGGCGTCGTCGGCTATCTCGTCAAACCGTTCCGCGAACAAGAAATCGTCCCCGCCATCGAAATCGCGCTCGCGCGTTTCAGCGAATTTCGCGAACTGGAAAAAGAAGTGGGCGATTTGAACGAGACGCTCGAGACGCGCAAAGTAGTGGATCGCGCGAAAGGAATTCTCATGGACTCGCAAGGATTGACGGAACAAGAAGCGTTCCGCAAAATTCAAAAAATGTCCATGAACACGCGCAGGCCGATGAAGGAAATCGCGCAGGCGATTGTGTTGGCGCAGGACGCGAAAAGCCAGTAGGCAGTGTTCAGTGATCAGTAATCAGACAAGGGCGCGCGTAGAGGGCGTTCTCTAACGCACGGGAGCGAGAAGCGAGAAACGAGAACCGCAGCGGAAATTTTCCGCTGCGGTTTATTTTTTTTGATAAATGACGCTTTGCGAATCGGAAAAAACTTGTACCCACATTGGATCGTTCGCCAACGCGTTTGCTAATGGCGCGTCGGGCTCGATCAAAATGATTCGCACATCAGGTTGCGCGAGGTCAGTTTGCCAACCTTGCGACGCGCTATAAATATCCAAAAAATTTTCAATGAACGCGTCGCCGTGAACGTCGGCGCGTCCGTCAACATAGACTTTATAGTCGGGATACAATTTCCAGATCAAATAGCCGCCCCAGCCGTAACTATTGTAAAGGTTTGGCGCGGGGCGACTTTGTTGGATCCATTCGACGGCGGCGGTAGGAAATTTCGCGCGTTCGACGTTCGCTTGATTGACAAGTACGCTGCCGACGCGCAGCAACGCGACAAGGGCAAGGACGGCGACGAGGATCACGTTAACAATTTGCATGGGGCGCGGTGTTGGTTTGTTCGAGGCGCGCAAGGGGATAAACGCGGCGAGTTGCGCGGACAAAACAGGAATGGCGACGAGGACAAAAAGCGGAATGTTGCGCGCGGAACGTAACGCGAGGAAACCGAGACCAAAGAGGAGAAGCGTATGCGCGAGCGGAACGCGGTCGCGCGCAATCAAAGTTGTCGCGATGAGAGAAAGAAGTAATAACGCAAAGGGCAGCCATTCGGTTTGATGAAAGTCGGGCGAGAACCATTCTTGAATGTAACGCTGCATCGCCGCACTGGTGAGTGTTTCAAACGGATAAATGTACATGCGCGCGCCATTGGGATTCAAGAGGACGGCGAGAAAAGCGAGAACGAGAGTAATTAACAAAGCGCGGATCGCGCGCGGCGAAAGAATGGTTTCAGGATTTTGCGCCGCGCCCGCTTGTCTTGCATACACAAAAATAATGCTCTCTACAAACGCGGCAAACAGGTACGCGCCCATGACCACCAAACCGATTGCATAGCCGCTGTGCAAGTTGACCCACAAAATCATCAACAAGGGAAGTGGGATGAGAAATTTGGAATTGCGCGTGGTGAAAAATCGATCCAACAAAAATAAAAAGATGCTCATAAACAAGAGCGTGAGCATTTGCGGACGCACACCCCACGTTGGCGCGGTGGCGAGTGCGCCGAGCAATAATGCGAATCCCGCGAGATACGGGCGTCCATCACTGCGCGCGTAGGTCAACGCGAACGCGAGCGTGATGATTGCCGAAAACACAATCGTTAGTAAAGCGAATCCGCCAACACGATACAACGCGAAAATAAAGACTTCCGAAAGCCACTCGTGCGTGATCCATTCTTTGCCTTGCGCGGTGAATGAGAATGGATCGGAATGCGGAATCGTCGCGTTCTCGATCATGTATTGCCCCGCGCGGAGATGCCACCAAAAATCGGGATCGCTGATTTCGCGCACCGTCAATGTGAAAAGCGCGAGAAAGAGGATGGCGGTGAAGAGGCGCGGGGTGGACATGGAGATTGGAGATTGGAAGTTGGATGTTGTAGAGACGTTTCGGTGAAACGTCTCTTTGGGAGAGGATGTAAGAAATGCGCGATGAATGTATCTATGGCATGTCCGTTACGGGTTTTTAAAGTTGGGCGTGTGAGCGCAAGGGATGTGAAGCGAGGCGTCCCTTTGTCATTCGCAATCGCATCACGGTCCCTAATGCCTTGTAAATTTCATTGCGCGAAATTTTTGATTTACCGCGTAGGCGATCCTTAAAAAGGATTGGCACTTGACCCACGCGCCAACCTTGACTTTGACATTGGTACAGCATTTCGATCAAGAACGAATATCCGTTTGAAACAATTTCGTCGAGTGCAATAGATTCCAGCACCGCGCGGGTATACGCGCGAAAACCTGCGGTGGTGTCGGTGGCATCGAGTCCAAGCAGGGTGCGCGCAAATAAATTCGCGCCGCGGCTCAATAGTTTTCGTGTCGCCGTGCAATTCAGCGTGCCACCACCGGGAACATAGCGCGAACCGATCACCAGATCATAGTGTTGCATGGCGCGTAAGATGTCAGGAACATAGCGCGGGGCGTGCGAAAAATCCGCGTCCATCGTGAGAATCGGTTCGTGGTTGTGTGCGAGTGCCACTTTCATCCCTGCAATGTGCGCCGTGCCAAGTCCAAGCTTAGCAGGACGATGTTTAGGAAATACGCGCGCGTCGCGCGCGGCGAGGTCGTCGAGGACTTTGCCTGTGCCATCGGGCGAATTGTCATCCACGATGATGATGGTCAGGTCAGGGACAAACGTGAGTAATTCGCCTATTAATAAAGCTATATTTTCACGTTCGTTGTAAGTCGGAATGACGACAGCTGGGGACATGGGGCAGGAAAATGGGCGAATCGTAATTTTTTGAGATTGGGTCTTGACAAGTTCGATTTCTGTCTTATAATACGAGACTGCCTATTTGGGAGGCGATGGTTACATCGCGGCGGGCGGTTTTGTCGTTTCAGTTGCAGGGCGTTCGTTATTTTCATCACGTACCACTTGCCCTGTCGCCGTCCTGTTGGATGGTTTAGAGAAATCCATTTAATGATCGAAATTTCCCTCTGCGGTCTTGCGATTTCACCAACTCTATAAATTTTTGCAACATGCTCGAACGGATTTTTCCGTAAGAGCATGTTTGTTTGTTGCGAGTTTTTTATTGGCTGCACGGATTGTCACAATCTATTGTACACAGCCGCTTACGGTTTGCAAAGGAGTCAAGAATGGCGCAAACGATAATGATGCCTGTCACCAATGGTCTCCGCTCTGATCAAAAAACCTACGCCCGCATTCCCGATGTCATTGCAATTCCAACGTTGATTCAAGTCCAGTTGGAATCCTTCAAAGCGTTCAAAGCGGAAGGGCTGATCGAACTCTTTGACGAAGTTTCTCCCATTGAATCGTTCAATCACAATTACGCATTGTATTTTCCCGGCGGCGCTGCGGAAGCAAAAGGATTAAAGTTAAAGTACGGTTTTGGCGAACCCAAATATAGCGAAGCGGAATGTCGCGAAATGGACATGACGTTTGCGCGTCCGCTCGAAGTGGAAGTGGCGTTGATTGGCGCAGAAGTTAAAGAACCGATTATTCAAAAAATTTACATGGGCGATTTTCCAGAGATGACGCAGCATGGCACGTTCGTCATCAATGGCGCGGAACGTGTTGTTGTTTCGCAATTGATTCGCTCGCCGGGTGTGTACTATACCGCCGACGAAGATCGTCAAACGGGTCGTCCGCTCACTTCTGCAAAATTAATTCCGAATCGCGGCGCGTGGCTCGAATTTGAAACGAGCAAACGCGATATTCTTTCCGTCAAAGTGGATCGCAAGCGAAAAATTCCCGTGACGATGTTGCTGCGCGCGATTGGTGTTGGCGGCGGCACGGATGAAGGAATTTTGTCTATCTTTGCGGGCGTGGACAATGGCGCGGATCATCAATTCATTCGCACGACGCTCGAACGCGAAACGCCGAAACTGCAAGGCATCAATGATTCGCTGATCGAATTTTACAAACGCCTGCGCCCCGGTGATCCCGCGACGCTGGATAACGCCAAAGCATTCATGGCGCAATTGCTGTTCACGCAGCGTCGTTACGATTTGGGCAAAGTGGGTCGCCACAAATTGAATCGCCGTTTGTACGGCACGGATGTTCCCGCTGATCAATCGATCAAAGAACGTACACTTACGCCCGAAGACATTATCAAAGTCCTTGAGCATCTCATTTTGATCAACAACAGTTTTGAACAAGACGACGATATTGATCATCTCGGCAATCGCCGCGTGAAAACGGTCGGCGAGTTGATCCAAAATCATTTACGGATCGGCTTGCTCCGTTTGGAGCGCGTGGTGCGCGAACGCATGAGCATTCGCGATCCCGATCAAATGACGCCGCTGAATCTTGTCAACATTCGCCCCGTCGTCGCGGCGATGCGCGAATTTTTCGGCGGCTCGCAACTTTCACAATTCATGCAGCAGACGAATCCGCTGGATGAATTGACGCACAAACGCACATTGTCCGCGTTAGGTCCTGGCGGCTTGCGCCGCGAACGCGCGGGCTTTGATGTGCGTGATGTGCATGATTCGCATTACGGACGCATCTGCCCGATTGAAACACCGGAAGGTCCGAATATCGGTCTCATCGGTCGTCTCGCGACATACGCGACGATCAACGAATTTGGTTTCATTGAAACGCCGTATCGCCGCGTCTATCACGAACTGCCGCCGAAAAAAGATCGACTCATTGGTCACACCTTGAGCGAAAGCGTCGAGGATCCCGATTCAGGCAAAGTGATTGCCGAAGAAGGACGTTTGATTGACGAAAAACTCGCGAACAAAATCGCGGACTCACTGGGGCGCAACGCCGAAGTCGCCGTGAAATCGTTTGCGTCGGATGAAATTGAATATCTTCCAGCGGATGTGGAAGATAAACACACCATTGTTCAGGCAAATGCCCAATTGAATGAACGCGGTGAATTTACGCAAGAGCGCGTTTCCGTTCGCAAGGCGGGCGATTACATGAGCGATTCGCCTGCGCGCGCGGAATACATGGATGTGTCTCCGAAACAGATCGTCGGCATTTCCGCCGCGTTAATTCCGTTTCTCGAACATGACGACGCGAACCGCGCATTGATGGGCTCCAACATGCAGCGCCAAGCCGTGCCGCTTCTCGTTCCCGAAGCCCCTGTTGTCGGAACGGGCATGGAATTGCAAGCGGCGCTTGATTCGGGTCAAGTTGTCCTCGCGGAAGATGACGGCGAAGTGATCAGCGCGACGGCAAAAGAAATCGTCGTCAAGCATGGTCGCAAAAATGTGACGTACACGCTGCGGAAATACAATCGCTCGAATCAATCTACGTGCATTGACCAACGCCCTATCGTTCAGCGCGGCGCGAAAGTGAAAAAGGGTCAAGTCATCGGCGATTCCAACTCGACGGAAAATGGACAACTCGCGCTGGGACAAAATGTCACTGTCGCGTTTATGAGTTGGGAAGGCGGCAATTACGAAGACGCGATTTTGATCAGCGAACAGATGGCGTGGGAAGATAAATTTTCTTCCATCCACATTGAGAAACACGAAATCGAAGCGCGTGATACAAAACTCGGTCCCGAGGAAATTACGCGCGATATTCCGAACGTTGGCGAAGATGTGTTGAAAGATTTGGATGAAGAAGGCATCATCCGCGTTGGCGCAGAAGTCGGACCCGGTGACATTCTCGTTGGCAAGATCACACCGAAAGGGGAAACGGATCTGACGCCCGAAGAAAAATTGCTGCGCGCGATCTTTGGCGAAAAGGCGCGCGAAGTGCGCGATTCATCGCTGCGCTTGCCGCATGGTGAACGCGGCAAAGTGGTGGACGTGCGGGTGTTCACGCGCGACGAACACAGCGAATTACCCGCAGGTGTTGACAAGCTCGTGCGCGTTTCTGTCGCGCAGCAGCGCAAGATCAATGAAGGCGACAAGATGGCGGGTCGTCACGGCAACAAAGGTGTTATCTCAAAAGTGGTGCCGATTGAAGACATGCCGTACTTGGAAGATGGGACGCCGGTTGACATTATCTTGAATCCGCTCGGCGTGCCGGCGCGTATGAACATTGGTCAGATTCTCGAAACGCATCTCGGCTGGGCGGCAGAGAAACTTGGTTTCCAAGTTGTGACGCCTGTCTTTGATGGCGCGGATGAAGCAGAAATCGCGGCAGAGCTCGCGCGCGCGTGGCTGATGGATCAAGCATGGTACGAAATGGCAGACCGGGCGTGGGCGTGGCTCAAAGAGCAAGAGTACGATGTTGAAGATTTGCAAGACGACGACGAAGCGCGGATGTTGTTTTTGCAAGAACATTTGGAAGATGCGGATCGCCGCAAATTGTTGAATGATAAAACGTACGCGCGGCGTCAAGCGTTACAGTTCTGGTTGGGCGAAAAAGGGTACGACCCCGACGAACTGTTGGTGTTTGAGCACGATGCGCGATCGCACGAAGCGCGCCAGGAATCGGACAGGTTGGCGCGCGCGGCGTGCTATCGTTTATGGCTTGAACAGCGCGAAGTGAAGGTTAGCGCGAAAATGTCGGAACACGATTTGCGCGCGGAAGCGGAAAAGCTCGCCAAAGAATTGCGACAACCGTTACCCACTTCGGGCAAGTCTATTTTGCATGATGGCAAAACGGGACAGCGATATGATCAAGCGGTGACAGTCGGCATCATTTACATGATGAAACTCGCGCACTTGGTCGAAGACAAAGTGCACGCGCGTTCAACCGGACCGTACTCGCTTGTCACACAGCAGCCCTTGGGTGGTAAAGCACAATTCGGCGGTCAACGCTTTGGGGAAATGGAAGTGTGGGCGCTCGAAGCCTACGGCGCAGCTCACACCCTGCAAGAAATGTTGACGGTGAAATCGGATGATGTGACGGGACGCGTGAAAACGTACGAGGCGATTGTCAAGGGTGAAGAAATTTTGGAACCCGGCGTGCCGGAATCGTTCCGCGTGTTGGTCAAAGAATTGCAGTCGCTCGGTCTCGCGGTTGAAGTGTACAGTGACGAAGGCGACAAGATGACGTTTGGCAAAGAAGAAACGGAAGAGAAAATGCCGAACCTCGGACTTGGACTCTTGCGCGATGAATTTGCGGAACCGAAATTTGGAGCAGCCGCGATGCGAAGTGGTCCCGACAAACGGAGTGTGCGACGCGAACGGCGTCCAAAGCAATACGACGAATCTTCTGGAAGTTAGTTCTCTCTCGCCCGTTGCTCAACGCGACGGGCGAGGCGTTCCGTCGCGCGAAAATTTTAAGTTGACACAGATTTCACAATCAAGTATAATCGCGCCTCGTTGGGTTGTGACCATGCGCTTTTTGCGCGGGTCTGTCGAGTGAACAACCCACCGCAGTTGATTATCAAGCAAACATCTTTCACCACAGCTGATTGTCCGCATGAACAATGTGGAAACGTCGGCGAAGAATGAAGTGATGTGATAGTCAACAGTCCGCGAAATTGGACTGGGCGCACGCCCTTCCGAAAGACGTTTCAGCGAAACGTCTCTACCATGCGGAAGGGCGTGCGCTTGTCTCGGAAATAATTTGGCTACGAGGTTTCGGCGTAAAAATGCGCTCAACCTCGTAGCGCCTTGTAAAGGGAACATACATGCCGACGATCAATCAGTTGGTTCGCAAAGGCAGAAAACAACAATCGAAAAAGACGAAAGCGCCGGCGCTGGGCTTTACGCTGAATCTTTTGAAAAACAAACGCGAAAAGGGCAGTGATGCGCCCTTCAAACGCGGTGTCTGCACCCAAGTCCGCACGATGACACCGAAAAAACCAAACTCGGCGCTTCGCAAAATTGCGCGCGTGCGTTTGACCAACGGCATCGAAGTCACGGCGTACATTCCGGGCGAAGGACATTCGCTGCAAGAACATTCGGTTGTATTGATTCGCGGCGGACGCGTCAAAGATTTGCCCGGCGTGCGCTATCACATTGTGCGTGGCACATTGGACACGGGCGGCGTCGAAAAACGCCGCAAGGCGCGCAGCAAGTACGGCACGAAGCGTCCCAAGGAAGGCGCGACGGCAGCGAAATAGCATCTCGCTAATCGCAAATCGCGTGTCGCAAAAACACAAGGCGGTACGCGATAAGCCATACGCGATTTTAGGAGAAAATTTTTATGTCCCGTAGAGCACGCGCAACCAAGCGCATCCCACGCGCCGATTCCCGCTACAACAGCCGCACCATCGGACGCTTTATCAACCGCATTATGCAGCGCGGCAAGAAAACGGTTTCCGAAGGTTTGGTGTATGGCGCGTTTGAAATTATTCAAGAGAAAACAAAAAAGTCGCCAACGGAAGTTTTTGAGCAGGCACTCAAAAACGCAGGTCCGATGGTGGAAGTGAAACCGCGCCGCGTGGGTGGTTCCACGCTTCAAGTGCCGATGGAAGTGCCGAGCGATCGGCGTCAAGCATTGGCGATGCGTTGGATTCTGGCGTCAGCGAAAAATCGTCAAGGCAAAAATTTCTCGGAAAAACTCGCGGCTGAATTAATGGACGCGGCGGCGGGTCAGGGCGCGACGATCAAGAAGAAGGAAGAGGTTTTGAAGCAAGCAGAAGCCAATAGGGCTTTTGCACATTACCGATTCTGAAATTAAATTTTTCTGCTGTGGGTGACCAAAATGGGCGGAAAAGTAGAACGTATTTGTGTTCACTGCGGCACAACATTTTTTGTTTTTCCTTCTGCGATCAAGCCCGGTGAAGCGCTCTATTGCAGTAAGAGATGTTTGTATGTTGCGAAGAGCAAACGAGTCCTTGCCCATTGTGAGACCTGCGATAAAGAATTTGAGACAGTTCCGTCTGCGATAAATCGCGGTGGCGGAAAATTTTGCAGTGTTGAATGTCGCGCGAGATCAAAAGATACGCACATCGAAAAAATTTGTGCACAGTGTGGCAATACTTTTCGAGCGCGACGCGCCGAGTCGGAACAAGGACGCGCGAGATATTGCAGCGACAAATGCAGAAGCGACGCACACCGAAAGCGGAGGGTATTTCAATGTGGACAGTGCGGAAATGATGTTGATGTTCCACAATGTCGCAATGAGATGAAATTTTGCAGTTATGAATGTTTAGAAGAATGGCGGCAGATTGCACAGCGACGAGCTTCAGAATGCAAAAAATGTGGCAAGGCTTTCACTGTTGTTGCAAATCGGATCAAGGAAGGTCGAGGAAAATTTTGTAGCCATAAATGCTATTTAGAATACAAAGGCGAAACGTCCATTGAGCGTTTAATTCGCGAAGAACTGAATTTGCATCCTGAGCTTGAGTATCAACCGCAAGTAAGGATCGGACGCTATCGGGTTGATTTCTTGATTGTAAATCGAAATTGTGTAATCGAGTGTGACGGAAATTATTGGCACAAGTTTGTACAAGTCATATTGAGGGACAGGAAAAAAGACGAATATTTCAAGTCAATGGGTTATAGAGTTTTTCGCTTCACAGAATCAGAGATTCGCAAAGCAGCGGGTGATTGTGTGGATCGGATTTTGAGGGCATAAAAGAAATGGAACGTCCATCGCCACTTCAGAAAATCAGAAACTTGGGAATTATCGCGCATATAGACGCCGGAAAAACGACTGTTTCTGAGCGTATACTTTACTATACTGGTCGGACGCACAAAATTGGTGAAGTACACGACGGTACTACGGTGTTAGATTACCTCGACGCGGAAAGAGAAAGGGGTATAACAATTACCGCAGCCGCCACCACCGTCTCTTGGCGCGATCACCAGATAAATCTGATTGACACTCCCGGGCACATAGATTTTACGGCCGAAGTACAGAGATCGTTGCGTGTGCTTGATGGCGGCATCGTTGTCTTTGACGCGGTCGCGGGTGTGCAGCCGCAATCGGAAACGGTATGGCGTCAAGCCGATCGTTTCAATGTGCCGCGCCTCGCGTTCATCAACAAGATGGATCGCACGGGCGCGAATTTTTGGCGTACGATTGATATGATTGTGGATCGGCTCGGCGCGAAACCTGTTGCGATTCAACTCCCCATTGGCGCAGAATCCTCGTTCAAGGGCATGATTGATCTCATTGGCAATCAAGCCATTCTTTATACCGACGATCTTGGCACGACACACGAATCCTCTGAAATTCCCGCAGACCTCCAACAAGAAGCACAAGAAGCGCGCGATCACATGATCGCTCTCATTGCCGAAACGGATGACACACTCGGCGAAAAATATTTGATGGGCGAAGCGATCACGGCGGACGAATTGCGCGCGGGTTTACGCCGCGCGACGATTGGCAACAAACTCGTCCCCGTGTTGTGCGGCAGCGCGTTGAAAAATAAAGGTGTGCAATTGGTTCTCGACGCAGTGGTGGATTATTTGCCGTCGCCGTTGGAAATTCCACCGGTCATTGGCGAAACGCCGAATGGGGATCCGCAAGTGCGCGAAGCGAGTGAAACGGAATCGTTGTCCGCGCTCGCGTTCAAAATTGTGACCGATCCATACGTGGGACGCTTGGCGTACATTCGCGTGTATTCTGGAAAATTGACGACGGGTTCAACGGTGCTCAATTCCACAAAAAATCAACGTGAACGCATCGGACGTTTGCTGCGAATGCATGCCAACACGCGCGAAGAGATTGACGAAATTTGCGCGGGCGATATTGCCGCCGTCGTCGGTCCGAAACATACTTTCACGGGCGACACACTTTGCGAATTGGGCAAACCGGTCATTCTCGAAGCGATTAAATTTCCTGAGCCGGTTATTTCGGTGGCGATTGAACCCAAGACCAAAGCCGATCAGGAAAAAATGTCGGAAGCATTGCGCCGCCTCGCCGAAGAAGATCCAACCTTCCGCGTTCGCACCGATGAAGAGACGGGTCAGACGCTCATCGCGGGTATGGGTGAACTCCACCTGGATGTTTTGGTGGATCGCATGTTGCGCGAGTTCAAAGTCGGCGCGAACGTGGGCAAGCCCCAAGTCGCGTATCGCGAAACAATTACGAAATCGGTAAAGAGCAACGGACGCTTTGTGCGTCAATCGGGCGGCAAAGGGCAGTTCGGTGATTGTTGGCTGCAACTCGAACCGCTCGAACCGGGCAAGGGCTTTGAATTTGTCAACGCGATTCGCGGCGCAGCAATTCCGAATGAGTATATTCCTGCCGTCGAAAAAGGTGTGCGCGAAGCGTTGGATGCGGGTGTCATTGCGGGCTATCCTGTCGTGGATGTCAAAGTCACACTTTACGATGGTTCGTACCACGAAGTAGATTCGAGCGAAATGGCATTCAAGATTGCCGCGTCAATGGGGTTCAAATCGGGTTTCCAAAAAGCGTCGCCCGTTTTACTTGAACCGATCATGCGCGTCGAAGTGACGATTCCTGAAAATTTCATGGGCGACATTATTGGGGACTTGAGCGCGCGCCGCGCCAAAGTGGAAGGTATGGACACGCAATCAGGCGGCACAGCTGCCGTGCGCGCGTTCGTTCCATTGGCAACGATGTTCGGTTATGCAACCGATCTGCGTTCGGCGACACAAGGGCGCGGCACCTTCACGATGGAATTTGATCATTACGAACAATTGCCCAACAACATCGCAGAAACGATTGTGGGTGGAAAAGAAAAGGTAACGGCAAGAAGATAAGACATTAGTTGTTAGTTATTAGTCATTCGTAAATGCTGCATGACTATTAACTAATCGCTAATCACTAACGACTAAAATGGCAAAAAGCAAATTTGAACGCACCAAACCGCATGTCAACGTCGGCACGATTGGACATGTCGATCACGGCAAAACCACTCTCTCCGCCGCGATTACCAAAGTCCTCGCGATGAAAAATCCCAACGTCACCTTCAAGGCGTATGACCAAATTGACAACGCGCCTGAAGAACGCGCCCGCGGCGTCACCATCAACATCTCGCACATCGAATACGAAACCGACAAACGCCACTATGCCCACATTGACGCACCCGGGCACGCCGATTACATCAAAAACATGATTACGGGCGCAGCGCAAATGGACGGCGCAATTCTCGTCGTCAGTGCGCCCGACGGCGCTATGCCCCAAACGCGCGAACATATCCTCTTGGCGCGCCAAGTCGAAGTGCCGCGCATCATTGTCTTTTTGAACAAAGTGGACATGATGGACGACCCCGAATTGTTGGATTTGGTGGAACTGGAACTGCGCGATTTGTTGACGCAGCAGAAATTTCCCGGCGATGACATTCCCTTCATTCGCGGGTCGGGGCTGGTGGCGTTGGAATCCAAGTCAACGGACCTGAACGCGCCCGAATACAAACCAATTATTGATTTGATGGAGGCGGTGGACAGTTACATTCCGACGCCGGTGCGCGAAACGGAAAAACCCTTCTTGATGCCGATTGAAGATGTGTTTGGCATCAAAGGCCGCGGGACAGTGACGACAGGACGGATTGAGCGCGGCGTGGTGAAAGTGGGCGAGACGATAGAAATCATCGGCTTGCGCG
>Ga0247727_10012307_pt1 | contig 14721 bp, 13 predicted proteins | sample WisWelCaveWW1625_FD_202498 | JGI IMG/M metagenome (GOLD analysis project Ga0247727, IMG submission 202498) | Biofilm microbial communities from Wishing Well Cave, Virginia, United States - WW16-25 | ecosystem: Environmental > Aquatic > Deep subsurface > Groundwater > Cave microbial mat | place... | reverse complement strand
ATTTACGGATTATTCTTCGAAGGAATTGATTAAAGCCACCGATGGTCAAGAAGTCAAATTTGTCGGCCTTATTGAGAATGTGAAGCTCACGACAACCAAAAGGACCAATGAACGTATGGCTATCCTCAAGATGGAGGACTTGGAAGGAGAAATAGAAGTGGTGGTCTTTCCTTCTGTATATACTTCAATCGCTCAATATCTTAAGGAAGGTTCGGTGGTTGTTGTTAAAGGACGGGTGAGTCTGCGGGATGAGTCGCCTAAGATCATAGCCGGTGACATGAAGCAGATCAATGAGGCTTACAAGGCGGTGAAATCCATAAATGTCGAATTATCAGGAGGTAATAAAGAAAATTTAAATCGTCTAAAAGAAAAGTTAGCCCTTTATCCCGGTAAGGTCCCGGTTTATCTGAGTATGGACACCAAATCCTTTAAAAGTGTACAAATTTTAGTTGGGGAAGACCTTCATGTGACCCCAAATGAGGTTTTGATCAATGATATTAAGGAATTAGTGGGGGATGGAAAGTTTTCCTTGACACTGTAAAACCTTGTTGGTACTATGCTTGCGATTAGGAGGTGGATTCGATGACCAAAAAAGATATTGTCCTGCGCATAACAGATATGACAAGCATTAAGCAGGTGGATGTTAAGAAAGTTGTCCAGAAGACCTTTGATGTGATTGTTGATAGTTTGGTGCGATCGGAAAAAGTGGAACTGCGTAACTTCGGTGTCTTTAAGATTAAAGAACGGCGTGCTCGTTTCGGCAGAAATCCACGCACCGGAGAAAGCGTTCCTGTCCCTCCGCGTAAAGTCGTTGTCTTCAAACCCGGCCTGGAAATGAAAAAGAAAATTAGATAACTGGCGGGACAAGGTTAGGCCCGTCGGTCTTGGCGTAGGGACAGCACAATGTGCTGTCCCTACTGTTTTTCAGGTAACCAGTATGCTTAAAAAATTTTCCGTTCCCCGAGGTACCGCTGATATCCTTCCTTCATCTATTTCCTATTGGCAGGGAGTAGAACAAAAAGCCCGCCAGATTTTGGAAACTTATAGGTTTATGGAAATACGCACGCCTATCTTTGAAGAAACGGCTCTTTTTACCCGATCTTTAGGCCAGACCAGCGATGTCGTCCAGAAACAGATGCTGACCTTGTCTTCCCAGAAGGAGGACAGTTTTTCGCTTCGGCCTGAAGGGACGGCTTCCATCGCCCGCGCCTATATCGAAAATGATATTGATAAGAAACAAAAACTGGCGAAGTTTTATTACATCGGGCCGATGTTCAGAGGCGAGCGGCCGCAAAAAGGGAGACTGCGCCAGTTTCATCATATCGGAGTCGAGGCCATTGGCGTCTCCCAGCCGCTTTTGGATGCCGAGATCATTTCGTTAAGCGTTCGGCTTTTGAGTGAATTCGGGATAAAAGGATTTAAACTCAAGATCAACAGTTTAGGTTCATTAGAAGATAAAAAAAATTTATCTATTCTCCTTAGAGATGACTTGAAGAAAAATTTATCAGCTTTATGTGAGGATTGTCAAAATCGATTCGAGCGCAATGTCTTTCGCATCTTAGATTGTAAGAACGAAAATTGTAAGAAAGTTGTCCACGGTCTTCATATCAAAGATTCCCATTTGTCTGAAGAGAGCCGGAAGTATTTCGAGAATGTTAGAGAGGCTTTGGATTTACTGAAGATTTCTTATGAGGTCAATCCACTTTTAGTCCGCGGTCTGGATTATTACACGCATACGGTCTTTGAACTTTCCCATGAATCTTTAGGTAGTCAGGACGCGCTGGGCGCGGGTGGAAGGTATGACCATCTCATGGAAGAGTTAGGCGGGCCAAATGTCGGAGCGGTCGGTTTTGCTTTAGGCGTGGAAAGGATATTGTTGGCAAAGCCGGGAACAGAAAGTCCCGTTGAATCGAGCTTGGATGTCTTTGTTGTCACCCGCGGAGAAGAAGCCGTGAAAAAAGCCTTCGTCCTTCTTAATACTATTCGTTCGCATAGCATCATGGCGGATATGAGTTATGAACCGGACTCTTCGTTTAAAAGCCAGATGCGTTTAGCGGATAAACTCAAGTCAAAATATGTTTTGCTTTTAGGGGAAGATGAGCTCAAAGAGAATGTGGTCACTGTTAAAGATATGAAGTCAGGAGAACAACAAAAGGTTTCTTTTGAGAAAATAGGGGAGGTTATTAAAAATAAAATATGCTCCCATCCTGAGGTAAATTGACTACAATCTTGCTATTGACATCCGCAAAAGTAATAGTAGTCAGTACTGACCTCCGCTCGTCTATAATAATCAACGAAATAGCGCAATTATTTATACGGAAGCCTGTTATAGGTGCGTTGTAAATTTTAGAGATAAGAGAGGAAATTCAGTTCTCATGTTACCACTTTTGAAAAATATGAATCTCCCTATAGATCTTGAAGAGATCGTAAAACAGACACCCGGTGTTATTATACCTAAAGATAAGAAGGAGCTCGTTGAACTGTCTTTGGGCAATAAGGGAGCTGATTTATTTGAGGTTCGATATGATATGCCCGGGCATCCATCTTTTCTTGAGGCACAGGTATCGCGTTGTAAAAATGGTATTGCTGTTAACTATCCTGATTCGTATATGCGCCGCCGGGATCCGGAAACAATGGTCATTGCTGATACCAGTCCAACCGACAAAATCCTTTTTAACGAACGGTTTCATGAGGATTTTGAATCCTTCCGAGCACAAGTTTTTAACTGGTTTAAGACACAGGAGTTATTATTTCTTCCCTTCTTTTCAGGGGGACGGGAATTGGGATACGATTCGCTTTTAGTAGCCCCTGCTAATGCCGCTTTTTTTGCCGCCGCTTTGGCGGATTTGCAAGGGATGGTTGGCGGTTGTATCCCTGAGGGATTTACACCGCGAGTTTTTATTTATTTAGCCCCTCCTTTTCGTCATACCCACTGCCAAGGTAAGCAAGTTGTTGTTCATAATAGGATAGGGGATTGCCACGAAGTCTTTTCCTTAAATCTTTATCCCGGTCCCAGTGCCAAAAAGGGTATTTATGGGGCGCTTTTATCTTTAGGGGAAAAAGAGGGATGGGTGACTATTCACGGCTCGACCGTCCAAGTGATAACGCCTTATGATAATGAATTAACGATTGTCCACGAAGGTGCCAGTGGTGGGGGAAAAAGTGAAATGCTTCAATATCCTCACCGAGAACCAGATGGTCGCCTTTTACTCGGGAGAAATACAGTCACCGGCGAACATTGGCATGTTCCTCTTTTTCAAGGGTGCTCGTTAAGGCCAGTTACGGATGATATGGCTTTATGTCATCCGGATTTCCAAAATAATAGCCGGAAACTTGTCGTGGCTGACGCAGAGGAAGGCTGGTTCGTTCGAGTTAATCATATTACCCATTATGGAGTGGATACTTATCTTGAAAATCTTTGTATTGATCCCCAAGAACCTATCATCTTTCTAAATCTGTATGCTGTCCCTAAGGCAACGTGTTTAATTTGGGAGCACATTGAAGATGCCCCCGGTGTTCGTTGTCCTAATCCGCGGGTCATTCTACCAAGACGAATCGTTCCCAATACAGTTAATGAACCGGTGGAAGTCGATATCAGAAGTTTTGGAGTAAGAACCCCCCTTTGTACTAAGGAGAAGCCAACTTACGGGATTATCGGTCTTTTACATCTATTGCCGCCGGCTTTAGCCTGGTTATGGCGTTTGGTCTCTCCGCGGGGTCATGCAAATCCAAGTATCACGGATACTTTAGAGATGACTAGTGAAGGGGTTGGTTCTTATTGGCCATTTGCTACAGGCCGTCGAGTAGATCAGGCGAATCTGTTATTGCGCCAAATCTTAAATACCCCTAAAACAAGATTTACGCTTTCTCCTAATCAGCATATCGGCGCCTGGGAAGTTGGTTTTATGCCGCAATGGATTGCCCGGGAATACCTCGCGAGGCGGGGAGTCTCAAAATTTAAGCCGCAACAACTTAGACCAGCAAGATGTTTGCTTTTAGGCTATACCCTTTGCTCGATGCAGATTGAAGGGGCGTTGATTCCTCTAAAATTTTTACAAGTCGATACTCAGCCAGAAGTGGGGGAATCTGGTTATGACGAAGGTGCCAGAATTTTGACGCAATTCTTTCATGCGGAATTAAAGATATACTTAAACGAATCTGATCTAGATCCCAAAGGGCGGAAGATTATTGAATGTTGTTTAAGTAATGGTCGTTTGGAAGACTATGAAACCTTAATCCCGTCCACTTGATTGATATGATGCATACACTTGTTAATATCAATAAAAAAATCGATATCCCTAAGCAATATCAAGATACACCTGTCGGCTTGCTGTTGGAATACCATAATTTGAGCCGTCCGGTTGATAAATATTCTAAGGCAAAGATTCTTATCGGGATGTGCATGGACAATCGTAAGCATTTGCGGATACCGGATAATTTTGCTTATATTATCCGATCCGGAGGGGCTAATTTGCGGTATAGTGAATTTAAGATTTCTTACGCGATTGCGATAGGGGGAGTACGCTATATTGCACTTATTGGACACAATCGTTGCGGCATGGTGAATTTGTTTGCAAGAAAAAAGGCTTTTATTCGAGGTCTGGTTATGGGAGCTGGTTGGAGTATGGAACATGCCGAGGATCACTTTATGAATTTAGCACTCATGCATGAGATAGAGGATGAAGTTGAGTTTGCTTTTAATGAAGCTATTCGCTTAGGCAAAAAGTACCCTAAAATTAAGGTCGCTCCGCTTCTTTATCGAATTGAGGATAATAAATTATATTGTATTATTTAGAGTGATTCAGTAAAAAGGAAAATAAAATATGATACGGACACATACTTGCGGAGAACTTAATAAAAGTCATGTTGGGCAGACGATTACCATTTGCGGCTGGGTCCATCGCCGGCGTGATCATGGAAAACTAACGTTCATCGACATCCGGGATCGTTATGGTCTGACTCAGGTTGTTTTTGTTCCGGCCGTATCCAAAGAGGCCCATGCCCAGGCGCAGCAGTTAGGTCCGGAATATGTCGTGAAGATCATTGGCAAAGTCGGCGCGCGGCCGCCCAAAAACCTTAATCCAGAGATTCCCACCGGAGAAATCGAGGTCGCCGCGGAAAGTTTAGAGATACTCAATCCGTCCTTAGTTCCTGTTTTTGAAATCGATGATATGGTGGAAGTCACTGAAGAGATGCGCTTGACGTACCGTTATCTAGATATGCGCCGGGCTAAATTACGGGAATCACTTTTAAGCCGGCATAAACTTTGCCGGGCCATCCGCCGTTTTTTGGACAGTCAGAATTTTGTGGAAGTGGAAACCCCGGTTTTAACTAAGTCGACTCCGGAAGGCGCGCGCGACTTTCTGGTTCCGTCCCGGTTATGTCCCGGAGAATTTTTTGCTTTACCGCAATCGCCGCAGCTTTTTAAACAGATCGCAATGGTCGGCGGCCTGGACCGTTATTATCAAATCGTGAAATGTTTTCGTGATGAGGACCTGAGGGCCGACCGTCAGCCGGAGTTTACCCAGATTGATATGGAGATGGCCTTCGTTACCGAGGAAGACATTTTTGATATATCGGAACGGATGATGAAGGAAATTTTAAAAGAGGTCAAAGGCATGGACATCCCGATTCCTTTTCCTAGGATGACGCATAAAGAGGCGATGGAAAAATACAATTCCGACAAACCGGACATCAGAAAACCGGGTGAGGAATTTGTTTTCCTGTGGGTGGTCGATTTCCCTTTGTTTAAGTACAACAAAGAAGAGAAACGCTGGGATAGCGAACATCACCCCTTTACCTCCATAAATGAAGAAGATATTCAGTATCTGCAGAATAAACAATATGATAAAATACGGTCGCGTTCTTACGATTTGGTTCTTAACGGCAATGAAATCGGCAGTGGCTCGATTCGTATTCATAAAAAAGAGATGCAGGCTCAGGTATTTGATATAATAGGACTCGATAAAAAGGAGGCGGAAAAACGATTTGGATTCCTTTTGCGCGCGTTTGAATACGGAGCGCCGCCGCACGGCGGCGTGGCCTATGGCGTGGACCGATTGGTGGCGATCTTAGGCGGCCTTGAATCTATTCGTGACACCATTGCTTTTCCAAAGACACAAAAGGGCAGTTGTCTTATGACCGAAGCGCCATCAACGGTCGATGAGAAACAATTAAAAGAATTAGGGATAATGACGTTAAAAAAAGGAGGGTCGTGATGTCTAAATATTTACGCTTCGGGGCCGTGATAAGTTTTATTTTTTTATTTGTTTCGGGTTGTGCTACGGTATCAACTTACACCCTCGACCGAGAACGGGAAGACCAGGAGATGACTGGCAATGCCGGCTATCTTTCCGGAACACCCCAATCGCCCGACAGAAGTCAGTACCGGAAGACCAGAAGGACCTACGTGGTGGAAGTCCTAACCAAGGGGCCGGAAGAACAAGAAGTGCAAATCCCCGAGGTCAATACTCAGATTGCCCCGGATCTTAATTCGCGGCCGACCAGAAGAGAATCTTCGCAAGTCCAGCCCCTGAGAATTCCAGCGATTGAATCCACATCGGCAGAATCCGCGGCCGCTGAATCTTCTGGGACCGGTTTCACGGAATACACCGTCCTGGAAGACGATACTTTGCAGAAAATCTCCAAGAAATTTTACGACCGATACAGCCGCTGGCAGAAGATTTACGATGCCAACCAGGATGTCATCAAGGATCCCAATCACATCAAACCGGGAATCACGATTAAGATCCCGCAGGAATAAATCAAGAGGATTGTTGCGTGGAAGAGATACTAAAATTCGATAATAACGGCGATCTGCAGATTCTTTTTGGGAAGTACGACAGCAATATCAAATTGATTGAGCAGGAACTCGGGATTAAAATCAGCCGCCACGGCGATGGGTTGAAAATCTCCGGTTCCGAAGAGCAGATCAAGAAAGCCACGGAACTCATTGATTATCTTTTTGATATTGTCAGTTACGGTAAGGATTTAAAGCAGCGCGATATCATCTACGCCCTCAAACTCCATCAACCTGACACTGGTATTGATTTCCAGAAATTAGCCAAAGAAAAAATCGAGGTCTCGGCTAAAGGGGTTTTGGTCACCCCAAAGACAAAAGGGCAGATAGAATATATTGAAGCGATCAAAAGAAATGATATTGTTTTTGGTTTAGGGCCCGCCGGAACAGGGAAGACTTATCTGGCCATGGCGATGGCTGTTAATGCTCTTAAAAAAGGAATTGTCCGTCGCATCGTTCTTACCCGGCCGGCCATTGAGGCGGGAGAAAGTTTGGGATTCTTGCCTGGCGATATGGTGGAAAAAGTTTTGCCATATCTGCGGCCGTTGTACGACGCCCTTTATGACATGATCGAGGCTGAAAAGGTCGAAGAGTTTACCGAGAAAGGGATTATCGAAGTTGCGCCCTTAGCCTACATGCGCGGACGAACGCTCAACGATGCCTTTATCATCTTGGATGAAGCGCAGAATTGTACCTCGGACCAGTTGAAGATGTTTTTAACCCGCTTAGGGTTTGATTCCAAGACCGTTATTACCGGCGATTTGACCCAAAGCGATCTCCCCGGTGGCAAACCGCTTGGTCTGATCCACACCCAGAAAGTCCTCAAGGATATCGAAGGCATCAAATTCATTTACCTGACTGGTAATGATGTTGTCCGCCACGAGCTTGTCCAGCAAATAATCGAGGCCTATGAAAAAGCCGACAAAGAATAAACCCGTTACTTTAGCCGCGGTGGGGCTGAGCATTTTAGTCATGGCCGCGCTCACGGCATTCTGTTATGTGGCGGGATACTCTCTGATCATTCCTTTGCTACTGCTCATCATTGGCATCCACCTGTATTTTTTTGATAAAGCGAGTGTCAAACTTTTTCTGCAGTTAGGGCTTCTTTTGGCATTGATCCTTTTCAGCGCGGACGCGTTGGCCAAATACACGACGATTCCGTACTATTATATTCCCGTGGCGAGCATCGGGATGCTGGTGATTTTGCTTTACAATGACTTGCAGCTGGTGTTTTTGATGTCGTTTATGTCGAGTGTTTTAGTGGGTTTGATGGTGGGCAACGATTTGAAATTGACGCTGATCTTCTTTATCGGAAGTTTAACGGCCGCCTATATCGTCAAAGACGCCCGTACCCGGGGGGAATTGATTCAGACAGGATTTTTTGTCGGGCTCATTCAAGTTCTTGCCGTCGTTCTTTTGAATCCCGCCGTCGATTTTTTATTTTCCAAAACTTTTTTGATGCATTATTTACAACCATTGTTGATTAACGGTTTTGTGGTGACCGGCGTCGTGATGGTGACATTGAAGGTTTTTGAATACTTATTTGGGGTTTTGACGAATTTTAGTTTACTGGAGCTTTCGGATTTCAACCAACCGCTTTTACGACGCATGATTGTGGAGGCCCCGGGGACCTATCACCATAGTCTTATCGTCAGCAATCTCTCGGAATCGGCGGCCGACTCCATCGGGGCCAATTCACTTCTGACACGCGTTGGTGCTTATTATCATGATATCGGCAAGATGGTTAAACCCGAATATTTTACGGAAAATCAAATGATCGGCGGGAGTAAACACGACAATATTGAACCTTCCATCAGCAAACTGGTTATTCTTAATCATGTCAAGGAAGGTCTGGAAATAGCCAAAAAGTATAAACTCAGTCCTCTTATTGCCAAATTTATACCCGAACATCACGGCACGGGGATCATTTATTATTTTTATCAACGGGCTTTGGAAGGCGCTCAGGGCGAGGCCATCGATGAGCAACACTACCGTTATCCGGGGCCGAAACCGCAGAGCCGCGAAACGGCCATTACTCTTCTGGCGGATTCGGTGGAAGGAGCCGTGCGCGCGCTCGATGACCCGACGCCTCCGCGCATTGATGAGACCGTCCGCAAGGTCGTCAATAATAAATTCATCGACGGCCAGCTCGATGAATGCGATTTAACCCTCAAAGAAATCGAGATCATTAGCAGCACCTTTAGCCGGGTGTTAAGCGCGATGTATCACAGTCGCATCAAGTATCCGGAAAAAAGAGATGAAGACGCGAATAACCATAAAAAACCTTCAGAAAAAAATTCCGCTAAATCCCAGTCGAATCACAAGAATGGTCAAAGCCATTCTTCGGCATGAAGGCATTGCGGCTGCCGACCTTTCCTTTGTTTTCGTCACGGACAAAACAATCAAAGCTTTAAACAAGAAATATTTAAAGAGAAGTTACGCCACCGATGTGCTGGCGTTTGATTTAAGACAGGATACTTATTTTGAAAAGAAGAAATGTCCTTTGGCCGGTGAGATTATTATATCGGTTGAAACGGCCGTTAAAAACGCCAAGCTGTATCACGCGACCATTCAGGGGGAAATAACCCTCTATGTCATCCATGGCATTTTACATTTGCTTGGGTATAATGATCATCGGCTAAAAGATATTAAGAGAATGAGAAATAAAGAGAGGAAGCTATTAGGAATTTGTGGAAATTGATAAGTCATGATCCTCAAAACCGAAGCTATTGTCTTAAAGACGTTTGATTTTCGTGAGACCAGCAAGATTGCCGTATTTTTTTCCAGAGATTACGGCAAAGTCAAGGGAGTCATGAAGGGAATCCGCAAAGACTCACGGAAGTTTGGCAGTTCCGTTGATAAATTCTCCGTCAACGATATCGTTTACTACTCGCACCGAAATTCCGACTTGCATTTGATTAGCCAGTGCGATTTAAAGGAATTTTTTTTCCCCGTTCGCAAAGATATCAAAAGATCTTTGGCGGCCCAGTATATCCTGGATTTGGTGGATGCCATGATGCCGGTGGAGCAGCAAAACCAGGAAGTCTATCAACTGATGCTCGACAGCCTCAAAAGCCTGGAAGATATTGTCGATGTCAACAAACTCGTGCATATCTTTCAGATTAAGATCCTTAATTATTCCGGTTTTAAACCCCACCTTGATTCGTGTTTGATTTGCGATAAAAAAATCCTTAGCAAAGTCAGATTCAGCGCGCGTTTGGGCGGACTTATCTGCAGTCAGTGCCAGGACAATGACGCTTCCGCCAGTTCGATTTCTCCGGGCACGGTGGCGTCGCTTTTGCATATCGAGCGTAACCCCTGGCAGGGGTGCTTGCGTTTAGGATTGACGGCACCGGTTCAAAAAGAATTGAAATACATTCTTAACAATTTTTTAGTCTTCCATCTGGAGCGGCAGCTAAAGACAGCACGGTTTGTCCAATGAAAATGATTGGTCTTTTACCTCAAGGGGGAACTGGCTGGATTGCCGGAGTTATTTATACACATAATCTGATCCGGGCTTTACAGATTTTACCCAAAAAAGAGCGGCTGGATTTATGTTTTCTTTTAGGTCCCGGATGTGATATTAAGAATCACGTAGAATTAGGAAACATACTTCCCACGATATATCACTTTACGCAACTTAAGGAAATTTCAAGACAACAGAAATTAAGACAACTCAAGAAAATGGTCATGGGACAGTCCATATCTACGAGTTTAAAACAGTTAGTCAAAGAAAGGAAAGTTCAGGTTTTGTTTCCCTTGCAAGAATCTTTGGGCAAGGACTTTCCGATCCCTTGGATAGGATGGATCCCGGATTTCCAGCATAAACGATTGCCGCAATTTTTTTCTGCAGAGGAACTTTCAAGCAGAGATGATTGTTTCCAAAATCTTTTAAATGAGTCAGCGCATGCCGTGGTCAGCAGCCAGGATGCCTACCATGATTTGCAGCATTGGTTCCCCTCGGGGCAAAACAAGGTCAGTATTTTTCCTTTTCGATCGGTCCCAGATAACCGTTGGTATGAACCTTCGCCGGAGCAGGTCGTTTCCCATTTTGGTCTGCCGCAAAAATATTTGATGTTCCCAAGTCAATTCTGGGTTCATAAGAATCATCGTATGGCTTTTGAGACGATTCGTTTGCTCAAAGAAAAGGGATGTTCTGATATCGCTTTGGTTTGCACCGGGTATACGCATGATTACCGTTGTCCGAACCACTTCGTTGATTTACGAACCTTTCTTCAACAACATAATTTAATGGGACATGTCCATTGCTTGGGTCTGATCCCAAGACTTGAACAGATCCAGCTGATGCGGGCAGCCGTCGCCGTGCTGCAACCGTCTTTATTTGAAGGCTGGAGCGCTTTGGTCGAAGATGCTCGAGTGTTGGGCAAAAGAATTTATTTATCGGACATCGCGATTCATCGGGAACAGGATCCTCCCGAGGCTATTCTTTTTGATCCCCATCGGCCTGCGGAGTTGGCTGAAATTTTTGCCCGGGATTGGCCGTCTCTTTGTCCAGGGCCGGATCTTCGACAGGAAAGTCAGGCCCGTGAACGGCAGGAGAAACTTATTCTTGATTTTGCGAGATTATTCCTTAAAATCGTTGAACGGGCGTCGGCATAGCCCCCGGTACGCATTTATTAAAAATGAGGTGAAGCATGGAGATAACAAAGACCTTTGACGGCCGGTGCAATCTGCACGTGTGGCGAGAGGGCGAAGAATATTTCAGGCAAAAAAGTTCTGTCTTCCTTAAAGAGTGGACGAACGTTATGTTTTGCGTCATTCCGACGCCGACAATTCAAGGAGTTTATTCCCGTGATATTGCCAAACCCCTGGAGTTTCCTGATGCGACGTTTGATGCGGTCAATACCTATCATGTTTTTGAACATTTGACTCCTCAGGAAGGACGAAATTTTACGGCTGAAATATTCCGGGTCCTTAAACCCGGCGGGATATTTCGCATCTCGGTCCCGGATCTCGAGCACATCTGCCGTCAGTATTTAAATTATTTGGAACGCAGCCTGCAAGATCCATCAATACAAAATATTCAAATTTATCAATGGACGGTGATGGAAATGGTTGACCAAGCGGTTCGGGAAAAATCGGGAGGATTGATGCTGGAGACCATTGCCAGCGGTCAGTACGATAAAGAGTATATTAATCAACGGTACAGCGATGTCTTTAAACCATTTCTGGAATCATTGCACCGGAGTGATGAGAAAGAGGAACAGCCACTTATTCAGAGAAATTTTATCCAGAGAATCTGCTCGCTGACACCAGGAAAATTATCCCGGGGAGTGCTCCACCGGGGGAAAAAGCTGTGCCGACGTATCTCCTCCGGGAAAAAAGAAGATAAGGTCTTTAGTCCCCGAGAGACCAAGGAGGCCGTGCGTTGGATGTATGACCGGCTTTCATTGCGATTGCTGGTGGAAAAAGCGGGATTTGTCAAGTATGCTCAGATGACTTACAAAGATTCGAGTATTCCAAATTGGGGACGATACAATTTCGACAAGTCGAATCATGGTGATTACGCGATAGATCCTTCGGTCTATGTGGAATGCGTAAAACCATAAGGACTAAAGAAAGAATTCAATTTGAACCAGCGTTCCTTTAAGGTCGTTCATACTCCCGAAGGAAGAGCCAATCTTCATATCTGGCGAACGGGGCAATCGTATGCCCGCCAAAAGAGCGCCGTTTATCTAAAGGAATGGACTAATCTTTATTTTAGCGTTTTGCCTCAGCCCCCGGCAGAGCCCGTTTATTATTGCGATGTCCGAAAGGGTTTACCGTTTTTAGATGGAACTTTCGATGCCGTTTTTGCTTTGCATATTATTGAACATTTGACTCCCGATGAAGGAAAGAGTTTTGCCACTGAAATTTATCGGATTTTAAAGCCAGGAGGCCAGGTTCGCATCTCAACCCCTGACATGGAAAATATCTGCCGGGAATATATTCTTCAGCTGGAAACATGTCTGGCTGATCCTTCCCCTAGGAATATCATGAAATATGATTGGATCATGCTCGAGCTTCTTGACCAATGGGTGCGTGATAAAGCCGGCGGATTGATGAGCGAAACGGTAAAAAATGGTTACTTTGATTACGCGTACGCCAAGTACCGCTATGGTGATGTCTTTGATGAATTTTATCAACCATCTTCGGAATCACCGGCGCCAACGCCCCAAAAGAGTTTAGGTCAGCGGATTTTATCCGTTCACCCAAGAAAATTATACCGCTTCATCCGCAATAAAATCATCGCGCCTTTTCGAAATAATCGCGAGAGAAAATTGCAGTCCTTATTAGGCGATCCCCGCCGATCTTTGGAGATCAATAAATGGTTTTATGATCGGCTGTCTTTAAAGCTGCTTCTGGAGGCGACGGGATTTAAGAATTATTCCATCAAATCGTATAAGGACTCTGACATTCCTCATTGGGAACGGTACAATCTTGACCGGTCCAATCATGGCGACCATGCCATTGAGCCTTCCCTTTATGTCGAGGCCAAGAAGATTATTTCTTCCGCATTGTTTACGTAGACAATGAGACTAAAAATGGACAAGTCTTATTTATTGTTCGACTAATGCTTTTTGTTTCGGCTGATGGGAAAGCTGGGTGAGAATATCGCGGGCGATGGTCTTGCCGATTTGGGGGACTTTGGCGAGGGTATCAGCATCGGCGAGTTTTAGATCGGAAAATTTTTTGTAGCCTTTATTATATAATTGTCGCGCGCGAATGCGGCCGATACCTTTCAGCCTCACCAACTCCAATAATTCTTCACGAATCCCGTACTGCACGCGAACCTTTAAATCTTCCAAGACAAAAGTAAGTTTTCTGAATTTAAAAAGTTCGGCAATGATGCTGGTCCCGTGCAGCAGCCATTGCATGGACTCGACAAAGCGATGAATATCCCCCGGGCCGACGCCAAAGCGGTCGCAGATGATTTCTTCTTTTTCCTCATCGAGCCATTGGGTGAGCATAAAGGTGGTCTTCAAGGAGGCTAAATAAAAATAGAAGTCCTCAAGTTGAGGAATATCGTCTTCATTAATAATCAATTCATCTTCACAGGTATCCCCGAACCGCTCAATCTCTTCATAATCGCTTTTGCCGACGTTCATCAGATCATAGTCCGGAGTGCAGCAGATCAAATGCAGGAGGCCAATGCTGGAAAAGGATTTTCCGCTTTCGATTTTTTTAAGGCCATTGCGCAGGATAATCCCCGACAAAGGGTCGATGTAAAGACGGCTGATACACTGTCCGAATTCAGTGGCAAAATAACGGAATCCATTTTTTTCGATAAAGCCTTCCCGCTCAAAAAAATCGAAAATCCGGCTGATCAGTTCAATCAGATTACCGGTGAGTTTTTGGTAAGAGAGAAATGTGTGGGCGATAAATTCAAACATGCCGTTGATATCATGGACATATCCCCCCGCAATGGAGGCGAGGACATGCATGCGTAACGCCGATTCATTTCCGAGTTTTGAGATGACCGGTTCCGGTGAGGCATTGATGTAACGTTCGAAAAGAACGCTCGATTCTGAAAACGTTTTGGCCATAATGACGGCCTCGCCGAATTCATCATATTGTGGCCGTCCGGCCCGGCCGGCGCATTGTTTGTATTCCGAGGCCGGGATAAAGGCGGCGCCAAGGCCGGCTTCGTAACGTTTATAATCGCGCAGAATCACGCGTCTCGCTGGTAAATTGACTCCGGCCGCCAAAGTCGGCGTTGAGCAGATGACCTTGATGAGATTTCTTTTAAAGCAATCTTCGATGGCCTTTCTCTGCTGCGGCCTTAATCCCGCGTGATGGAAGGCGACACCACTGACCACAACCTCGGATAATTTTCGGCAGACCTTGGTCGTTTCACTTGGAGAACCAAGCAATTCTTTCGCGATGATTTTTAATTCCTGTTTTTCTTCGGGTATTAAGAC
>Ga0247727_10012306_pt1 | contig 14722 bp, 12 predicted proteins | sample WisWelCaveWW1625_FD_202498 | JGI IMG/M metagenome (GOLD analysis project Ga0247727, IMG submission 202498) | Biofilm microbial communities from Wishing Well Cave, Virginia, United States - WW16-25 | ecosystem: Environmental > Aquatic > Deep subsurface > Groundwater > Cave microbial mat | place... | reverse complement strand
CAGCCGATCTCGCTCGGCTTGCGTCATCAGTAGTTGTCCTTCTTGCATCCTCCAAGCCTGAAGGTTGTCAAGGGGACATTTCTACTTTGCCCTAAGGTGACATTCTCACTTTGCTGCGACAGTTCTTAAGAGGCCCGGTTCTTAAGAGGCCCGGTAGTGGGTCAGTTGACCCACTACCAGATGCCCACCTTCTGCCTTTGCCTTCGGCTCGACGGCTCTGCGTCACCTCTTGCTCTTGGCGCCTTCATCGTCCAACCCCCAACCGGCTAGGAGGGTTTCGCGGAGGCGGGCTTCGTTGTTGGCGGCCTGTTCGCGGCGCAACTCCTCGTGGCGCGCCAGTGCTGTTTCGGCCTCGGCTTGGCGTCCGACGCGCGCGTAGGCCAGCCCCAGCCGGTAATAGACTTCTTGATAGTTCGGGTTAGCTTGGACGGCGGCTTCGTAGCCAGCCAGTGCTTCTTGGTGTTTCTCTTGCAGCGCATAGATTTTCCCCAGCTCGAAGTGGGCCTCGGCCAGTCTGGGGTCCAGGGCCAGTGCTTGGCGCAGCAAGGGCAGAGCCAGTTCTGGGGCGCCGCCGCGCAAAATGCAGTAGCCATCGAAGAAGTTTGCCCAGGCGTCCCGGGGATGGGCCAGCCGATAGCGCCGGAAGCGCGCGGCCACATCGGCGCGCGGGGTCTTGCTGGCCAGGTAGGCGCTGGCCAGCAAGCGATAGGGACGAGGATCGTCGCTCCGTGGTTTGGGCCCCGCCTCGGTGGCCTGGAGGTAGGCGTCAATGGCCTCTTCGGTTTTCGCTTGCGCGAAGTAGACGCTGCCCAGGCCCATCCACAGCCGTGCCGACCGCCGAAACTGTTCCGTACCCCGGCGAAAGGCCTCCCCGGCCTCGTTGAGCATCCACAGACGCAGCAGGCGGTATCCGAGATCGAACAGATGCGCTTCGCTCGGCTCCAGCTCGACCGCCCGCGCCAGGTATTGCACGGCGCCCTGCGGGTTCTTGAGGCGCGTCTCGACTTCGCCCAGCAGGCTGTACAGCTCGCCGGTTTCCTGCCTGGCGAGCAGCGTGGTCAGCGCGCGGCGCGCGCCCTCGAAGTTGCCCGTCTCAACGTAACCCAGCGCCAGGTTGTAGCCCGCCAGGTAGGAGCTGGAGTCCCTTTTCCATGCGCGTTCCAGCAATTCCAGGCCGCGCCCGACCGAGCCGCGTGCCACCAACAAGGCGCCCAGGTTGGCGGCTCCCTGGACCGAGTCGGGATCGAGTTGGAGGACGCGCTCGAAGTGCGACTGCGCCTCCGAGTGCCGTCCCAGAGCGAGCGCGGCCGAACCAAGCAGCAGTTGTATTTCCTCGCGATCGCGCGCCTGCGCGGGCAACGATAGCAGGGTAAGACGCGCCTGCGCCGGACGTCCCAACGCGGAATAGCACACCGCAAGCAGGTAGGCCGCCTCGACAACGCCCGGGCGGGCTCGCACCACGCGTTCCAAAAGAGGGAGCGCCTGGGCGAAACGGTCTCGTTCCAGGTAAAGCCGGGCCCGATTCAGATCCGCAGCCGGATCGGCCGGCGCCCCAGGAGCCGCCTGCAGGAGCGAAAGAAACAGAACCATGAGGTTCACCACGGCAGGTCGGGCTCGCGGCCATTATACAACCTGCGGGCTGTAGAGCTCGACTTTGCATTCATTCGCGGGCGCTGAGTCTGAGCCCGGTTGGGCTACCAGCGAACTCTGACTTTGGCCGAGTTCAGGGGTTGGCGATGACCAAAATCTCGACGCCCCGCAGCGCCTGCTCATCGAAGCGGGTGTAGGAGTGTCGGGGACCTGCTGGGCCGCGGCGGAGGCGATCAGCGAGAGGACGCTCGCCGCCAGCGTTAAAGCCTGTGCCTTCATCGAGTGCCGAATCATACCGCCCTCCTTGGCTCTAACCAATACACTAAGGGACTGTCAGGAAATAACTGTGTCAGAACTGAACAGCCTTTAACTTGTGGCGCACGCTTTAGCGTGCCGGGTCGAGACTCGTCTCGACCCTTGTCTACGGGCGAGGAAAGCCTCGACACGAGTGTCCAGGCGGCAGGCATGAGTGCCCGCGCCACGTCCGCTGTTGAGACACTTATTCAGTGACCGACGCTAAGTGAAGCTCCGGCTGCAAGCCGGCCTTGACCGCCTGAACGAATCGCCTGAGACCGTGTATTGGCCGGGGGCCAGGCTGGGGAAGAGAGGGTGCTTAAACGTTTTCGGGATTTCGCTTGTTCAGCAGCAGAAACCCGCTCCCTGCGGTCGCGGCTCAGAAACGGGCGCCTGTGTTTGCAGACGGTTACCGAGCCGCGACCGGAGGGAGCGGTCACGAGAACCGGATCTCCCCGAAAACGTTTAAGCACCCGGGAAGAGATAGGCACTTGCCGGCTCCCGGCCAAGCTGCTATTCTCATCATTCCAACCACGGGAGGCCGCGATGTCCAAAACTCTCAGCCGCCGGAGCTTTATCGGCGCCGCGACGGCCGCCGCGCCGGCACTGCGGGCCCAGCGGACGAACGAAAAAGTCCAGGTCGGCTGGATCGGCCTGGGGATCCGCGGCTACTCGCTGATCGGAACGCTGATGGAGGTGGCCCCCGCCGACGCGCGGGTCCAGGCGGTCTGCGACTCCTTCACCGGCCACCTGGCCCGCGGCAAGGACCGGGTCCAGACCGCGCAGAAGACGACGCCTGATGCCTACGACGACTACCGCCGGCTGCTGGACGACAAGTCCATCGACGCCGTCTTCATCATGACCCCCGAGCACCTGCATCGCGACATGGTGATCGCCGCGCTGCAGGCCGGCAAGCACGTCTACTGCGAGAAGCCGCTCACTCATACCATCGAGGAGGGACACGACATCCTGCGCGCCGTCGAGCGCTCCGGCAAGAAGCTCCAGGTCGGCACACAGCGCCGCAGCTCGCTGCTCTACCAGAAGGCCCGCGAGATCTACGAATCGGGCCGTCTCGGCAAGGTGACCTTCGTGCGGGCCTTTTGGTACCGCAACAGCCCGACCGAGGACCCGCAGTGGCGTTACGCCATCCCCGGCGAGGCCAACCAGAGCAACACCGACTTCGGCAAGTTCCTGGGACCCGCCTCCCAGCAGCCCTTCAGCCTGCCGCGCTACTTCCAATGGCGGCTCTACTGGGACTACTCGGGGGGCATCTCGACCGACCTTCTGGTCCACCAGACCGACGCCAGCCACCTGGTCCTGGGCGCCCACGCCCCCCAGAGCGTCATCGCCTCCGGCGGCCACTACTACTGGAACCAGTTTGACAAGGAGCCGCGCGAGGTCCCCGACACCATCACCGCAGCCTATGAGTACGACACTTTCCACATCAACTACAGTTGCATGTTCGCCAACCAGCGCTACGGCTACGGCGAGCAGTTCTTCGGCAGCGAGGCCACCATGGAGGTGATGAACCTGCAGGACCTCCGCGTCTTCAACGAAAACTACGGCAAGCGGACCCCGGAGCGCATCACCTCCCGGCCGGAGATCCACTTCAACGCGACCAAGGACTTCGGCCAGGTCAACCCCACCGGCGACCACATCAAGAACTTCATCGAGGCGATTCGGTACAATAAGCCCCTCAACTGCGACGCGAAACTCGGACACGAGGCGGCGGTCACCGGCCACCTGGCCACCATGTCGCTGCGGCGGGACAAGAAAGTGTTCTGGGACGCCGCGGCGCAGAAGTACAGGCTATCCTGAGCGGAAAGGGGACCGCGATGGCGTCCGGCGAAATCTCTAAAGGGCGGCTGATCTTCGCGTCGATTCTGGCCATCTACGTTTATGGCTCGATCGCGCTGCTGTTGGGAACCATCCTGGCGGCGCTGAGCCGCCAGTTCAGCCTGACCGACTCCCAGGCCTCCTGGCTGCTTCTGGCCAATGCCATCGGGCTCATTCTCTCCTCGGTGACCATCGGCCCGATCATCGACAAGAAGGGCAAGAAGTTCGCGCTGGTGGGAGGGCTCGGCGGCATCACGGCGGCCCTGCTGGGAATGGCCTGGGCCTCCAGCTATCCCCTGGCGCTGGGCGCGCTCACCCTGCTCGGGCTGGGCGGCGGGATGATCGTCACCGGGGCCAACGCCCTGGTCAGCGACCTGGACGTCGAGCGCCGCGCCTCCACCCTCAACCTGCTGAATCTGTTTTTCGGCCTGGGCGGCATGACCACCCCTTTCCTGGCGGCCAACGTCCTCGAGATCACCGACGCCGCCGTGATCTGCTACATGCTGGCCGGCCTGACCGGAGTCACCTTCCTGGTTCATCTGACTACCGCCATGCCACCCCCGGCAGGCGTGGTCCGCTCCCTGGGCAAGGGTTACAGCGACCTGCTGTCCCGCCCGGCCTTCTACCTGCTGGCCTTTCAGTTGTTCCTCTATGTGGGGGTCGAGGTAGGTACTTCCAGTTGGCTTATAAAGTACCTGATCGCCGAGCCGGCGCGGCTGTCGGAGCGGGCGGCGACCAACATCCTCTCCTTCGGCTTTGCCGGCGGGATCCTGGTGGGCCGCGTCGTCGTGTCGCGCCTGGTGACTACGCTAGCGGAATGGAAGGTTACGCTGGGGGCCAGCGTGGCTATCGCCGCTACTACCTACGGCACGCTCCAGGTGACCACCGAGACTGCCGTGATCGTGCTGGTGTTCTGCACCGGTCTGGCCATGGCGCCCATGTTCCCGACGGTGCTGGCCATGGTCGGCAACGCCTTCACCCAGAACGCCGCCCAGGCCCTGGGAACCGTGATCACCATCGGCTGGTTCGGATTCCTCACCATCCCTCCGCTGATCGGCAATCTCGGCGCCAGCCTGGGCGAGGGTCTGTTGCTGGTCCCGGCCTGCGCGTTAGTGATGGCGCTGACTAACCTGGGGCTGCGGCGCGAGGCTGCCGCGCGGGCCTAGTGAAGTTTACCGCCACCGCTTCCTTTGGTCGCGGCTCAGCCGGGCCCCCGGCGGCGCCGGATGGAACGAGACCGCTAGCAGCTAGCGGGGCTAAAGCCTCGCGCGGGCTGAAGCCCGCCCCACCGCCGGATGGAACGGTATGAGACCCCGCGGCAGAGCGGTCCGCTCCCTGGGGTTTCAGAGTAGCAACAGCTTCCGAGCCGCGACCGTTAGGGAGCGGTTGTCAAGGTTGGCATGGGACAGCATGAGAGTACGCCTCGCATTTGATCAAGCCGGCGCGGAAGTCGGATTGCCCGACTCCTGGCGCGCCGCGTTACTTGAGGCCCGCTTCGCCCAGGCCCTAGGCCATCCCGAACAGGCCCTCGACGAGGCCCTGGCGAATCCTATTGCCTCGCCGCCGCTGACGGAGCTCGCCCGGGGCAAGGCCAGCGCCGCGATCGCTGTGTGCGACATCACCCGGCCGGCGCCTAACCGGATCGTGCTGCCCCGCGTCGCCGCCGCGCTCGAGCGCGCCGGCGTGGCGCGCGAGCGCATCCGGATCCTGATCGCCACCGGCCTCCACCGCGCCGCGACCGCCGCCGAGCTGGTCGAGATCCTCGGCCCCCAGACACCGCAGCGCTATCGGGTCGATTCCCACAACGCGCGGAACGAGGAATCGCACGCGCGGGTGGGATCGACCGCCGGCGGCACCGAGGTCCTCATCGACCGGAGGTTCGTCGAGGCCGACCTGCGCGTGACCCTGGGATTCATCGAGCCGCACTTGATGCTGGGTTTCTCCGGCGGCCGCAAGCTGGTCGCGCCCGGCCTGGCCGCCGAGCGCACCATCAAGCGCCTCCACAGCCCGCTGTTCATGCGCGATCCGCGGGTGGTCGAGGGCGCCTTCCCCGACAATCCATTGCATCGGGAACTATTGGAAATCGCCCGCCTGGCCGGCCACGACTTCATCGTCGACGTGGCCCTGGCCCGCGACCGGCGCATCGCCCGGGTGTTTGCCGGCCAGCCCGAGGCCGCCCATGCCGCCGGCGTCGAGTTCGTCCGCCAATCCACCCTGGCGCCGGTCGAGGACCCGGTCGACGCGGTCATCACCACCGGCGGCGGCTATCCCCTGGATCTTACGTATTACCAGAGCATAAAGGGTCTCACCGCCGCCTCCCACATCCTCAAGCCCGGCGGCAAGATGCTGCTTTTGGCCGGTTGCCGGGAAGGGATCGGCAGCGCCGAGTTCGCCGAGGTGGTCCGCCGGTTCCCCGACTGGAAGTCCTGCCTGGAAGGCCTCGACGGCCAGCCAGTGATCATCGATCAGTGGCAACTGGAGAAGCTGGCCCTGGTCGCCCGCCGCGCCGGGATTCTCTGGTGCGTCCCCGGCGTGCCGGCCGAAGACCGCCGACATTTATGGGGGCCCAGCTTCGAAAGCCCGCAGCAGGCCGTGGACGCTTTGGCCGCCAGCGTTCCCGCGGATGCCTCCGTCGCCGTGATCCCCGAGGGTCCCTACGTGTTTTCCCAGCTTGCCTCTAACGAAACAAGCAGCTAGATCTCTCCCTACAGCCGGTCGCCTTAGACATAGCCGGGACCTAGCCGCACCCAATCCTCCATCTTCTTCAGAAACTCAGCTTCATGGCGATCTGCATCTGCCGCATCGGAGAGCCGAATAGCAGGCCCCCGATGACGCCGGCGTTGGCGCTGCCGATGGAGGTGCCAGGCCCGCCGAACTGCGGGTGGTTGAAGGCGTTGAACAACTCGAACCGGATCTGGTGCTCGAACCGCTCCAGGAACCGCGTGTTCTTGAAGATCCCGATGTCGAACTGGTTCTGCCCCGGGGACCGCAGGACGTTGCGGCCGGTATTGCCGTAGGTGCCGGTGTTGTCCCGCGTTGGCACGAACGCGCGAGCGTCGAACCACTCATCCGGCTTGGCGTTGGCGAGCTTGCCGTCGCCGATGCGGTCCGGCCGGTTGCCCGTTCCCGTGGACAGCATGTTCTGCTGCTGGGTGATGTTGATGGGCAGGCCGGTGCGGAACACCGTCACGCCGGTGACTTGCCAGCCGCCGATCAGCTTGTCCAGGGCCGGCGAGATGCCGGAGGCGAAGGGCTTTCCCCGCCCGAACGGAAGCTCGTAGATGTAGCCGATGCTCAGGCTGTGGGCCACGTCGAAGGCAGCCAGGCCGCGGTCGCGGTTGAAGTTGTACGCGTCCAGTGTCGCGCCCTCCGTGTCGGAGACGATGTCCAGAGTCTTGCCGAAGGTGTAGCTGGCCAGCACGCCCAGGCCGTGGGAGAAGCGCTTGGTGAATTTTGTCTGCAACGAATGGTGGCTCGACCAGCCGGTGCTCTTGGCCATGGAGAGGCTGCGCACCGCAGGCGCCAGCCGGATGAACGGCCGGTTGACGTCCGTGTTGGTGACCCCGACCCGGGCCGGGGCCAGGTTGATGTCCTGCTTCATCACCAGGTGCGTGCCCTTGCTGCCGGCGTAGGCGATCTCCAGCATGTTGTCTCGGCCGAGCTGCTGCTGGATGTTGAAGTTCCACTGCTGGGCATAACCGTCGACGAAGTCCACGTCGAAGATAGAGCGGGTGGCGCCGGCGGGTTCGCGGTTCAGATCGAGTCCGGGCGGCGGCGGCAGTCCGTCACTGAGCCGGCGGGCCGGCACCAGCGTCGTGGTGAAGGCTTGCGCCAGCAGAAACGGCGGGTTGATGGCCTTCGACGAGGACGTTCCGGTGAGCGGATTGTTCCAGAAGATGCCATAGCCGCCGCGCAGCACGGTCTTGCCGTTGCCGAACAGGTTGTAGGCGAAGCCCACGCGGGGAGCGAAGTCGCGGGTGGAGGTCTTTTGCAGCTTGCGGCCGATGTGGCGGCCGCTTGCCAGTTTGGCGTCCGGGGAGGCGACGACGAAGCGACCGTTTCCGGTGTCGAAGGCCGACTGCCGGTCGTGGTGCTCGACGTAGGGGTCGAACAGGTCGTAGCGGATTCCCAGGTTCAGGGTCAGCCGCGGGCTCGCTTTGAAGTCGTCCTGGAAGTAGGCGCTGTACTCCGGCCGCCGCTCGCCGTAAATCCCCAGCATCAGTTCGCGGTTGATGCTGTTGGGGTAGCCGGCCATGAAGCTGGCAAACCCGAATCCGCTATTGGGGTCAATCTGGCAGCCGGTGGCAATGCCGGCGCAGTTGCTGGTGAGCTGGGTGGTGAAGCCGAAGTTGCCCACCGGGCGGTCGATGTTCAGGACGTTCCGGCGGCGGCGGGTGTAGTTAAAGCCCATGCGCAGCGTGTGCCGGCCGCGGATGTTGGTAAGGTTGTCGTACCACTGGAAGGTGTCCAGAAAGGTGAACAAAGGCTGGTTGGAGTTGGCGCCCAGGTGGCGGATTTCCTGCGCCGGGCTGAAGTTAATCTGGGACATCATGGTGGAGAAGTCGTTGATGTTCACGCCCGGGATGCCCACCTTCTCGGCCAGGTTAAGCCCGTGATCGATGGAGGTGACTTTCCAGGCCCCGCGGCTGAAACCGAACCGGAACTCGTTCACCCAGGTGGGGCTGAAGGTGTGGGTGTCGTTGAGGGCCAGGCTCTGCGCCCGGATCAGCCCGGTGCCGGCGCCGAACGTGAATCCGGCGTCGCCGTGGGGCAGAGTGGCAGGCAAAAACCGCACCGTGCGCTCGAAGCTGTAACGTCCGAACATCTGGTTCCGCGCCGACACGCGATGGTCGATTTTGACGTCGAACTGGTCGTCCTGCCGCGTTAGCACGGGGTTGTTCAGGTAGTTCTGGATAGTCTGGTTGTTGCCGCCGCGCTGCCCGGCGACGTTAGGCTCCGGATAGAGCTGGTCGATGATGCTGCGCGAGGCCCGGTCCACGCGGGTGGGGGGAATCTGGTTGTTGGTGAAGCGCTGGCCGGGATTCAGGGGGTCGAAGATCGGCCGGGCCAGCTCGGAAAAATCCCCGCGCCGCATGGCCAGCGAGGGGACGTTGGAGAGGTACGTCCGTCCCTCGCGCACGCGCCACCCCTGGTAGTCCGTGAAGTAGAAGGTCCGGTCGCGGCGAATGGGCCCGCCCAGCGTCCCGCCGAACTGGTTCTGCTTGAACGGCGGCTTGGCGCGGCCGAACTTGTTGTTGAACAGGTCATTGGCCTCGATCTTGTCGTTGCGCAGGAACTCGAACGCGCTGCCGTGGAGGGTGTTGGTGCCGCTCTTGATCTGGATGTTGACCACCCCGCCGGAGGAGCGGCCGAACTCGGCCGAGTAGGTCGAGGTCTGCACCTTGAACTCCTGCAAGGCGTCGGGGCTGGGGAACACGATCACCGAGTTCAGCCACGTCTCGTTGTTGTCGACGCCGTCGAGCAGGAAGTTGTTGTCGCGGGTGCGGTTTCCGTTGGCGGAAAACGAGGCCGACATGCGCCAGGCCAGCGAGCCGGCCCCGTCGATGTTGGAGCCGGGGATGCCGCGCAACACGCCGGGCAGCAGGCGCGTCAGGTGCACGAAGTCGCGCCCGTTGAGCAGAAGCTGCGTGAGCTGCTTCTCGTTGATGACCGCGCCGAGCTCGGAAGTGTCGGTCGACACCAGCGGCACCCCAGCCTCCACGCTCACCGTCTCGGTCACTTCACCGACCTGCATCGCCAGGTCCACGCGGGCCTTCTGGTCGACCTGCAGCTCAACGCGGGGAAAGGTCACCTTCTTGAAGCCGGTCATCTCCGCCGTCACCGTGTAGGTCCCGGTGGGCAAAAACGGCGCCAGGTAGTTGCCCAGCGAGTCGGAGGCGGTCGTACGCACCAATCCGGTGTTGTTGTTGGTGATGGTGATCTGCGCGCTGACCACCACCGCGCCGGAGGGATCCTTCACCGTCCCCAGGATGGTCCCGGTCACCGCCTGCCCCCACAACGTGGCGGCAGCGGCCAGCAAGAGCACTACCCACAAACACTTCTTCATGACATACCCCCTTAGCTTTAGCCTCAGACTTATTGTAGACCCCGCCCGCGCGCCCGGTCAAATGGCCGGCCGCGGTACTCGGTGAGCATCGTGAGCCGAGTAGAGTCGGCGCCCCCGTGGGAGAGAAGGTGTGGCTCGACGGCGCCACGTGTATCCATGGGCCTACAAGACAGAACCTGACCCGGCCGGGACGGATGAGGATGTTCTTCTGGATGACCTCAACCCGAGGATTTCACCGTTGCCCGCCGGAGATGGCCACGATAGGCCGCCATGTCGGGAACGCCCGGATTAGCGAATTCGCGAAACTTGGCGAACCGGCTCCGGCCGGCTTTCTTCCTCCACCGTGCGAGCGAAGGCCTGCCAGTCATTCGCCATTGCCTGCGACAGCTCCAAAAGCTTGGCCACCAGGTCCTCTGCGCCGTAGAACTCAATCCGCAGCTCTCCGGGCTTCAGCGCAATGTCGCCGAACAGGTCCCGCACCCGGCGAGAATCCACATCGGCAGCGGCCGGGATGCGCACGCGCCGCGCCGCGAGTTGGCGGCGCGTGACTTCTCGGTCATCAAGAACTTCCCGGCCGGTGAGCGCCTCAAGTTCCAGTTCCGCGCCGAATGCGTCAACGCCTGGAACCATCCCAACCTGGGCGCTCCCACCACTAACCCAACCTCCAGCGCCTTCGGGACCATCACCGGCCAGGACGTGCCGCGGGTGTGGCAGATGGCGCTGAAGCTGGACTTTTGAGTTGCCGGGTAGCCATGGCCGCCGGCGCCGAGGTGGCCATCGAGTCGGCCGGCGCCACTCTGGTCAAAGGAGACCTGCGCGGCATCGCCCGCGCGCGCCGTCTCAGCCGCGCCGTCAGGCGCAACATCCGCCAGAATCTGTTCCTGGCTTTCGTTTACAACCTGGTCGGCGTCCTGCTCGCCGCCGGCCTCCTCTACCCCGCCTTCGGCCCGCTGCTCAGCCCCATGATCGCCGCCGCCGCGATGAGCCTCAGCTCCCTCTCCCTCATCAGCAATACCCTACGCCGCGCGGCGCTGTAGGGCGTCCGCCGGCGGGACACTCCTGGCGCGCTTTCGTGCGTGCGATCGACGTGTGACGCACGTTCGTATGCTACCATTGCCCAGAGGAGCGTTATGAGAATCACCGCCTCGAAATTGCGCGAGAGCATCTACCGGATCCTCGACGAAGCCATTGCCAGCGGCGTTCCCGTGGAGGTCATTCGCCGGGGCACGCTGCTGAAGATCGTTCCCGAGAAGAGGCCGTCTAAGTTGAGCCGCCTGAAGAAGAGAAGCGCCTACCGAGGCGACCCCGACGAGATTGTTGGCATGGACTGGCTGAAGGAGTGGAGTGAGCTGAAGTGATTTACCTGGACACGCACGCAGTGGTCCGTCTTCTACCAGGGCGACGTGCAGCATCTCGGCAAGGCGGCTCAGGAGGCGATCGACCAGAACGAGCTGCGCGTCTCCCCGGCGGTCGTCCTGGAGTTGGAGTATCTGCACGAAATCGGCCGGCTCGGTCCGGGCGCCAGGAAGATCGCCGGCGCCCTGGCCGCGGAGCTGGGACTCAGAATCTGCGACCTGCCCTTTCCTGCCATCGTGGACTGCGCCTTGCAGGAGAAATGGACCAGAGATCCCTTCGACCGTCTCATCGTCGCCCATGCCAAGGTGCAAGGCGCGCCCCTGATCACCAAAGACGAAAAGATCCGGCGGCATTACCGGCGGGCGATCTGGTAGCGAGAGCCTCAGGTCTTACGGCGAGCCCGGCGGTTACACCATGGTTCCGGAATTGACCTTGAAGTTGTCGAAAGCGGCCACGACGCCGCCCACACCGGCGGGTTTGCAGAGCCGAATTCCAGCGACAAACGTGTGGCAAGCGGCGAAAATGAGCCGCGGCGCGCGAAACGTCGTTTCACCGCAGCGGGTAGGTGTAGTCAGCCCCGATTTGCAGCCGCGTCACCTTGCCGTCTGAGCCGAGCTCGAAGCGGGCGATTTCGCCGAGGGCGGCATAGCCGTTTTCGCCTTCCATCCGGAAGCGATGCTCCCCCTCCGGGATCAGCTTCAACATCGAGACCCGCGGATCGAGATCGGTCGGAGTGACCAGCGCCAGCTCGCCGTCCAGGATCAGCACCTCGGAGTCGCCCCTGGCGCTGCGGTATTTTCCGACGTAGCGCTGCCAGGCCGGATCGGCCTTGGTTATTTTCGCCGGCTCGGTGGCCTTCACAATCGCCGGCGCCACCAGTTGAAACGCCTGGTCGCCGTAGAAGGTGGGCTCGCCGTCGTCGGCGTTGGTCATCACCAGCACGGCGATTTTCTCCAGCGGGCTGATGTAGGTGTGGGTGCGGTAGCCGGGGAGCGAGCCGCCGTGCCCGGCGAGCGTCCGCTCGCCCAACCGCCAGACGTGAAAGCCCAAGCCCCACCCGCGCCGCCAGCTCGGCTCGAGCCAGTGGAGGCGGTGCATCTCACGCAGCGTCGAGCCTTTCAGCACCTGGCTGGCGCGACGCGGGCCGTCGCGAAACTGCAGCGACGCAAATCGCGCGAAGTCCACGACGTTGGAGGTGAGGTTGCCCGCCGGCGTGACGCCGCCGATGTCCACGTAAGGCCGGATCCCGCGCGTGCCGTCGGGCATGCGCCGGCCGTAGCCGACGGCCAGCCGGCTCTTGTGCTCTTCCGGCAGAGTCACCGTCGTGCTGGTCATGCCCAGCGGCTCCAGGATCTGCTTGTGGATGTAAGCCGCATAAGGCTGGCCGGAGACGGCGGCGACGATCTCGCCGGCGAGCGTAAGCGCCAGGTTGGAGTACTTCCATTGCGTCTCCGGCGCGAGAATCGTTTCCTGCTCCGCGAGGCCGTCGATCATCTGCCGCCGGGTGGGAAACGTCACGTCCGCCCAGTTGGTCAAGGCCGCCTCGCGCGGCATCCCCGAAGTGTGCGTCAGAAGATGCTGGATGGTGATAACCGGCGCATCGGGATGGCGGTTGCGAATCTTGAACCACGGCAGGTGTTTGGCCACCGGATCGTCGAGCTGGAGCTTGCCCTCGTCGCGGAGCTGCAGGATGGCGATGGCCGTGAACATCTTGGTGTTCGAGGCCATGCGGTAGAGCGTCTTCGGGGTGGCGGCGATTTTTTTGTCGCGGTCGGCGAAGCCGAAGCCGCGCGCCCAGATCAGATCCTGGTCGTGGATAATCCCGATCGACAACCCCGGCTGGCCGCGGTAGGCCATCTGCGCCTCGATCCAGGATTCATACAGACGAATGGCCGAGGCGACTTCCGGGTGCGACGCGGCCGAGGCCCACAAACAGGACACCCACAGCAACAGTAAAGCCAGTACTCTCATGCCAGACAGTGTAGCAGGCTGTTGAACCCCCCCCGCCACCGCTCCCTGACGGCCGCGGCCTCTGTTCCCATGATACGACAGGCGGTAGACCAGCTCAAACGCGGAAGTAATCGGGGCGCCAATGGACGATCGAAGCCTTGATCTGCTTGCGGTCGATCTTGCCGGCCAGAACTTTTTCCACCAAACCGGGGATTTCGGTGTCGGCGGCGAAGCGCAGGGCCACAAGCTGGCCTTCGCTCAGCTCCCCGATGCGCGACCGCAGCGGCTCGCCGACCAGTTGCGTGAGCCGCAGCCGCTCCTCCAGGCGGATCAGCCGGTCCTGCACTCTCAGCGCGTAGAGCCGGATCTTGAAAACAGCGGCCACCGCCGCCAGCGCCACCACCGCCATCCAGGCCGTCGCGAGCGCGGGAGCACGGATGAGCGCCACGACGCTCACCAGGAAATGGATCGCGAAGACCGGCAGGAGGAAGAAGTGGAACGGCGGGTCCCTACGCGCATGGTTCGAGTAAGTCTGAGGGGGTTTCTCGGCCATGTGATCTCCTTATCTAAACTCACGGCGCCAGGTTCACGCGGCGCAGCAGGGCGGCAAAGCGCGGGTCGGAGCGCAGCGGGTCGTATGTCGGGTCGACCTTCAGATACACCACGTGATCGGTTCGCTCCTCGACGGCTTTATCCAGCCACTGGAAGGCGCGATCCTTGTCTCCCAGGCCAAACTGGACCAAGGCAATCGGCCCAGCCACGACGTAGCCGCGCCTGGATCGCTCCATCAGTTCGTCCAGGATCCCCCGTGCCTTAAGGCGATGCCCCGCCCTGCCATAAACCTCGCCCAGCAAGCCCATCACCCTGGGGTTGTCGTCCAGCTTCAGCGCCGCTTCTAACTCAACAATGGCTTGCGGGAACATCGACTGCTGGGCATAGACCCTCCCGAGGTACCGGCGGGCATACGCGAAGTTCGGGTTCATCGCCAGGACCGCCCGGTGCTGCTCGATCGCCTGGTTGTAGCGCCGCGCGTAGAAGTGGGCCTCGCCTATGCTCGCCTGTATGCTCAGGGAAAGCGGCTCGAGTTGTTGAGCGCGCCTGATCTCGGCCAGCGCTTCTTCGAAACGGCCCAGAGCGTTGAGGTAAATCGAATACCACTGGTGGGCCGTGGGATAGTTCGGGTTCAGCTCGATGGCTCTCCGAAACTCTCTTTCCGCGCCGGTCCAGTCCCAGTCGTAGCGGAATTTGACCCAGGCCAGCGCCGTGTGAGCCTCGGCGAGGGTGTCGTCGATGGCGAGAGCAATTTGGGCTGCGTTTCTGGCCCTCGGGAACGACTCGCGTGGCGGCACCCCAGAAAAGTTGCTCAACAGCGCGTAAGAGTCGGCCAGACCGGCGTGGGCCAGGGCGAAGTTGGGATCCTTGGCGATGGCAGCCTCGAAGTGCCCGACGGCGGTCTTGAGGGCCTCGCCCGTGCGCCGGTTCCAGTGGTAACGGCCCTTGAGGTATTCCTGATAGGCTTCGCTGTCCTGAGTCCGACGCCGGGCGCTCAGCCGGAGCTCGAGCTTGCCCGCGATCTCCCGCGCGATCTCCTCCTCGATGGCGGCGGCGTCAGCGAGGCGGCGGTTGTAG
>Ga0247727_10012304_pt1 | contig 14723 bp, 19 predicted proteins | sample WisWelCaveWW1625_FD_202498 | JGI IMG/M metagenome (GOLD analysis project Ga0247727, IMG submission 202498) | Biofilm microbial communities from Wishing Well Cave, Virginia, United States - WW16-25 | ecosystem: Environmental > Aquatic > Deep subsurface > Groundwater > Cave microbial mat | place... | reverse complement strand
AACCATGATCTCGCCATTCGGACAATTTTCCACGGAGAATTACCGCCAAGTTTCCGAGCGCATGCCTCCGAATACAAAGGAAATTTTTGTGGCGCCGGCGGGCGACGATGCGGCGAGCGGCGTTTCGCGTCAGCAAGCGCTGCGCACCATTGGCGAGGCATTGCGCCTCGTTTTCGGTGTGGACAAAAATCCGATCACCGTGCGTCTGTTGCCGGGGCGATTTGCCGCCGCAACGAATAAAGAAAGTTTTCCAATTTTGTTGGAAAGCTACGTTAATTTGCGCGGCGTGAGTCGCGACTCCACGACGATCGACGGCGAAAATCACAGTCGCGTTTTGGAAGGCCGTGATTTGGTGAATAGCGTGGTCAGCGATTTGAAAATCACCGGCGGCAAAGCGTCGGACAACGGCGGTGGCATTTTGGTGCGAGATGGCATCATGGCCGCGCTGCGCAAAACCGTTGCCGCAACTTTTGAGAATTGCCTTTTGCAAAACAATTCGGCCAATTACGGCGGCGCCCTCGCGGCGGTGCGAAATTATAAAACCGTCATGCGCAACTGCATTCTGCTCGGCAATCTCGCGCAACAAAACGGCGGCGCCGTGCTCGCGCTGGGCGATTCGGTGGAAATCCGCGATTCCGAAATGTATCTTAATCGCGCCACCCAGGATGGCGGCGCGGCCAATAGTGACAGCGCCGGTATTTTAACGCTGCTGAATAATCGCATTTACAGCAACACGGCCGAGCGAGGCGGCGCGATCGCGATCACCGACGGGCTTGGACAAATTTGGCGAAATGTCATCATCGACAACATCGCGCAGACCGGCGCGGCCGGCGGCATTTATATCAGCGCTAACGGCAAAGCGATGATCGGCGGCGCTTTGTCAAACGGCAACGACATTTATGGAAATCGCACCGCGACGGCCTCCGGCAAAGCGTTGGCGAGCGTTGCCCGCCCGGACAAAATTGACGCACGCTATAATTTTTTTGGCGGCAAGCCTGAAGGATTTTTTGCCGATCCTCCAGGTGCGTTCGATGTCTCATCGTTTCGTTCCGTCACCATCTCCGTGCCGGAGAAAAGCCGTGAGTTTTATCTTTCCCCCAAAGGGCATGACAGCAACTCCGGCGCCGACAAAAACTCACCGTGGAAAACGGTGGCTTCGACATTGCGAAAGTTTTTTACGGAGCCGGGCGATTCCGTGCGGTTGCATCTGCTCAATGGCACGTATTCGGAGAAATCGAATAGTGAGCGTTTGCCGTTGTGGCTGCCAAGTCGCGTGACGCTCATCGGTCAGCATCCGGACAGCACGATTCTTGACGGTGAAAACAAAGCCCGCGTACTGTTTATTTTCAATGCCAATCGCGTCAATGTTCGCAATCTGTCGATCATCAATGGCAATGACGCCGCGACGAGCTCACCGCCGCCCGCTTTTGTCTCCGCCGGTGGCGTGCACGTTCACAAAAGTGTCAGCATGCGATTTGAGCAAGTGGTCTTTCGCGGTAATAAAACCAGCGGCAACGGCGGCGCGATCGCGGCCGATTCGAGCGGCCAGGTCAATATTGTGAAATGCCGATTTACCGACAATCAAGGTCTCGGTGGCGGCGTCGTATTTATCCGCACGAGCGGCGAAATCAACGGCAATGAGTTTCGGCAAAATCGTTCGCCGCAAAACGGCTCGGCGATTTTTTTGAATAATTCTTCGCCAAAAATTACCAGCAATCTGATTTTCGGCAATATTGCGAGCGCGACCGATATTGGCGGCGCGATTTTCTGCGCGGGAACCTCGTTTCCGACCATCGGCGGCAATGCCGGACAAGGCAATGACATTTACAACAACACCGGCGGGCTGCGCGGCATCGAGATGGCGCGGCAAGCAAGCGCACCGGTGATTAACGCGACGTTCAATTATTTCGGCAATAACAACCCGACCGAAACGCAGCTTTATCCGTTGAATGGTTTCGATCTGAATTTTAGCCGCAAGGTTCCCATTACCGCCAACGGCATTCCGGTGGTGAGCCAAGTGACGCCCTCGACGAGCCAGCCGATTCGCGCGGCCCGGCAAGATACGGTGCGCTTCCAAGTTGCCGCGTATGATCCGGACAACGATTTGCTCACCTACACGTGGACGCTTGACGACAGCGCCATTCCGGTGAGCTACGGCCCGAACTATGTTTTTTATCCCTTTTTTACCGGCTTAGGCGAACATCGCATTCACGTCGTCGTGAGCGATCAACGCGATACCACGAGCGTGACGTGGAGAGTCAATATCTCAACCACGAGCGTGCAAGAGCAAAAAAATGGGCTCCCCAAAACTTTCGCGCTGCAACAAAATTTCCCCAACCCGCTCCGCAGCGCTGAGGCGATGACGGTAATACCTTTCCAAATTCCCAAACAGACGGAAGTGACTTTAGCCATTTATGATTTGCTGGGACGGCGCGTGCGCTTGCTGGAACAAAGCATGAAACCGGCCGGTTTTCATCAGATCATGTGGAACGGGCTTGATGAAAAAGGTATCCGTGTTGAAAACGGGATTTACTTTGTCCGCATGCAGGCGGGGTCGTTTGTGGCAAAGCAGAAAATCGTGGTGACGCGATAAAACGTGAAGTCGGACTTGGTCACGAGGATTTTTCTAATTGAGAAAATTTCCCTGACCAAGTCCGACTTCCCCTATCCCCAAGAGCTTTTTGGCGTCCGTGAGGGGCGTTTTTCTATCGGAGATAGAGGGCGCCCCTTCTTTTTTATGTCGATTTATTGCGGTTGGAAGGTTTCTTGCTCACTTTCTCTTCACGAGCAAGGTATTTCAGTAAATATTTTTCAAACTCATCAAAGTCGCTCAACCCGCGAAGGTTATCGTAAACGATGCCGCGATCAATTTGCAGATAGCGATGCACTAAAATATTGCGGAAATCGACCATGCCGGCAATTTTTCGCGCGAAGCTGGCTGGGAAGATGCGATGTTGGGCGAGAATGAGCAAGCCTTCGGCATGATAAAGCGGGCGGGTCCAGCCATGTTGCGAAATCAAATAATTGGCGATGTCAATCACACATTCAATGGCAAGCTGCAAACAGCGTTCAGCAAGTTTATACAGTTCCGGCGTCGAGCAGAATTTGTCTTTTTTGCGTTTTTGCAGTTTTTTAAGAATTCGAACGTTCTCTTGAATCTCAGCCAACCGGTCTTTGATGATTTGCAGATTCATGCCAGCGCCAGTAATTTTCTTTTGAATTTAAGATCCATTTTTTTTTCAAACTTTTTGTACTCAATAGCTGTCTGTCTTTCGAATTCCTGGCGCGTGGTTTCATGCTCGGCAAAGAGATTTTTGCCGCCAATAACCTCATGCTTCACTAAGGGCGAAGCAAAATTGAGAATAACGAAATCGATGGGGTGTGGAATTTGATGGCGCAGCTCAATTTGCAGAAGCGCCGATTTCTGCAAGACGTCTTGCGAGCGGCGTGATTCCACAAATAGCACCCCGATATCTAGATCGCTTCGCGCTGTAAAACGCCCATCTGCCGTTGATCCGAACAAATAAGCCAGCTTAATGCCAAATCTCTGTATGTGGCGCGGATTGTTAAAAAAAATTTGCGCTTTTCGTTCTAACATAGCCTTCTCTCGTTTGTCATCAAAAATATTATAGGCGCAGGCTGTCAAAAAAGCAAGACAAATTTTCTGGTTATGCGTGTGTTAAAGTTTCATAAAATCTCAGCGTGAGATTTGAATAATGAAACTTGCCCAAATTATCCTGCCGGTTTTATTCGCAGCGCTTTTGCAAGGCTGCTCAAACAAAGAACAAATTTCAAAAGAGTTATTTGTCTGCGACCAAAACGGCAAAAAAGTCCTGCTGCTAAAACTCGACAGCGATTGGAACGATTCGTCAAAAGTTGTTTGGAGCTGGTCGGCGATGGAGTCGCCGGAAATTCCGGAAAATGAAAAAAGCCGGTATGACTATTTAGCGGAGGTCAAACCGGTTAAACAATCCAGCCAATTGTTGATTGCCGGAGGATCAGGCGGGGGCGTTGCGCTGATCAAAATCTCTGATAAGAAAGTTCTGTTTCATGGTTACGGCGGTGAAAGCCCGCATTCGGCGGAACTTCTGCCCGATGGGAATATCGTCGTGGCCTCCTCGCAAGATCATCGTCTACGGCTTTTTCATGACGTTCCCCATAGCGCGAAATATGTCGATTTGAATTTGCCTTCGGCGCATGGTGTTGTGTGGGATTTTAAAAGAAATCAGCTTTGGGCATTGGGGCTTGATACGCTTTATGCGGTGCAGTATCTTTCTGCTGAACCTCACGCCTTATCAATAACCGGCAGCTATGCCTCGCCCTCGCATGAAGGCCATGATTTATTTCCCAGAATGAATGGCAAAACCTTGTTCGTGACTACGCAAAAAAGCGTCTATGATTTTGATCCGCAAACCGGCGCTTTTCGTTCGCTCGAGCCGTTCTCGAGATTGGGCGACGTCAAAAGCATCACGGAATTATCGGATCATGGCGACGTCGCAATCGTTCAGGGGATCTTTCAGTGGTGGAGCGACACCGTCACGCTCTTCAAGCCGGAGCAGAATAAACGCATGTATGGCGCGCGGTTTTATAAGGCGCGATGGAATACCTCGAATTCTTTCAGCTATGGAAAAGAGATTGAATAGGCCGTAGCTCACTATCGCACGGTGGCTTGTAGTGGCGATTCGTGGTGATGAGCTTCCTTCCATTCGCCGCTTTGGCGAACCCAAATCTCGGTGACACGCCATGTGCCCGTGGTTGATTCTTCGCCGAACTTCACCGAACCCACGAGATAATATGTCGCCACCGCGACGTTGCCATAGACCTGCGCCGCGAAGTGGCGGACATGCTGATTGAACGTGGCGGGAACCTGAGACTCCGGGCGCTGTTCGTCAATCGAGCGGGATGTCCGCAGCAGGCCGCCGCGAAGGCCGAAGATCGTGAACTCCGGCAAGTGTTGCTGCCGAACGGTATTGCCGTCGTCTGCATTAATCGCAGCGTAGTGACGATCCACCGCTTCGCGAACGCTTGCCGCCTCCTGCTGAGACTGGGCGACGACGATGACAGAACCGGCGCCGAGCACCGTGGCCAGGAAGAGCAGAACTCGCAACGGTATCTTCCCGGCGAACTGTTGAACAACGGTTTTTGCTGTTAAGTTTTTCATGTTGGTTCACTCCTTGGATATACACGTCCGAGCGAAATCATCACCGTCGGGGTTCTAAAATTATCTCCCGCGCAAGCCTCTCGCCCAGGATTTCCCGAATCTCAGCCCGTTCTTTGTACCCTTGCATCTGTTTCTGGTCGTCGCCGATCACCCGTTGAGCCACGACGTCTGCCTTAGGCTGATTGGCCTCCATCGTCGCCAAATCTTTATACTCAGTCATGAGCATCAGATTCCAATCCCCTATGCTATGCGCTTCAGTCGCCAAAACTTTGTACGAGAGGATTAACCCTTCTTTCTTCTCTGCTTCCCTAAGGTTCTTCCATTGGGTGGCGAGGTGATTCATATAAGCCTCGTTCATCCCCGGCTTTACTTTGATAAATGCTATGTCCCATACCGAACCGTTTCGGTAGGGACGATCGACTTGAGCGAAGACAGCGACGCAAAGCAGCAGAATCGCGGCTGCCAGTAAACCAATGAGCATGCCTCTGGGTTTCATGTTACTCTCCTTTCGGTTAATGTTGATAAGCATTCAGCTTTTGCTAATATTGTTCTTTTCGAACGACAAGATCATAACTGAACTTCGATTTCGCTGGTGGGGAGGATTCAACCTTTGCCTCGACCTCATAGCCGGCCTTCTTAAAGGCGCCAATACTGTCACTCCAGCCGGACGAGCTTCGTGCGAATTTTAGCCTCTGGTCGTTAAGGGGCGACGACGTGAGCCAGAGGGAATCATAAATCATTCATTTCGTCTCCTCGCCTCCTCTGATGATGCTGCTCTGTCCCGCTCCTCCTCTATCAACGAGCCAAACATAATCCACTCATGCGGAGTCTCTAACTCAATCCTGCTGAACTCCTGGCTCACTACTTTTGCATCCACACCCTCGTACCTCAGCTTCCGCAAAAGGCCGCGAAGTCTATTAGCCTTTCTCCAATGGGACCACGCGCGACGTTCGAAATTAAATATTCTGGTTAAGGCAAATACCGCTGCGGGAATTGCCGCAACGACTGCCGTGATCCATTTTTCAACTTCGAAAGCTGCGATAAGAATGCTAGCCGCGACACTTCCAACCAGTGCCAAGGTAGCAACGAAATACGCCGCGATATAGTTGGCCCAGCCAAAACGCCCTTCTCGTTTTTCGATCTTTTCTATTTCGCGCTCAAGCTCGCTTCCCTGAACCATTGTGTTTATTCGTCTTTCTTTGGTCAGCTAACAATTCTTTTGTGAAGTGCAAGGTCAAACTATCGTCAGCTTTAACCAGCTCTTCTTCTTTTACATAAACATTGTCGTAGTCGATGCCCCTGCCATCCGGGACATAGCCTCGCAAAACATACATGCGTTGGGCCGCGCCATAGCTGGCATAAAGACCAACACCGATTCCCGCAATTTTTGACCGTTGTGAAATGATCTTTTCGGCTTCATCCATCAATTGTGTCGCTATTCGTTGCCGGCGGTGCTGCGGCAATACAATTAGATCTGCGATTTCCGGAATGTTATTTTCTCTAAAGTATGGATAACCGGACTGCCATTCAATTGTGAGGTAGCCGGCGAATTGATTATTTTCCCAAGCGACGAGCACAACACGCTGGCCGCTAACCCGCTCTTCGTAATAGCGTTCATATAGGCCTGCTGGTTTAGTAACTTCACTGGCTATCTTGTCGATGTCTTCTTTGCGAAGTTGTCGTATTTCAAGGGACATTAGTTTCATTTCGCTTTTGACCTAAAAGTATCGGATGCCCTCCACCATCCTCATGTACAAATCCCTCTTGAAGAATTACTATTCCTACCTCTTCCAACAACCGCCGATATGTGTCTTTATCACTGTGACTCCAGTACATCGTCGCTCCTTCGACTTCGCACCAGTTGGTTTCTGTTCCTGCCCATGCTGTATGACCAACAGAGGCGAGTAAGTAGCCCTGCGGCTTGAGCCATCGTACTATCTTCGCGACTAACGCAGGTTGTTCTTCGAGTGGCACATGGATAATCGAGTACAATGCGATCACTGTATCAAAAGTATCGGCCTCAAAGTCGAGTGTTGTCATGTCCGCACAGATGAATTGCGCTTGTGGGACTGACTGGCGAGCACGCTCGATCTGAACGGCAGAGATATCTACTCCGATAATGATATGTCGTCGGGATAGGACTTGAGCGATTGGAATTCCACATCCACATCCCAAATCCAGTACAGTAGCGCCGGAGTTTAGTCGGGATTCCAACCATGACAGGAACATCTTATATTCCGAATTCTCGTAATCGAATGCATCGGAGCGATAGGCATAAGAGACTTTGTCATATCCGGAGCGGACGATCTCCTTATTCAGTTTTTTAATTCGCTCATTGAGGCAAGGCAAAAAGTGATCCCTGTACCTGTCTTGTAATTCCGGCAAACGCCAGTCCTTGCCAGTGAATGTCTTTCTGCAGAGTGATGATCCACAATTACACTGCCATTGTGCAACCCAATTCTCATTTGTTTCAAACATCGCATAGTCTGTCGTTAACTCTTCTCCGGCACGAATGTCCCTTCTCGCTATTAATGACACCTCGTCTGCCATCCAAACATTCGGATCACAAGAATGGTTCAGAAAATGATCGGGCGCTTCATAATCATCGGGCTCATAGGCTAGATACAAATCTTCTGCAATGGGAATAATCTCACGCCCCTCCGCCTTACCTTCGTTGACTTCCTCTTTTGTGAAAACCTCCGCGCCCCAAATCGTTACGATCTCGTTCTGGCTGATAGGCTCACGCGCGAATGTCCCTTTGCCGCCGAGAGGTGAAGGACGAATCTCTAATCGTGGATCCAGCCAGGCGCTTTGCCTGTAGAATTTCTTTGGTGCTCTGTTGCTCATTTGCTATTTTTCAAATTTAAACCAATCTCTTTTTAAGAAAGTATCGAATATGTCCTTCGGGGAAATTCTCTAATTGGCCAAAAATTGTATAGCTCGATTTCTTCCCAACTTTCCGGTTCGACGTGTTGTGCGTTGTATTTTACGAGGCCGGCTACAACGGCCTTCCTGTCCTCGGGATTTCTCTCGTTTCTTATTTTTATTGTATCCACCGTATTCCTCTGCTTTCAAATTAGGACTTGAGCGACTCGTATATATATTTCGATACGGTTTCACAATTCTTTTGTAAAGTGCAAGGTCAAACTGTCGTCAGCTTTAACCAGCTCTTCTTCTTTTACATAAAATATGGATAACCGGACTGCCAGACAATCGTGAGATAGCCGGCAAATTCACCGTCTTTCCAAGCGACGAGCACAACACGCTGGCCACTAACCTGTTCTTCGTAATAGCGTTCGTACAGGCCGGCTGGTTTGGTAATTTTACCGGCTATCTTGTCGAGGTCTTCTTGACGAAGTTGTCGAATTTCAAAGGACATATATAGATTTTCGATCAGGATGCTACACAAGCACAACTCCATTCCACCCAATAAAATGGAGGTCCAGGCGATCGGAAAACCAATTCACACTTTTGTCTTGAACTGCTGCACCTACCAACACATTCAAAACCAACTTTCTGCCTTGGCCTTGGCAAACGGTTCACAGCCAGACTACAGGGTTGCGGTGGCGGATGTGGTAGTGGTACTTCACCCTCGTCATCATTTTCTCCGTTAATTGGTACACATCGATAGATGACTCGTCCACCTACAATTGTAGGTTCGCAAACCTCCAAAGGTTCGCAATCTGGGCATTCTGGGAAAATTGCATGCTTGTCACCAAAGCGAACTGTGACCAGAGAGGGTCCCTTTGGTATACGAATCTTTGCTTCACGAATATCGATTGCCTTGCGCATCAAATTTTTGATTTCATTTTCATCGAGGTAGAGTAACACGGGAGATCGCTCTCTGCCAGTGAACGCGTTCACATGCTTGAGCACAGGCGGAAGTTTCAACAAGCGCTGTTTTTTAGTCATTGGGAAGGTTCCTTAAATAAAAACTAAAATTGATGCGTGTTTAGTTTATTTGGTTATGCGTATCTCATCCACCACATACGTCATTTCAAACGCCTCCGTAACTTTCGGTGGGGCAAAGAATTTCAGCGAACGGAGACTCCCGAAATCTTGTGTGATCAGCGGCCTGTTGGACGCCACCACTTGCGCATTGATGCAGATAGAATAAGTGCGCGCATTCAAATTGAGTTCGATATGAACCAAATGCGCTTCACGCGGATTGTAGGAGCCATTGAGGGGGAGGTATGAATTCCCATCCCAAAAATGGTAGGTAGAACCGTAAAGCTTCAACGCCAGCGCAGGCTGTCCCGTTGCTGACAGAACCGAGATTTCAACACCCGCAATTAAATGCTCCGGAACAATTTCACCATGAGCTTGAATTGAATGAAGTAAACACCCGAGTTGTACGGAGCGTCCCCGACGGCGCCAACAATTGCATCAATCTCGGTAGGATTTAGTGAACCGCGAGTGATTTTCAACGCCTTTGATCCCCAGGCTGCAGAGTTTACAACTTTAATTGTATTCGCTCCATCCTTCATGTCCAGCCTCGCACCCGGCGGGCCGTAATGTAGCGGCGTCGAGGGCGTTGGCATGGACCCCACCGCATCACCGTCAAAATAAGCGACAAAGATTGAACTTGAGCCTTGCCTTGAACAGTTCACAGTCGGACCGTTTCCGTTACAGTTACACGAAACGTTCACAATGAGTGGCGCCAACGCTATTAAGAGATTGCGCGTGTGAAATTTACTACTAAGCATTTTCTCTCCTCCTTACTTTTGTGAAACACAAAGTCAAACTATCGTCAGCACGTTACCATCTTCCGTGTAGTAAAGAACTTCCGCATCGCTATTCCACTTGAGCAAGTGGTCCCAATCATTTTCGGTCATTGGACGAAGAATAATGCGCTCGCCAGAAAGTGTAATGATATGTTCCTTTAATTTCATTAGGCACAAAGCCGGAGGTGATATTTTCCGCCGCCCACTGCTGTTCAAGCTCGTTAGGCGCAAACACTCAGTATGCCTAACTCGGCTTAACGTGGTGGCATGATGGCCAACGACGAATGTGCAGGACTCGGCGCACTACACCGATACATTCGTCGTATTCGTCCTGGCAGTGTCTCTTCTAAACGGAGGTGGCACCTCAAGAGGTACAACTTCTAAATCTGCAAAGACCTCTTCCTTTCCCCATTCAGTATCAACCTTCCGTTTACGGATGACTTCTCTGAATGAAACATCCATTTCCTGCCCAGAAGCAAAAAACGTACGATTCACTGACCTCAGCCTGTCGTCCGAAAAAGTATCGTCTTCCTTAAAAGTCATACTTAGGAACCAGTGTGTGTTCAATTCATGTGGTTGAAATCTTATTCTGGCATCTACCCGAAACAAGACGTCGTCATCAGAAATTGAATGCGATAAACTTGCGCTCAAAAACTCTGCCATAGCAATCTTCCTTTCCTTTGATTTTCTGTGGGATTTCCATTTCCTCGGACGCAGTCCGTGGGCATCAAGCTTTCAGAATTTTTTCTGAGTTTGAGTCCCTTGGCCTATCTTAATTCCCAATAGCCAGCCAAGAGATTCTATCCGCCGGGGTCAAAGTCCCGCCTACCCATGCCTGCCAGGAAAAGCCTGTGGCACTCACGGCGCTAATACGGACTGAGGTTGCACCGGCGCCATCCAAATCTTCCACCTGCAAAAAAACTTTGGGCGTTGAAGAAAAAGCGGAGGGAAAAGTTATATTTCCGCTGCTGGGAACGGAGTTGGGAGCGCCGGTTCCAATGTATCCCTGCAGAATTTTAGTAATAACCGTGCCGCCGTTGCCGACTCTTACGGAACCATTGATATCCAACTTGGCGCCAGGATCTGTTCGGCCGATGCCGATTCTATCGCTGATATCCATGGCTAAAGCAGAACTTGTTCCGCCCCCGCGATGAATGATATTTCCGTTGATTCCGAATGTCCAGGCCGTTCCATCGGTGTTGCCGCCGATTCTCAGGCGATTCCTGAGATTGACATCGCCTATGACGTCAAGTTTAAATCCCGGGTTCGGATTCAATGTCCCGATACCGACATTGCCGACGGAAGGAAAAATATTCGAGACGCCCGCTACGGATGCAGCCATAGTGGCCGTAGCGGCCGTATAGGCAAACGGCGCGCTCAGAATCCGCTGTCTAGGGTTGAGCGTTTCAGTATTGATCATGATCTCCAGATAGCGAGTGCCTGAGGAAAAAACAGTCAAAGGCAAGGCGGTTTGGCTGCCCAGCATCACACTGAACAAGCCCTCATCGACCGGCACCGAATTCTGAACCTCTTGCCACAATCTGAAGGCTATATTGGTTTGAGTGGGATGCGACCAAATGCTGAAGATCATAATAAAGGCGCCATTGACCGGCACGTTGTTGTTATTTTTCAAGACGCCTTGATAATGAATGAGCAGAGGAATATCTTGCGCCCATGCACTACCAAGGAAGACGGCCATCACAACGGCGAGGCAAAATAAATTTCTCATTTTCATGGTAAAGTCTCTTTTCTAATAAAGTTTGAAAAAATACGAAAGCCACGATGAAATGCCTTATCTCACCAAAATCATTTTGCGAACCTCCATGAATCCTTCAGCAACGATTCGAACGTGATAGAGGCCGCTGGCGGCATGGTGGCCCTCGTCGTCTTTGCCATCCCATTGGATTCGATGGTGGCCCGGCTGTTGATAGCCCTGAACCAGCGTTCTGATTTCCTGACCATAGACATTAAAAATTTTGATCGTGACTTCAACTTCTTTGGGCAACCCATACTCGATCATGGTTTCTGGGTTGAATGGATTGGGATAATTTTGGCTCAGAAAGAATGAATACGGCAGGTTGGACTGGCCGGGCAACTGATCTTCAACTTTGGTTGTGAGTGCGCCGCCATTGAGCTTAAAACTGCTGCTCTCTGATTGACCTCCAACGAAGACGCCGATGGCGGACTGCACGAGAATAAAGCTGCCGGAAGTTTGTCTCCCTCCGCCGTTGCTAATGGCTGTCCTGTTAAGTCGAAAGCTTGCACTGCTTTGTCCGAAACAAGGAAAAGCCAGACTTGCAATGGCTATGCCTAGCAATATGATGAATCTTCTTGACATCGGATACCTCCTAATTTTAGAGTGCGTCGGACTTGCTCGCCATGAGAACAAGCTTCGTTTGCGACTTCTAAAAAAAATTCCACCGCTTTAAGCAACACAAGCTGTCCACGCATAATAAGCAGAACTCTATCTGGATTGTTATTTCGCCAATTTGTTAACCAATTGTCATGCCAAAAAATTTAACGAATAGAAAGTGGCGCAAGCCTTGACCTCAACTGGCTAGAATTGTTGAAATAGCGATAAGTGATAGTCAGTGATGATTGATGCGATAAAGGCGAGACAGAAAGCTTCCACTATAGAAAGAATTCTGACAGCTAGGAGGGCGATGATCTTGATTGTACAAAAAAATCAGCAGGTTGAAACTATAAAAATTTCTGACAGGACGGCGTCAGGAAACTTTATGCTTCTTCATTTTTAAAATCAGCGTTGGCCGGGTAATGCCCAGGCTTTTGGCGGCCTGGGTGCGATTGGCATGATGTTGCTCAAGAGCTTCCAAAATAAGATGGCGCTCCAAAAGGTCGAGGCTCTTGTTCAATTTGCCAAGATGCTGACCACGGGGCGTCTCGCCTGGTGGAAATTCGACGCCAACAATAGACTGGGGCAAAAGCTCCGGTGAAATCAATTCGTCATTCGGAGAGGCCAGATTTACCGCGCGTTCGATGGCGTTTTCCAATTCGCGGATGTTGCCGGGCCAGTCGTGCTTTTCCAAGAGCCGCATAGCCGAGGTCATGAAGCCGTGAAGCCGCTTGGCTGGTTTGGCTTTTTCCGAAAATTTTTTAAGAAAAAATTCTGCCAAAAGTCGAATGTCCTCCTTGCGTTCGCGCAGTGACGGCAGGTGAATGGTGATGACATTCAGGCGATAGTAGAGATCCTCGCGAAATTCTCCGGCCGCCACTTTCGCTTGCAGATCGCCGCTGGTCGCGGCAATGATGCGAACGTCCACTTGGCGCGACTCGGCAGCGCCCACCGGTTTGATCTCGCCTTCCTGAATGGCGCGCAGCAATTTTGACTGGAAGGCCGGGGTCGTGTTGGTGATCTCATCCAAAAACAGGGTGCCGCCATGCGCGACTTCAAACAAGCCTTTTTTGTCGGCAATCGCGCCGGTAAAAGCGCCTTTGACATGGCCGAAGAGCTCGCTCTCCAAAAGCGCTTCCGGCAAAGCGCCGCAATCCACCGCGATGAATTTCTTCTCCTGGCGCGGGCCATGGTAATGAATCGCACGCGCCACCAGCTCCTTGCCGGTGCCGCTCTCGCCGGCGATGATCACGCGGCTCTCCGTTGGGATGATTTTTTCTAAAAGCGCAAAAACTTTCTGCATGGCCGGGCTATGGCCGATGATGCTCTCAAAGCCATAGCGAGCGCGCAACTCTTGTTCGAGCCTCTGTTGGTGATTTTGCAGTTCTTTGCGCTCCAGGGCATGATAGGCGGCAATGGAAATAAAATCCGCAAACGATTCCAGAAAGTTGAATGTCTCCGGCGTAAAAATGCCGGCCACCCGGCGATTGTCCAGATAGATCACCCCAAAATTTTTTTCCCGATAGATGAGCGGCAAACCGATCACCGAGAGAATCTTGAGATGGCGCACGCTTTTGCTCTTCGCCATGGCCGGATCTTGCAGCGCGTTTTTCAGATAAACCGGTTCGTGGCGGGTCTTGACTTTTTCGAGTATGGTGCGGCTGATTTCAAATTCCGGATGGTTGATATCTTCGTGCTCCAATTGGCGCGCCGTTTGGAAAAGGGGATCTCCATTCGCGTCAAAGAGAATGATGAGGCCGCGCTCGGCGCCGGAAATCTCGATGAGGTGATCCATGGCTGAGGCCAATACGCGGTCGATATCGCTCTCGGCCAAAATCTCTTTGCCGATCGCGAGGACCCGGTGCAGTTGAGAGAGGCTGATCTCGTTCATGTGTAATTCGTAAAAAGCAAGAAAACACTTTTATCGTTGCGAGAGGATAAATTGGCCAGTTTCACTTTGAACGAAATATAAGACTTTTTTGAGATAATCAAAGAATTTTCTCGCCATTTTTCCCCTTGACTTTGTTCGTAAAGTTTGACAACTTTGGGCGCAACGAACTACGTCAGTTTTTTCAGGCAAGCCTACGGCCATAGGCTGAAAACTTGAGTCCTTCGCGCAGCTTTAGATTTTACAATAAATTTTTCCAACGAATAGAAACAACACAAGGATGAAAATTGGGATGCAATTCCAAAATAGGGAGCAATAGTTTTTCTGTAACTCCGCTAGGCTACGCCCGCAGGGAGTGGCATGTTTATAGTTGGGTGCTCTGTCTTTAATCTTTTAACTCCGTTAGGAGTGACATGTGGTAAAGCTGACAATCGTAAATTGAAACCAAAAGCCAAACATGCCACCCCGCTGGGGCATACGTGTCAAGCTAAGAAATCAATCAAACTAGAGGACAAACGTTCAGTCTAGTTTTTTTCAAAAATCTTTCTAGATTAAAATAGCATGGGAAAAGTCCATGCTATCAAACAGCCGAACGCG
>Ga0247727_10012303_pt1 | contig 14724 bp, 12 predicted proteins | sample WisWelCaveWW1625_FD_202498 | JGI IMG/M metagenome (GOLD analysis project Ga0247727, IMG submission 202498) | Biofilm microbial communities from Wishing Well Cave, Virginia, United States - WW16-25 | ecosystem: Environmental > Aquatic > Deep subsurface > Groundwater > Cave microbial mat | place... | reverse complement strand
GGCCTCTTCGGGACCCAGCCAGATTTCGGTCGGGGTTCCGCTGGATCCTCCGGTAGCATCCCGGCGCAACTGATCCGGCGGGATGACGTCAGAGACAAGCCGCTGGCCCCCCTCGTGCACGTCCTCTCGGCCAAGCGCCGGCAGCCGGGAGAAATCCTCGAAGCTGAAATCGGCGTGTGGATCGAACCCGATCCGGTCAAACAACTCGCGGTAATAGATCGTCTCGCGATAGGCCCGGCGCACGGAGAAACGTAATCGCTGGAGAATCCATTCCAGCTTCCGGTCGCGGCTCCAGCGGGCAGCCTCCCGACGAAAGCGCAGGCCTTCGAAGAAGACCGACCTGACAAGGCCTCGCGAGGGACGAGCCATCTGCGAAAGATACAAGCAGGGCACGAGCGCCTTGATAGACAGCCAATCACGAGTTGCTCTGGCCAAATTGTTCACACTGATGATCTCCAATCTTTTCACCTGACAGACATTCACTTATCGCCATCGCTCCTGCGGATGACTAAAGACCGACTGCCTCTGGTCAGCCAAGGCTGGCGAAACCAGCGCGGACTCCAAGATCTTCCCCTGGCCGGGCGAGCCTTGGCGTGCGATTCCGGCGCCTCTGCGCCATCACTGGCGCCGGCAGCTTCGCGTATTTCCGCGGAGTGGATGCGCCTAAGCGTCACTGCGTATGCAACAGTAAAGTAGAGGAAGTTGAGGTACTGGACCGATCCGAAGAAGCCGTAGACGATGTAGGCGGCAAGCGAGGCCTGGAGACACACGCTTATTATATACATCTCCCGCTCAGGCCAGGCGCCATCCGGTCTGGTTTCGCGCTCAATCCGCTGGAGCGAACGTATCGGCGCAAGGATTACGATCAAGTAGGCGATCAAACCGATGATGCCCAATTCGGCGCCGGTTTCGAGGTACGAATTGTGGGCCACCATCGAACCAACTGAGTAGATATGAAAGTTGCCCATGCCGATGCCGACGACCGAGCGCTTCACGGCCAACTCGGCCGCGCGGTTCATCATCTCCTGGCGCCCCTGAGCCGAATTCGTCGTATCCGTCTCGGGATTGAAAATGGTGGAGAGCCGGATCGCATACTTACCCGGCATAGCCATGAACATAACCACGCCTATGGCCACTGCGGGGAGCAAAACTTTCAACCGGCGGCCGCGGGACAACTTCCATATGATTATGCTGATCGCGGCCACAAGCCCAATGAATCCGCTGCGCGAGAAGGTGAACATTACAGCAAGAACGGCGAGACCTGCGCAGGCGAAATAAAACGGTCGCGTCCACCCCCGCCGCGTCAGCGCGAAGATCAATACAAACGGCAACATCACATCGAGCAGCGAAGCGAAGTCATTCGGATTAGCGAACATGGTTCCCCAACCCTGCATGCGGTCGTGAAATGACTTGGCCTCGTCATACCCGCCGGCCAGATAAGTCTTTATCCCGCCGAGAGCGAAGAGGAATTCGCAAAAGACCATGGTGCCTAACAACAAGCGAAGCCGCGCGCGCGTGTCAACCAGGTTGATCAGTAAGAAGAAGACGAGCACTGTCTTGAGAAAAGTGTTGGTCAGTATCTCGTAGCTGTCTTGCGGCGAGACGGCGATCGGCGTCAAGAGCACCCCCATCACAAACATCACCGACACCATCTTCATCTCCAGGGGCCAGGTGATCAACCGCTCGCCGGCGCTGAGCTTGGAGACAACGTATACCAGAATGGCGCCGATGGTCACGATCTTGACCACTGGCACCTCCCCGAACAAACCGGGGAAGACCTCCTGAGGCCGAAGATACATCAGCAGCGTGAACAGGTAGAGACCGGCGAAAGCAAGCGGATATTTGCCGCGCGAGTCAGCCAGCTCAACCTCCTGAGGTTGAGTAACAGCAGGCTGCGCCTTCCGCGTCGTTCGCTTGAACAACACACCGGACCCGGAGTTGATTCTGTCTGTTCTTGTGCTCCAAACGTTCATTTGCTGTTCTTCCTTAACCTTCAGTCGCGGACGCGACACTGCGGGGGCGCGCCGACCCATTGCGAAAGAGCTTCAACCACAGCTTGCGCAAACCGGCTTTCTCCTCTTCGCTCACCACGCCCATTGCAAAGGCTGTGATCACGTAGACCAGGCCAAAGACCGCAGCGCATACCAGAAATGTGACCAGGACGGGCGCATGCTGGAGCGTTAACTTGGCCACCAGGGTAAAGAGCGCCGCTGCCGCCACCGCCGCCCCAATCTTCAGCAACGGCGCGAGACGCCGGAGATCGCGCTGCGACATGCCCAACTCCCGTATGATCATGGTCATAGTGATGACAAAATCGAGCACCTGAATGCAGACCGCAGCGACGGCCACGCCAATCAAACCTCCTGTGCGCAAACCGAGGTAGAGCGCCCCCAACGTCACCGGGATGAGCGCCAGATAGAGCTTCAACCGGAAGAATTTGAGCTGATCGAAAAGACGCAGAATGTGCATGTGCATAGCGATCCCGAGCAGCACGTTGAAAAGGTAAATGGCGAAGATCGGCACTGACGCCGCGTAATTCGCCGTGAATAGCGCGGTGATGAATTCGCGCCGCAAAACGAGCAACAATGCGAAAGCCGGCGCGAAGAAGAAGGCCAGCTTACAGATCACTTCCATCCAAAGATTGATGATCGTCTGGTGATCGCCAGCCTCTTTGTGCTTTGCCAGATCCGGATTCAACGCGCTGGCGAACGAGCTGGCCAGCATCCCCAGCAACGGCAGTTGGAGACAGCCAACCGAGTAGATTGCGAAGGTTGCCGAATCGAAATGGTGCGAGACGAAATAGTTGTGCATGTCGTTTTGCACGATTGCCGCAATGCCGCCAACGCCGAACGGCAGCGCGTTGCCGATCTGGCTGCGGAACAGCGGCCAATCAAGGGCGGCGAGGAATCGCCCGAAGCGCCAGCGGATGTAGATCACCATAAAAGCTATCTGCACCAGGCCCTGGATCACAGCCGCTACCAGAATCGCAGTGAGGCTGCGGAAGACGAGTCCCGCGACGATCATCACCACGGCTTTGGACAATTGGGAGGCGACAATCAGCGCTGAAGCCATACGGACATCTCCGGCGGCAATCGGCACCGCATCGAGGTTAGTCGAAACCAGCCAGCAGAGGATCGCAAAACCAAGCAGCGGGACGTGCGGCACCAGGTCAGAGCCATGAAAAATCAACGTCACCCAGCTCGGCCAGATCAGAAAGGCCAGGAAAACAACCGCGCCGACCAGGCTGTAAAAGAGCATGACGTTGAGCGCCACCTGCAGCTTCTTGCCAGGCTCGCGCTCCGTAAAGTAGAAGACGCTCACCGCGACCTGGAGATTGAGCAAGGCGAGCGCCGAGGCCATGATCTGGAACGCCTGTTTATACAGGCCGAAGTCCGGCACGCTCATCACCCGGGTGAGCACCAGCGGCAGAGCGAATGATATTGCGGTGGCGATAACATTCGCGGCCATCAGCAGAGCGGCTCGCTGAGTCAGCCCCTGAGTCCCGGCGTTGTTTGCAGTTGTGATGTTGGTTGTACTCATCATTCGTAATGCCGTGAGTGAGAATGCCTCGTTCACCAGCAGATGCCCTGATAATTCTCCCGATTCCCTTCGCGCTCGCTCAGTCGAACCAGGTCAATAATCATCCGGCCAGAAGCCCCTGCGACTGCTCGAAACTCTTCATCCTTCTTTCCGATGACGATCACTTCCGCAGTGTCAATCACCTCCTGCAATTCTTTCCGCATCAGGGATGAGATGTGGGGAATCTCGTTTTCGATAAACTCCTTGTTGGCCCCGAAGAGCCGCGCCATCTCCACTTCGCGGTCGTAAATGGCCAGCTTCAATCCCTTGCCGACCAACCGTTCGACCAACGTCACCATTGGGCTTTCGCGCAGATCGTCCGTGTTGTGCTTGAAGCTCAAGCCGAGCACGCCGACTTTCTTGCGCCCGGTCCGCAGCACCATCTCGACCGCGCGCTCGACCTGCGCCTGATTGCTCGGGAGTATCGAACTGAGCATCGGCAGATTGACATCCAGCTCTTTGGCCTTGTGGGTCAGCGCGCGCAGGTCTTTCGGCAGGCACGAGCCGCCGAAGGCGAAGCCAGGTTTTAGATAGTACGGCGACAGGTTCAGCTTCGTGTCCTGGCAGAAGACCTCCATCACGCGATGGCTGTCCGCACCCAGCGCTTTGCAAATCATCCCGATCTCGTTGGCGAAGGTCACCTTCAGCGCGTGGAAAGAGTTGCAAGCGTACTTGACCATTTCGGCTTCCCTGATCCCGACGGTCAACACCGGCGCGCTCAGATGAGCGTAGAGTTTGGCGAGCGACGCGGCCGTGCCTTCGTCATCTGCGCCGATCAGTGTGAACGGCGGGTGGTTGAAGTCGTGGATCGAAGAGCCTTCGCGCAGAAACTCCGGATTGATGGCCACGCCGAAATCGCGCCCCGCGCGTTTGCCCGAATAGACTTCGAGCGCGGGAATGACTGTGCCCGCCACGGTCCCCGGCAGCATCGTGCTGCGGATGGCGACAATGTGATAGCCGCGTTTAGCTTCCAGCGCCGCGCCGATTTCCTGGCAGACGCGCTCGATATAACTCAGGTCGAGGCTGCCGTTGGGATTGCTGGGCGTGCCGACGCAAACCAGCGAGAGATCGGACCCGGCGATTGCCGCTGCCACATCGCCGGTTGCCAGCAGCCTCTGTTCTTTGACGGCGGCGGCGATCGAATCCTCCACGCCCGGCTCAACCACGGGGCTGCGTCCGCGGTTGATGATCTCGACCTTCAAAGGGTTCGAATCAACGCCGATCACCTCATGCCCGGCGTCGGCAAAACACGCCGCCGAGACGCACCCTACATATCCCAGACCAAATATGCTCAGTTTCATTCGTTCTTCTCCAAAGCTTCGTTACTTCGAGCTGATAACGCCTGCTCCGGCATTCATTGCCGAAACCGCCGAAACCATATGCTGCCGCCTGGTCAATCCGTGATCAAAATTGAGCAGAGCTTCGATAATTCGTTCCGCGGCATGCCCATCCCAGAGTTCCGGGACGCGGCCTTCGTTCGTGTATTCGTCGTTCAGAATTCTTCTCGCCACGGTCGTGAGGCGTTGCCCGCTCGAGCCGACCAGGTGATTCGTGCCCTGAGTGATGGTAATCGGGCGCTCGGTGTTCTCGCGCAGCGTCAGACAAGGGATGCCGAGCGCGGTGGTCTCTTCCTGCAATCCGCCCGAATCGGTCATCACCATTCGTGAATTGCTCCAGAGCTTCAGGAAGTCCTGATAGCCGAGCGGGTCAATCACCCGCACACCTTCCGGCGGCTCGACGCCAAACTCGCGCATCCGAGCTTGCGTGCGCGGATGCGCAGGGAAGACGGCCGGCAGGTGGCGCACAATCTCCTTGAGCGCCGAGAAGAGATTGCGCAACCTCTCCTGGTTGTCCACGTTCGTCGGGCGATGGCTCGTGACTACGGCGTAACGACGCGGTTCAAGCGCGAGCGCCGCTAGAATCTTCGAGCTTTTCGCGCGCTCCAGTTGTTGATGGAGCGTGTCAATCATCACGTTGCCGACGCGGACTATCGAGCGCGGCTCAAGGCCTTCGCGCAGCAGGTTCTCGTCCGCGTCCCGGCTCGGGGTCAGCAGCAGATCGGAGATGCGGTCGGTCAGCGCGCGGTTGATCTCTTCCGGCATCGTGCGGTCGAAGCTGCGCAAGCCCGCTTCGACGTGAGCCACCTTGACGCCGAGCTTGCTGGCGACCAGCGCGCAGGCGAACGTCGAATTGACGTCGCCGACGACCACGACCCAGTCTGGTTGGCGCCGGATGAGAACCGGCTCGAACGCCAGCATCACTCTCGCCGTCTGCTCGGCGTGCGATCCGCTGCCCGTCTCCAGATTGATGTCGGGCGCTCCCATCCCCAGGTCGCGGAAGAACGAGCCGGACATCGCTTCGTCGTAATGCTGTCCGGTGTGCAGGAGCAATTGCTCGATCTCGCCGCCGCGCTTACGCATCGCTGCAATGATCGGCGCCATCTTCATGAAGTTCGGGCGCGCGCCCACCACGTTTACTACTTTGATCATTGCCATTTCATACTCTTCAGTACCGCGAGCGGTAGCGAGCGTGGCTCAATGAGCCAGTTCCTCAATGGAGCCACGCTCGCTACCGCTCGCGGTACTGATTTTTTTCTCGATCTGGTCGAGCGGGGCGGCCACAACCACACTTGTAATTTCGATTGGGCCATCACCTGACGCTTCGAAGACCACGACGGGCGCTTCAGTGCGTTGTCCGTAACAGGTCGAGACCCATCCGTCTTCAATCCGCGCGCGCAATCCGCCGAGTCCCATGCCTTTGACGAAGAAGTTGATGACCAGCGCCTCGCCGTTCGGCATTCGGGCTTCTATGCGATTGTGAAAGGCGGCGGCCTCGCAGCCCGACGCAAGGTGGTAACGGATCGCATAAGCGTGTCGCATCCGGGCCGTGAAAGTGTCGGTGACGATGAAGGCCGCCTGTTTGCGCAACATCACCACTGAGCGTGTGTGTGTCACCGGATCGCTCAATCTTAGATAGCCGTCGTGCGAGCCTTCAAAAACGACACAGTCGCCGAGGTCGTCGAAGGCGATCAGGCGGCAGTTGGCGCCCGTCTTCCACGCGAACGGCGCCGAAAGCACCGACTGGTCTTCACCATCAACTGTGGCGGTGTTGTGCGCGGCGCTTCGACGGAACCAGTCGCGCGTCTCCGGGTCTGAGCCGTAGACGAACGTGGCCGGATCAACCAGCCACGTCGCGCCGCGAATGGCCAGTTCGATTGCGAGCGCGTCGGAATGCGCGTGTCCGAGGCCGATCTCGCCGCCGTGGCGTCCGCAATCAATCAGCGCGAAGGAAGAATCGCGCTCCCATCCGTCGCGCATCACGAAATAGCCGCTCGTCTCGAATGCGCGCGAGGTCTCTGGCTGCGCTTCCGCCTTCAGACGGTCGTAACAGGCCACACCTTCGGGACCCAGCAGCCACAGCATCTCCACGGGCGCATCGCCCGCCATACGCTTCCAATCGCCGCGTTTAAAGATCGCCGCGCCCACGGCCAACGTGTCGCGAAAATCATTTGCCGCGCGCGGCGCGAATTTGATCAAACGCCCGCCGTCATCATCTCCGAACAACGGCCACGTGAGGTCCGGCCGCTCGATCCACATCAGATGATCGAGGAGCGCTTCCAGCTTCTGCCACAGCAAATGCTCGTCTTCTCGCCCGAGCGCGATTCCGTTGGCGCGAATGAGCGCGAACAGATGCGTGTAGAAATCCGCCGTGTAGCGATGGTAGTAGGACGACTGCTCGAAGTAAACTCCATCGCCCCGAACGTGCTTAGGCAACTGGTCGAGCAGGATCTGAAGACCGAGCTTGCGCCACCTCTCGGCGCGGCGCAGTTCCGGCAACGCCACGCCCAGGTAGAATAATCCGAGCGCCTCACCCGTCAGATGGGTGTTCGGGCTGAAGTAGTACGAGAGATACTTCTCAATGTGGCAGCCATGCTCGATCAGCGATTTGACCATCCGCGCGACGAAATCCGGAGTGACCTCGCGCGAATCGGCGCACAGGCTCAGCGCCCATAGCCACTGGATCGCGCGAAACGCGACATCCAGACTCGCCGACCAGCCGATGCCCATCCCGACCGGGTTCCGGTCAATCCACGACGAGACCTGGTTGGTGAACCCATCGGCGTAGCGATGATCTCCGGTGAGCCAGTAGGCCTGCCCGAGCGTGACGAAATGCGCGGTGCGATTGATCTCCCAGAAGACCTTCAGGTCCCCACGGCCGATGGGCGCGACCGGATCAATCTTGCTCCAGTGAACGAGCGGAGCGCGATCGCCCGTGAGCGGATTGAGATGCCAGTCAACCGGATTGCCGAAATCGAGATCGGTGTAGCCGAGCAGGTCGAACTTTCCTGAGAGGGCTTTCTCAGCCGCAGCGATGATGGTGTCGCGGGAAGCCGTGAAGCGGCGATTCATTATTTCGACAATCGTCTGGCGTTGGGTGAGCGGGGGCAGAAAGAGACTGTTTCCGGCCCGGAGACGCTCTCGCAACAGCTCAGCCGTGCCTTCGACCGAGCCGTTGCGCATCGTCATTACGCATTCGCGATAGAGAGCCTCGTCGCTCATCTCCTCGGCGTGGGCGATGAAGAGACGGTCGGCCAGCTTGACAAACTCCTGTTGTCCGCGCCCAAGCATCTCGCTAAAGCTCATGCCACGAAGCTTATTCAGTTTTGTAATCTCGAAGCTCATCGCTTAACTATCTCTCTTCACGGACTGACTTCCGAAAGAGGCTCGGATTGCGCGCTCGCCGGTTGCTGCCGCGTTTCGCGCACAGGCTCCCAGACGACGTAAGCGTCGCCGCGGAGGAACTTGATGAAGGCTGCTACCGTTGCGACGTTGACCAGCGCGAAATAGTAGGGGAGCCTGATCGGTCCCAGCCTCGCGCCGATGCGGTCACCCACCCATCCGGCAAGCGCCACGATGAGCGCCGCCGCCTGCGCGATGAAGATGTACTTGAAAATATTGTCGCCCTCCCAGGCGAAGTAGTTCGTGACGAAAGAGATTGCCAGGAAGGGTGGAACGGCGTAGCGCAACACCTTGTGGCAAAGAAGCTGGAACGCGAACTGCCCGTGTTTGCGCAGGTTGAGAACTTCGCGGTACCGGTAGAGCGCGCTCATCGTCTGTTCGATCACGCGCACCCGCATTCGCAACTCATCTCTGGTGCGATGGCAGGTGTCTTCTTTGGAGATGGCTTCGGGTTCGTAGACCGTTCTCAGCCCCTGCAGGTGGATCTCGGTGGCGATCACGAAATCGTCAATCATGTCGGTGGCGAGTTTCGCATGGCAACTGCGGCGCACGGCATACAGACAGCCGCTCACGCCGATCAGCGAGTTGAAAGAGCTTTCCCATAGTTTCAGCAATTTCTCGTAGCTCCAATACGATCTGCATCCCGCGCCGACGGCGGACGATTTGCCGTCAACGTAGACCAGTTGTCCGGCGACGCAGCCGACGCTCGGATCGGCGAAATTGCGAACGATCTTTTGAATCACGTCCGGCTCGTAAATCGTCGTTGCGTCCGAAAAGATCAGAATCTCGCCGGTCGAGACGCTGACCGCGCGGTGCTGCACGCGCGTCTTGCCGTGTCGTTCGTTCTGGCGATGGAGGATCACGCCCCGGGCTTCGAAGCTGCGGACGATCTCGTCGGTCCGATCGGTCGAGGAATCGGAAGCGACGATGATTTCGAACCTGCCAGACGGATAATCGAGCGAGAGCGCATTCTCGAGCTTGGCCGCAATATCATTCTCCTCGTTGTGCGCGGCGATGATCAATGATACCCGGGGCAGAATCGCTGCGCGGCGTACGGGCTGCCGGTAGAAGCGGCTCAGCAAGAACATCAGTATCGGGTAGCCGACGTAGACGAAACCGATCAGCGCAATCGCAGTGAGGAAGAGAGCTTGCGCAGTCAATGTCCAGTAATGTGGGGGAACAAGCATTTTAACCTCCATTCAGAAATGTAACAATGGCGAACCGGGGCGATCATCGGGATTGCTGTTAAAACGGGAAACAGTCTTGAAAACCCGTAACGTCAGCGGCCTTCTCAAGCGCGCTCGGTTGACTGCTCTCGCGTCGCTTCAATGCTGTGCGCTGAGCGGCGAAGACTGTGTGGGCGATGATCTTCTGCTCAACATCCGCATGTCGTTTTTTAACTGCTCGAAACCGCTGGTGCTTTGTACAAAATGCGCGAGGTCGCGCTCCGTATGGATTCGGCGCAACGTGAGCGGATCATCCCCCCTTTTGTTCAGACCGCCCACGCAAGTCACCGCGACCCGATACCCCGCCCGCGCGACCTCGCATTGCACCCGTCCGTCGTTGTCTCCGTTCGGGTAGCAAAATTGCTCGACTCGATGTCCCAGGACTTCTTCGAGCCGTGATTTCGATCCGTGCAGCTCTCGCCGTAAACGCTCGTCACTGATGTTGGTCAAGATCGGATGCGTCATCGTATGCGAGCCGATCTCGACTCCGTTCGCTTCCATCTCGCGCGCCTGATCCCAGGTGACGGAGGCGAACTCCTCAGGCGGCGTTTCGGGCAGCGCCACGCCCAGGGCGCGAGCCAGGCGCTCAATCGCCTCTTCCTTGACCTCTTCGGGGAGCTGCTTGAGGATTGAATTGATGCGTTCCGAGGCAACGAGCCGTGAGGCGGCGCAATTCAGCTCGAGCCACAGTTCACGGCCTTCGATCTTCGCCATCAGCCATTGCCGCGCTGCCTGCCGGGTCAGGTAACGCGCCTTGTCCGTCCAGAGCCAGGTGTGGCGGTCGGCAAATTCGGTCACGGCGAAAACCGTCGCGGGGGCGTTGTAGCGACGCAACACCGGGTAGGCGATTTCATAAAAATCGCGGTATCCGTCGTCAATCGTAATCGCCGCCAGATGGGGTGGCAGCGGTTCCTGGCCGTTCAGGCAGTCAACCATTCGCGCGAGCGGAACAACCTCGTAATGCGTGGTTAAATAATCCAACTGCTCGGCGAAATCGCGCGCAAGCGTTTTCCCATCCTCATCGTGCCCATCGTGCTCATCCTTGAGGCCAAAACGATGGTAAGTGAGGATCAGCGCGCGCCGGCGAGAAGCGAGGCGCATCAAGTCAAATGCGCCTGACACTCGCATCAAGTTGAGTACTGCGTCTTTGATCAAGTTCCCGTCTCCATCCCGTCCATACTGCTCGCCAGCTTGCCGAAATGATCGGTCTGCCAGCGGCGGCGGCGGGGTTTGCCACCCGCCGGCAACGGCTTGACGGCGGCTTCATTGAGGGCTGAGCGCAACCGGTCCGCAACGTCCGGGGACTCGCCGCGCAGGGTGGTTGCCATCAGTTCCGAGAATTCGCCCGCGTAAGACTTGATCACCAGATCGTGCATATCCATCCGATCCAGGAGACCGAAGATATGATGCGGAGGAACCGATAGACCGACCGCGAGTTTGAGCACGCTTTCCAGGCTCAGACTCGTGACGACGGAATTTTGAATCTTAGAGAGCAACCCCTGATCGAACATACTCAGCCGACAGAAATCGGACTGTTTAATCTCCAGCTCGGCCAGCCGTTCGCGCACGAAAGTCGCCAGCGGCGTTGGGGGCATAGTTCGCGTCTGTGGTGCCATAGATTATCCTCTCGATTAGCTCCTGAAGTTGTCGTTGTTGGTTTCACCAGGTCTCCTTCATCTGGCCCAACCACCAACCATCGGTCCGCCACACTATTTCCTGATGCGCCTTCCGGTTCACCTGCGGCCGAATGTGATGAAGGAGAGAAAATTCCCGAAGCCGGCGAGCGAGGTGATGGTGGCGATGGTCTTCTTCGCATTTCCACCTACAATCACCACATCGCCGCCCTGCATCTGAATGTTCGCCTCAGGCCTCGCTTTGCCTTCGAGAATTTGTTTGACGTTGACCGTCATCAGCTTCCGGCTTCCATCGGCCGCCTGACGGTTGACTACGACAGAGGATTTGTTGCCCGTGTCGGTGAACCCTCCCGCTGCGGAGATGACGTCGAGCAGCGTCATCGGCCCGGCCATCACGTAGATGTCGGGCCGGAGGACATCCCCTAAGACCGAAATCTTGGCGCTGACGGCCTCGGTCAGTTGGACGTTGACCTGAGGGTTTTTGAGGTATTCGCTCAGATCGTTAGTGAGCCGCTCGGTGAGCTGCGTGATCGTCATGCCGGCCACGCTGATTTCTCCGAGCAGCACGTGATAGATCGTCCCGGTGGGCGAAACCTTCACTTTATCATCCGAATAATCGGGCTGGCCCTTGATTCGAATTGAGATCACATCGGCGGGGCCGAGACGGTAAGTGTCGTTGAACTTGCGATAGATGCCGTCGAACATCTTGTCATCTGCGGCAGGGGTCGGTTTCGCCGCAGATTCTTTCGCGGCAACAGTTCCGACGGTTGCCGTTTGGGCATTTGCCGTTGTGGCCAGGCAGATGCACAGCGCCGCAACGGCGATCATCAGACGAGATATTGACACTTGGGACAATGAATTCAGTGCGGCCATATGAACTCCTTGCTGATGCTTCAGCGTGAAAGCCTGCCGAACAAAACGACGCGCGCCGTTTCCAGCAGGACGATCGCGTCGAGGAGCGGTGGTTGATTCTTGATGTAGCGCAAATTGATCATCAGTCGTGTAACCGTTCAGTTGTTGACCCGATTCATCACGACGCCGAAGAGAGTCTCTTCGTTCAACAGCGAGATTGATTTGCTCATCTCCTTTATCGAGGTGTTGCCGGGGCGAACCACAAGCAGCGTGGCCTGCGTGTGCAACGCGAGCAGATTTGCATCCGCAGAAGCGAGCAACGGAGCAGAGTCGAACAAAATGAAATCGTAACAGTTGTCGAGGATGGCCAGCAGCCGGCTGAATCCGGGCGATGCCAGCAACTCCGCCGAATTTTCAACCTGCCCCCGCGTAGCCAGCACGTGGAAATCGGCAGGCATTATCTTCATCACGGCTTCTTCAGGCTGCAGGCCGAGGGCAATGGCCTCAGCCAATCCGACTTCCGAATCAACGCCCAGGAGCCGGCTCACCGACGGCCGTTGCAGGTCGGTGTCAATCACAAGCACTCGCTGTCTTGCTCGCGCAAGCGCGGCGGCCAGGTTGAGCGTGACGCAGGTTCTGCCTTCGCCATGATGAGCCGAGGCCAGCAACACACGCTTCAATGTGTGACGCGCCGCGCCGGAGATCAGCGCAATCGCAAGACGGTTGAACTGTGCGACTGCGCGAGGATCGAGTTCATGTATTGCCACCAGGTGCGGATCCAGTCGCGCAAGCGTCAACTCGATCTCGTGCGAAGGGCGCATCAACGATTGACGTGGCTGCAAATGGCGTATCTGCGGTTCCAGCGCGCGTTCTTCTTCGTCCGGCAATGCCTTCGTCACTCTCTCGTTTAGACGCTTGGCATTCGTCAGTTTCTGCGAATCGTTTTCATTGAGCCGGGGGAGTTCCGGGACCCCATCCGTAGCTCTTCGAGCCATTTCTACCTCCAGCAGCAACTACTTGTTGCCGAGTATTTGAAATATCTGCAGGCGATTGAGTAACACGATGAACGCCGGCACCAAAGCCACCGCCAGCATCAGAATGAGCAAGCCCCTCGTCATTCTGAGCTTGCGCTTGCGGCTGCGTTCAACCGGGGTGAGAGTTTCCGGAATTAAAGCGAGCACTGGCGCGCCGAGGTAATACTCGATGTCGCGGTCGTCGTTGATCATAAACATCCGCGGCAGTTCAACCGCGAAAGCAATCACCAATCCGAAACCGAGCGCCAATGCCAGCGCAATCAGTTGAAGAAGTATTCGATTGGGCGCGACAGGCAATTGCGGCAGGTTCGGCGCGTCAATCGCCTGAAACATCATGTCGGAGGGGCCTCTCGCACCGCTGAGCTTCAAAAATATGTCCTGTTGGTCTACAAGCTTGTTGTAACGAACCATCAATTGTTCGTATTCCGCTCGCACTGCGGCTGATGAAAAATTGCCTTCGCGCCTTACGGGAGGAGCAGCGGCGGAGCCTGACGGCAACCTTCCGAGGGTGGCTGTCTTCCTTTTCAACTCCCGCCGCACCACGTCCAGGTCTGTTTCGAGACGCGCCAACTCGCGTTGCATAGCGCGCAGTTCACGCACCTCCTGCGAGAGAGGCGATGGAGAGGTGGGGTCGGAGCCTGACTCGAGGCGGGCAATCTGACGATTGATTTCGCTCAACTGGTTGCGCATTTGAACCATCTTGGGATGCCTCTCTGTGAATTGCTCCGAGTAGTTTTTGATGTCGGATTCAAGCTCGGTTTTTTTGATCAGCAACTGGCCGTAGGCGGCTGAGCTCGCTGCTCCGCTGGTCGGAGGCAGTGATTTGACGGCCTTTTCCTGTTCCGCGATTTGTCTGCGCTGTTCCGTAACCTGGCGTTCAATCGAGTATTCCTTGTCGCTCAGAGTTTCGACCGATGATTCGACGACTTCGCGTTGCTTTGAGGCCGAATTTGACTCGTTGCGCGAGCGGGCTAACATTTCGAGGCGAACCACATCGAGATCGCGCTGCGGGCCGAGTTGTCTGAGGCGGTCCTCGACTTCCGTCATTTGTGAGGTTATACGCTCGACTTCAGTTGAGGCTTCGACTTTCATCTGCTCGTTGGCCCTTTCGAATATCTGGACCAGATCAACCACGACATCGCGCGCCCTGGCTGGCTCCGGGTAGCGGTAACTGATTGAGATAGACTCGGGGGTCTCAGGATAATATCCGCGCATCTTGGTCTCGACTTTGATGGCTTTCTGGAGCGTCCCCATCGCTTCTTCAATATCTTTGGCCTTTGGATAGAGGCTGAATTTGCGAACCAGAGTGGCGAGGGTGGCGCGGCTGGTCAATTCCTGCTGCAGAGCGGAAAACCGCGCATCCTGTGAGCCGCCTTGTTCGTCACTGCGGAGTTTGACGACTACCAGCGAGCGCGATTCGTAAATGTTTGGGACCCGGCGAATGACAAAGTATGTTGCGAACATCATCACGGCTGTCATCAAAAAGAGCAGCTTTTTTCTTTTCCACAGGATCTCGAGAAACTCCGTCAGACGACGAGGACGCAGGCTTTCCATAATCTATCTCGCTACTGAAATATAAATGGTTTGTAGTGGTCCCCAAAAACTGGACAGTAGATTCAGACAGAACTACAGTTCAGAAAGAGGAGACCAAGATGACCAA
>Ga0247727_10012302_pt1 | contig 14725 bp, 9 predicted proteins | sample WisWelCaveWW1625_FD_202498 | JGI IMG/M metagenome (GOLD analysis project Ga0247727, IMG submission 202498) | Biofilm microbial communities from Wishing Well Cave, Virginia, United States - WW16-25 | ecosystem: Environmental > Aquatic > Deep subsurface > Groundwater > Cave microbial mat | place... | reverse complement strand
GTCCAGCGCAGGACGCAAGGGCAAAAGATCTTCGGCCCGCATCGTTTCCCCCTCTCCGAGTGCCTACTTCTATTAATCGGCACTTCCAGCGGGGAACTGAATGCTGAAGTAGCGTTGTAGCCTTAGAGCGCCTGCGCCCAGGACTGCAGCCGCTTGAGGATGAGATCCGCGGTTTTCGGGTCCGGCGTCATCTCCTTGAGCACGGCAGGGGCGATCCGCGCAATGCGCTGGGCCGAGACCGCGGGGGAGGGCGTCGATCCAAGGTCCTCCTCCTGCATGCCGCTCTCCTTCTGTCGATGATAGGCGCGGTCGTCCACGAGGTAGTCGCCGTCAACGGCCTGGCGATAGAGCGCCGCGTCGTCGAGGAGGGCGGCGGCCAGGGCGACGGTGTAGAAGTCGCACTTCCCGCGGGCAAGCGCGTCCAGCGCCGCCGCGCGCAGTCCCTCGCGCTGGCCGCGCAGCGCCCGCGGGAATTCCTGCGCAAGCGTTCCGTGCGGGACGACGGCGGGTTCGGGACGGCGTACGGGCGACGCGCCCGGGCCGCCGGCGGAGCGGACGGGAGCCTGCATCCCGCCGGACGAGACGAGTTGCTCCGCCGTGCCGATGATCGACATGGCGCCGCTCCGGCGCGCGGGCTTCCAGCCGGCGGGGATCGAGGCGCGGACTTCCGCGATCAGGGCGGCGATCTTCGCGACTTCGCCCGCCGCGCCCGAACATGCGTGGAGTGCGCAGAGAAGCCGCTCAAAGGGCGGCGTCTCCAGGTCCCACGCGAAGTCGTCGCGGAAGGCGTCGAGCTGGAACTGCAGTTCGTCGCGCGTCATGGCGTAATTCTAGAACTGCCCTTGCAGGATTCAACGACGAGACGGCGCGCGCCACGAAGTGTGTGCGCCAGGTTCGATTGCTTGCGGTTCGACTCCGCGCCAGGCTCAAACGACATCGCCGGTCTCACCCGCGTGCTTGCACTGAGCGGAGCGCGGCGGAGCCGCGCGGAGTCGAAGTGCCCCCAAGGGGCTCCAAACTGTGGGGAAACCATGAATCCCGCTTCCAAGAAGCGTTTTGGGACTACTAGCCGGGACGTCAAGCCGCCCCTGCTCCTCCGGGAGCGGGGGCGGCCCGCTCTTTGGCAAGCTGGAGAACGACGAGGCTGCGTCTCGGGTGGCGGGGTCCGCCCGGCGCGGCGAGGTCGGGGCCGCAGACGCGGCGCGGTCGAGTGGGACCGAGACGGGATCGTCTCGTGACCAATCGTCCGTGCCGCGGCGACCCCGCGAGGGGTTCGGGCTCCCGCAGGGAGACCGAGGCCCCGACCTGGCCGCGCCTGTCCTTTTACCTTTTCCATACCCTTTACCCTTTTGGCCCCCGTACCCACCCAACCCGTTCCTGATGCCGGTCGATCCTCACCACTGCGGCCGGTCGGTCAGGGGTTGGCGGGCGTGGTCGCGTCGTTCGAATGGCGGCCCCATGGATGCGCCTGGGCTGCCCGGAGGCTTGGTCCTCAAGCTCCGAAACCAAGCGGGATCGCGCGTGGTTCCGAGGGGACGCCGATGCGTGCACGAAACGGCGCGGACGGCGCTGTTTCGTGGGCACGCACGCGGTTTTCCGGCACTTCCCGAGCGAAAAAGTGCCGGCTTGTCGGGATTCCCGCGAAGGAATCCAGCTCTGAACAACAGAATCGCGCGAGAAACGAGGGTCGCGTCGGTGGTCACGGGAGAGACAGTGTAGCCCGACGCATGGGGGTCAAGGAGGGAGCGATGGATTTGATGTGCACACTACACCCATCACGCTGTGCGTTGCTGTTCTGGTCTGTCATCGATTTGGTTCCTTCCCGGCTTCGTGCTATGGAATCAGTTCTGCGGCTCCTTCTGGTTCAGGTCGAGGCTCTCGTATCGCTTCGGATGCGGTCGCTCCAACCGCTCCTTCAGTCGCGCGAGCTCCGCGTCATCAGCCCACACGATCCAGCGATGGAACCGACCCTTCGCCTGGTGGCTGTGCAGCGTCCCGTGACGAATCCAGGTCTCAAGCGTCCCGTAGTGCGCGCCCAGTTTCCGAGCGAGCTCAGGCAGCCACCATTCGTGTTCACGGAGGCCCGTGCGGGTCTTCGATCGGGAGCGTACCTCGGGCAGATCAAGAGTCCTTCGCAGCCTGGTCACCGCGCACACGGCGAACGCGCCTTGGCCTTTGGGAGGACGGAAACCTTCGCGCGTAAGCTGCGCCGCGATCTCCTCGACGAAGACCTCCTGCGCCGTCAGGGCCCGAATGCGATCGCAGACTTGCGAGAAGTAGCTCAGGTCTTCCAGCTTTCCGACGGGTCGGATCAGCACGCCACGCGTCTGCGCGCCGCCAGCCCACCGGATCTCGACTCCCACGCGCTCCGTCCTCCCCTGGGCATGGACGCGAATCTCGTCGATCACCTGCCGGAGGATCTCCTTGCGATCCTGATCCGTCGTCGTGGCCACGTTCCAGAGCGCCGGGATGTCGTCGGCGAGCTTGCGGATCGCCTCGCGCTCGTCGTCGGACAGCAGACGCCGCTGCTTCTGCTGGAACCGCTGGTGGTCGTCCTGGAGGTTCCGCTCCGTGACGAGCTTCTCCTCCCAGTCGCGTTCGAGCTGGCGTGCCACCAGACGGTTCTCCGGCTCGACCAGTCGGTATTGACGAGCCGCCCTCTCGACTTCGTAGCGCGCGCGTTCCAGGCGCTGTCCCCAGATCTTGGCGAGTTCATCACGTTCGCGCTGAAGGTTCTTGGCGGCCTCCAGAGAGAGTTCGAGCGAGGCCGGCGCCAGCGCCTGGAGCGCCTGCTCGGTCACGTAGCGGTCCAGCGGCCGACCCGAGACGATCTGGCAGACTTCGCCGCCACACCGCGTGACTTGGCTGGCGCAGACGTAGTAGTGCTGCTGTTGGGAGCCGCGGTAGGCGATGGTCATCTTGCGCCCGCACTTGGCGCACACGATGAGGCCCGTCAGGAGGGAGGGGCCTCTGCGGGCGGCGCCCCGGGTGTTCCATCGAGACCTGTTCTGCTGGATCTGCGCGAGATTCTCCTCATGCTGCTCCCACGATATGTACGCGGGGAGCCGATCCTTGAGCAGCGCGATCCAGTCCTCGGGCTGACACTGCACCAGGCCGGTGCTCGGACGTCCCGGCTTCTTGCGCCGGGGGTCCACTTGGCGGCGCCCGTAAGCATAGGCACCCGCAAAGATGGGGTTCTTGAGAGTCTCCAGAACCGTCCTTCGGTTCGGACGGCGCCACTCGAGCTCGCCCTTGCCCAGGCTGCTCCTGACCCGGATGCCGATCTGGATGTTGTTCTTGACGAGGTAATTGAGCGTCGCGTTCACGGTCCCCAGTTCCGCGAAGACGCGGAAGATGAGACGCACCACATTCTGGACCTGCTCGTCCGGGTCGAGCGCGATCTTGCCAGACTGCCATACGTACCCTGTGGGCAGAGGGAAGACGAGTTCGCCTCGCCGCGCCTTGTTGATGCGCCCCTGGTTGAGCCGTTGGCGAATGATGTGAAGCTCAGCCTCGCTCATGGTGCCCTTGAGGCCCAGAAGCAGGCGGTCGTTGAAATTGATCGGGTCGTAGACGCCGTCGAGATCCGCGATCAGCGTCGCGAAGAGCGCGCTGACTTCCAGAAGCTGATGCCAGTCCTTGCAGCAACGCGCCAGGCGCGACATCTCAAGGCCCATGATGATCCCGACGCGGCCAAGGCTGACCTCCGAGACCAAGCGCTGGAAGCCGGCCCGGCCTTCGGCCGTGGCGCCAGACTTGCCCAAGTCGTCATCGATGACCAAGACGCGGTCCTGTGGCCAGCCCAGATCCAGGGCCCGGTTCTTCAGGTTGTACTGCAGGCGCGTCGACTCCTGATGGTCGAGCACCTGCTGGGGCGTCGACTGTCGGACGTACACGACCGCCAATCGTTCGATGTGCTCGGCCCGGATCTTGTCAGACCGCGACTCCCAGGAGGGTCTTCTGGCGGACGGAGCCAGCGGAGACGGCGACGTCGTCGTGCTCATGCAGGTTCTCCTCGTTGGGTGGGCTCGGTTCCTTCAGTTGCCGCTCCAGGACCCTGCTCAAGAGCGACACGACACGCCGCTGGTTCGCTGCCGGCAGCCGTATCCAGAGGATGGCTGCGGGCGGGGGGGAATAGAGTTGGTGGACATGCCGACGAACCTCCCTCTCTCCTATCCGGCCCCGCGGACCGCAGCTTCTCGATCAGCTCGAGAAGCCTCCGCAGGGCGTCTACACCCAGTATCGGCAGATCCGCCCGGAGTTCTTGAGGTGTATTGAGGGAGGCAGACATGGGGCTGAACGAACTCAAGTCCGACCTGCACGATCGGCTGTGGAACGCGCAGCAGCGCTGGTTCGTGATGCGCGGCGACGGTCGAATCGGGAAGCATGACGTCAAAATGGCAGGCGTCCGAGAATTCGGGGACCAGAATCACTACATGCGTCCGATCCTATTTACCGGCCGGACCCGCACGACCTACGAGCGCGCGCTGAAGGGGTTTCTTGAGTTCGCACATTCGAGGTTTGGTGTCCAGCGCCTCGACGACATCGACACGAAGCACGGCAGGGCGTTCCTTGACGACGCGATCCAGCGCGGGCTCGCGGCGAAGACGCTTCACACCTACCGCAGCGCGCTGGCCAAGGCAGGGTCGCTGGTCGGCCGCACAAGTTCCTTCGTCGCCCTCTCTGCAAAGTTCGGACGCAAGATTCGCGAGCTCGTCGCCGCCGGCGTGATCGCTGGGCCGAAGCGCGCCACTCCATCCAAGGACGTTGTCGAGCGAGCGATACAGATCCTCCGCGACTGGGACACGCGCCACTACGAACACACGGGTCATCCGCGGGCGTACTGGCTCGCCGCCCGCATCCAGATGGAGACTGCGGCCAGGAGCGTCTCCGTCACGGACCACGTCTCACGAAGGCGTCACTGAAGGGCGCGAACGTGGTGGAGACCATCGGCAAGGGGGGACAGAGCAGGGAGGCACAGGTGTCCCCCGATCTCTACGCGGCTATCGCCGAGCACCTTGCAACGGCAGGTGAGCCCCTCGCGGACCTGCGGGGCTATCAAGCCGCATGGCGTCGGGCGATCGAGGCCGTTCACGGGCAGGTCACCGGGACGCACGGCCTCCGGCGGCTCTCCTCGCAGCAGTACTACGCCAAGACCTATGCGAAGATGAGGGCCGCGGGTCTGTCATCTGCGGAGGCGCGATGCACCGCGCGGCAGGAGGCCGTTAGCCTCCTGGGGCACAGCAAAACCCGGACCGACCAAGCCGCCTGCTATCTGGGTGCGGCATGAAATGATGAGAATGACTGATACTCGATCACCCACCGTTTCCCTCGATCACCCGAGCGACCGTCTCGACCACGTTGCGGTCCCACCACCCGCGCGTCGCCTCCTCACGGAGGACGGCGATGCAGCGCTCGTGCGGGAACGAACTCTTGTAAGGACGCTCTGTCGCCAAAGCGTCGTAGATGTCCACCACGCTCAGGATGCGGACCGTGAGGGGTATCTGCGCCCCCTCAAGACCGTCCGGATAGCCAGATCCGTCAAGGCGTTCATGGTGATGCCGAATGAGGGGCAGAACCCCTGCCAGCGTGCGCATCGGCTGCACCAGCTCACAGCCCACCGTAGGATGCGTCTTGATGATCTCCATCTCCTCCGCCGTCAGGCGGGCGGGCTTGCGCAGGATGGCGTCCGGGATGGCGATCTTCCCCAAGTCGTGAAAGGTGCCTGCAAGCCGCAGGACCTTGAGGTCGTCATCGCGGAGGCCGAGCGCAACGCCGACTCGCACCGCGTACTCTCCAACCCGCTTGCAGTGACCCCCGGTATACGCATCGCGCCTTTCCACAGCGAGCGCGATGCCGTGAAGCACGCGAGAAGCGTGTTCCAACTCGTCCGTGTATCGCTTCAGAGAGACCAGAGAGCGAACGCGGGTGGCGAGTTCAGCAGCATTGAATGGCTTGGTCAGGAAGTCGTCGACACCCACCTGGATGGCTTTCAGCTTGTCCGGCAGCTCATCGAGCGAGGTGACGATGACCACCGGCGTGAGCCGCGTGCGCTCGTCACCCTTGAGCTGCTGGCACACGCTGTAGCCGTCGCGGCGTGGCATCATGACGTCGAGAAGGACCACGTCGGGAGGGTCCGCGGCCACGGCTGTGAGCGCCGCTTCGCCGTCGGCAGCCTCACGCACCTCGTATCCCTGCTCTTCAAGAAGCTCGCGCAGGAGGCGGCGGCTGGGCGCCTCGTCATCCACGACGAGGATCTTGCCGCGTGCCGTCATGAGTTCCCCGGTCCTGTTGGCGCGTCAAGCACGTCTCGCACCTTTCGCGCAAGGGCTGCGGGTGTGAATGGCTTTTCGAGGTATGCCTTCGACTGGCCGACAACGCTCTCCTGCGTGTATCCTGACATGTAGAGGATCTTCATCCCCGGGAAGATGCCGGCAAGCTGACCCCCGAGCTCGGGTCCCCCCATCCGAGGCATGACAGTGTCCGTCAGGACCAGGGTGATGGATCGTCCGCGCGCCCTGAGGATCTCAAGGGCCTCAACGCCGTCTTTCGCCTCAAGCACCGTATAGCCGTTCATCGAAAGGACAGTGCGGGCGAGTGCGCGTACGGCCTCCTCGTCCTCCACGAGGAGGATCGTTTCGGAGCCCTTGGCCGGACCAGCGCGCGGAGCTGCGACCTGCGCTTCCGTCACCGGTTCGTCCACACGCGGGATGTAGATCTTGAATGTTGTGCCTCGCCCAAGCTCGCTGTAGACCCAGATGTTTCCGCTACTCTGCTTGATAATCCCGTAGGCCGTCGCCAGGCCCAACCCGGTGCCTTTGCCCGACTCCTTCGTGGTGAAGAAGGGCTCGAAGAGATGTGCCCGGGTCTCGGCGCTCATTCCGCACCCGGTATCGCTCACCGCCAAGCGCACGTATCTGCCAGGGTGTACTCCGACATGCGCCTGCGCATACGGTTCATCCAGATCGACGTTCGAGGTTTCGATGGTCAGCCTGCCACCGTCGGGCATGGCGTCACGGGCGTTTATCGCGAGGTTCATGATGACCTGCTCCAACTGCCCGGGGTCCGCCTTGATATGACCAAGGCCAGGGGCCTGCACCGTGACCAGCTCTACATTCTCCCCAATCAATCGCCCCAGCAGCTTTTCGATGTTACCGACCACTTCATTCAAGTCCAGCACATGCGGCACAAGAAGCTGCTTGCGGCTGAAGGCGAGGAGCTGCCGGGTCAAGGCCGTCGCTCTCAGCCCGGCTTTGCGGATTTCTTGAAGCTGCTCCGCGTCTCGATCGCTCGACTTGGTGCGGCCAATCAAGAGTTCGCTGTATCCGATGATGACCGACATGATGTTGTTGAAGTCGTGCGCCACGCCCCCGGCAAGACGCCCGATGGCGTCCAGTTTCTGGAGCTGAGCCAGCGCCACCTCTGCCTTCTTCCGTGCCTGACGCTCCGCTGCATCGCGGATTTCGCGCTCGACGGCAACTACCAGTCGCTTCAGATTCCCCTTGAGGAGGTAGTCGTTGGCCCCTTTCTTCATGGCGGCGACGGCGACATCCTCGCCGATCGTTCCAGAGACAATGATGAATGGGATGTCGGGACACAGCTCGTTTCGGATTTCCAGTGCATCCATGCCGCTGAAGCGAGGCAGTTGATGGTCCGAGATGATGACGTCCCACGAGTTACCCTCCAGGGCGGACCTCATCGCGTCTGCGGTTTCGACGCGCTGCGACTCGGGATCAAGCCCGCCCCTGCGCAGCTCGCCGATCGTGAGCAAAGCGTCGTTTTCGGAGTCCTCAACAACCAGCACGCGCAATGGCATGCCCATGTTCTTCCACCTCAGGGCACTGTGAAATAGAAGGTCGCCCCCGCTTCGGGGGCGCTCTCGGCCCAAATGCGGCCGCCGTGGCGATGAATGATGCGCTGCACTGTGGCCAACCCGACACCCGTGCCCTCAAACTCGCCGTCCGAATGGAGCCGGCGGAAGGGGGCGAAGAGCTTGTCCGCGTGCGCCATGTCAAACCCGGCGCCGTCATCGCGGACGTAGAAGAGATCCTTGCCATCTTCACCTGTCATAGAGCCGATTTCAATCGTGGCGCGGGCGTGTTTCCCTGTGTACTTCCAGGCGTTTCCGAGGAGATTCTCCAGGGCGATGCGCAGGAGCTTCGGGTCGCCATGCGTCACGAGCGGAGCGGACACCAGGAATTCCACCTCTCTCTTCGGGGACGTCTTACGAAGAGCGGCGGCAATCGAGTGGGCAAGCTCTGCGAGGTCCACGGGAACCCGCTGGATGTCGGCTCGCGCCACGCGCGCCAGCCCCAACAGGTCCTCGACGAGCTGGGACATCCTGCTCGTGGCCCCCTCGATCCTCGTGAGATAATCCCGTCCCACGGGCGGCAGCGCGTCCGCGCACTCCTGCATCAGGGCCTGGCTGAAACCCACAATGTGGCGAAGCGGCGCCCTGAGATCGTGCGAGACGGAGTAGCTGAACGCCTCAAGCTCACGGTTTGCGGAGGCAAGCTGAGCCGCCTGATGTTGCGACTGCTCATTCAGGATCTTCAGTTGGGCCGTCTTGCGCGCAAGCTCGACGAATACCTCCACCTTCGACCGCAGCACTTCGGGAACGATCGGCTTGAAGAGGTAGTCGACGGCGCCCACGGAGTAGCCCTTGAAGACGGACACATCGCTCTTCATCGCCGCGGTCAGAAAAATGATCGGCGTTGCCCTGGAGCGCTCGCGTTGGCGAATGAGCGCGGCGGTCTCGTAGCCGTCCATGTCCGGCATCTGCACGTCGAGGAGAATCACGGCGAAGTCGGTGCACAGCACGTGCCGCAGCGCCTCCCGGCCGGAGCCCGCCCTGATAGTAGTCTGGCCGAGCCCCCTCAGCACGGCCTCAAGGGCGACCAGGCCGTTCGGCTCATCATCTACGAGGAGGACGTTCGTTCTGTCGGCTTCTGCCATGGCTTCACTTCGCGCACAGCTCCACCAGACGCGGTGCGATCCTCTCAAGCGGCAGTATTTGGTCCACCTGTGCGGCCTTGATCGCGGCGGCCGGCATGGCCTCCGCGTCGGCCGTGTCGGGGCTCTGGACGATGACCTTTCCTCCCAGGTCCTTGATCCGCCTCGTTCCCCGCGCTCCGTCCGCGCTGGCCCCCGTCAGCACGATGCCGAGAACCCCACGGCCATAGGCGTCAGCGGCCGACTCGAACAGCACGTCTACAGAGGGCCGCGAGTTGTTGACCGGTTGCTCCGTCGAAAGCGCGAGGCGTCCGGGCTCGACCAGAAGGTGATAATCCGCCGGCGCCAGGTACACATGGCCCTCGACCATATCGTCCTTGTCTTCCACCTGCCGGACCGGAAGCGAGCTCGCTTTCGCCAGCGCATCCAACAGTCCATCGCCTCCCGTCGTGAGTCGATGCTGGACGATGGCGATCGGCACCGGGAAATCCCGGGGGAGAGCGGAGAGGACCGCCCTGAGCGCGTCGAGCCCTCCCTTTGAAGCGCCCACGACGATGACCTGGAATCCCACTACCGCACCTTCCGGTAGATCTTCTGGGCTGAATCGACCGGTTCGTACCGATCCTCACAGGTGGAGAACCGCATCGACTCTCTGCTGCCCAAGCCCAGGAAGCCGAGAGTGCAGAGGCTCTCATGGAAGAGTTTGTGAACCCGTCCCTGGAGGATGTCGTTGAAGTAGATCATCACGTTGCGACACAGGATCACGTTGAACTCGTTGAAGGAACCGTCCGTAACGAGATTGTGCGGCGCGAAGACGACGTTTTCATGCAACGCCGCCCGAAAGACAACCTTCTCGTGGTCGGCGGTGTAGTAGTCGGAGAACTGTGCCGTGCCGCCCGCCTTGATGTAGTTCTTCGTGTACTCCTTCATCGCGCCCAGCGGAAAGACGGCCGACCTAGCGCGATCCAGGACCACCTCGCTGAGGTCCGTGGCGTAGATACGGCAGCGGTCGTAGACGCCTTCCTCCTTGAGCAGGATCGCCATCGAGTAGACTTCTTCGCCGGAAGAACACCCGGCGTGCCAGATGCGAACCTGCGGATACGTGCGGAACACAGGCGCGACCTGGCTGCGGAAGGCGGCGTAGAAAGCAGGATCGCGAAACATCGACGTGACGTGGATCGTGATCGACAGCAGCAGCCGCTCCATGCCGGCAGGCTCGTGAAGAACTTTCTCGAGCAGGCCGGAAACGCTTCTGACGCCTTCCGGTTCCAGGCGGCTCATGATTCTCCGCCGCAGCGAGGCGTGGGCGTAGTCTCGAAAATCGAAACCGTAGCGTGCGTGGATGCCGTCGAGCAGCAGGCGGACCTCAATGTCCTCAAGAGCGACTTCCGGACTTGCGGCACCCATGTCGTCGGGTCTGCCTATCGATACAACCATACCCGAAGCAGCGACAGCAGCTGATCCGTGTCCACGGGCTTGGCGATGTAGTCCGAGGCGCCCGCGTCGATGCACTTCTCGCGGTCGCCCTTCATCGCCTTGGCCGTCAACGCGATGATCGGCAGCTTCTTGTACCTGGGATTCTTCCGTACGGCGCGCATCGTCTCGTAGCCGTCCATCTCCGGCATCATGATGTCCATCAGGATCGCATCTACGTCCGGTCCTTTCTCGAGGATGCTCAGCGCCTCCTTGCCGCTCTCGGCGCCCGCGATCTCCATCTTGTGGCGCTCAAGGACGGCGGTCAGCGAGAAGATGTTCCGTACGTCGTCGTCGACGACGAGGACCCTCTTCCCCGCGAGCAGGGGGTCCGGCTTCTTCGCCCGCTCCAGCATCTGCCGTTTCGGCTCGGGAAGATCGGCCTCCACCCTGTGCAGAAAGAGCGCCGTTTCGTCCAGGAGCCGCTCCGGCGACTTCACGTCTTTGATGATGATGGCTTCCGTCACCTTGCGGAGTTCGGCCTGCTCCTTCCTGGTAAGATCCCTGCCGGTGTAGATGACGATGGGCAGGTCGCGCAGCCGCTCGTCCTTCTTGAGCCGCTCGATCAGCTGGAATCCGGAGATGTCCGGAAGCCCCAGGTCGAGCACCATGCAGTCGAAGCCCTGACCCTGGAGCGCGGCGATGGCCTCGGCGCCGGTCCCCACTGCTGTGACCTCCACGTCTCCGTTGCCGACCAGCTCGACGAGCACCTTGCGGTGTGCCTCGTCGTCTTCCACGATGAGCAGCCTCTTCATCTGGCGCTCGGCGAAGTCGCGCAGCTTTTCGAACGCCTGCTGGAGGTCCTCCCGCGTCGCGGGCTTGTGGAGGAAGGCGAAAGCGCCCATCTTGAGGCCCCGCTGCCAGTCCTCCTCGACGGAGATGATGTGAACGGGGATGTGCCGCGTGGCGGGATCGTGCTTGACGCGATCGAGCACGACCCAGCCGTCGGCGTCCGGCAATCTCAAGTCCAGCGTGAGGGCGACCGGCTTGAACTGCTTGACCATGTCCAGCGCACGGTTCGCCCGAGAGGCCGTGAGTCCCTTGAAGCCGCGCTCGCGCGCCAGGTCGAGCAGGATGGATGCGAAGTTGGGGTCGTCCTCCACGATGAGAAGCACGCGGTCGCCCGTCCGGATCGAGTGCCGGTCGTCCTCAGGCTCGGCCTCCGCCGATTCCTCAATGACCGTCGGCGAAAGAGGGCCGGCCGCCGGCGGCTCTTTGGGCCGCGGCCAGAGCGGCGCGGCGCCGGGCTCCGTCGGAATCTGCACGCGAGGCGGCGCCTCGTAGTCCAAGGGCAGGTACAGCGTGAACGTGCTTCCCTGGCCAGGCTCGCTCTCCAGGCGAATCTGACCGCCGAGGAGTCGCGCCAGCTCGCGGCTGATCGAGAGTCCCAGGCCGGTGCCGCCGTACTTGCGGCTCGTGCTCGCATCGGCCTGCTGGAAGGCCTCGAAGATGATCATGTGCTTGTCTTTCGGGATGCCGATCCCCGTGTCCCTTACGGCGAAGGAAATGACCGTGCGCGCGCGGTTGAGGGTCTCGTGATCCGGTCTCCATCCTTTCGTGGCGCGCGCCACGCGAAGCTCCACCGCTCCCTTCTGCGTGAACTTGAACGCATTGGAGAGCAGGTTCTTGAGGATCTGCTGGAGCCGCTTCGAATCGGTCTGGACCGCCGGCGGCAGGTCGGGAGCGAGCTCGATAGCGAACTTCAAGCTCTTCGCCTCGGAGACGGGCCGGAACGTCCTTTCGATGAAGTCGCGCAGGTCGGGGAACGGAATCGGCCCCACGTCGACGTCCATGCTGCCGGCCTCGATCTTGGATAGGTCAAGGATGTCGTTGATCAGGTTGAGGAGATCGGTGCCCGCGGAATGGATCGTGTTGGCGTACTCGATCTGCTTGGGCTTGGGCGTACCCTCCGGGTCGTCCTTCAGAGTCTCCGACAGGATGAGCATGCTGTTGAGCGGCGTCCGTAGCTCGTGCGACATGTTCGCGAGGAACTCCGACTTGTACTTGGACGTGAGGGCAAGCTGCTGCGCCTTTTCCTCCAGCATCGTGCGGGCCTGCTCCACTTCCTTCTTCTGCTCGCCGAGCAGCTTCGCGCGCTCCTCCAGTTCCTCGTTGACCGTCTGCAGATCCTTCTGCTGCTCTTCCAGGCGCTTGTTCGCCTCGGAGAGTTCCTCCTGCTGGCTCTGAAGCTCTTCCGCAAGCGTCTGCGACTTCTTCAGAAGGTCCTCGGTACGCGTCGCGCCCTCGATCGAATTCATGACGATCCCGAGGCTTTCCGTGAACTGCTCCAAGAACGCGAGCTGGATCTCGCTGAAGCGCGTGAACGAGGACAGCTCCAGGACCGCCCTCACCTTGCCCTCGAAGAGCACCGGCAGGACCACGATGTTGTGCGGCGTCGCCTCGCCGAGACCCGAGTTGATCTGGATGTAGTCGGGGGGAACCTGGGTGACGAGGATGCGCTGCTTTTCGAGGGCGCACTGCCCGATGAGTCCTTCGCCGACCTTGAACTGGCTCGAGACAGTCTTCCGCTCCTTGTACGCGTAGCTCGCCAGCAGCTTCAGAGCCTGCCCGTCCCCGTCGCTGCCCGCGCTGCAGAAGACGGCATGCTGGGCGCCGATCAGCGGAGAGAGCTCGGACAGGATGGACTTGGCCACCGTCATGAGATCGCGCTGTCCCTGCAGCATGCGCGTGAACTTCGCCAGGTTGGACTTGAGCCAGTCCTGCTCGGTGGTCTTCCCCGTCGTCACCTTGAGCGTTCCGATCATCCGGTTGATGTTGTCCTTGAGCTCGGCGACTTCCCCGGCCGCCTCGACGGTGATGGATCGCGTGAGATCTCCCTTCGTCACCGCCGTCGCCACCTCGGCGATGGCCCGGACCTGCGTCGTCAGGTTGCCGGCAAGCTGATTGACGCTGTCCGTGAGACCCTTCCACGTGCCGCTCACACCCTGAACGGTCGCCTGGCCTCCGAGCTTCCCGTCCGTTCCCACCTCGCGCGCCACGCGCGTCACTTCCGAGGCGAAATCGCCGAGCCGATCCACCATCGTGTTGATCGTGTTCTTGAGATCCAAAATCTCGCCCCGCACATCCACCGTGATCTTCTTGTTGAGATCGCCCCGGGCGACGGCCGTCGTCACCTCGGCGATGTTGCGCACCTGCGCCGTAAGGTTGCCCGCCATCTGGTTGACGTTGTCGGTGAGGTCCTTCCAGGTGCCCCCGACGCCCTTGACGGTCGCCTGGCCACCCAGCCTGCCCTCAGTGCCGACCTCGCGGGCCACGCGGGTGACCTCGAAGGCGAACGCGTTCAGCTGATCCACCATCGTGTTGATGGTTTCCTTGATCTGCAGGATCTCGCCCTTCACGTCCACGGTGATCTTCTGGCGGAGATCGCCGCTGGCGATGGCCGTAGCGACCTTCGACACGTCGCGCAGTTGCACCGTCAGGTTCGCCGCCATCTGGTTCACGTTGTCCGTCAGGTCCTTCCACGTGCCCGCCACGCCCTTGACGGTCGCCTGCCCTCCGAGCTTCCCCTCGGTGCCTACTTCGCGCGCCACGCGCGTGACTTCCGACGCGAAGTCGCTCAGACGATCGACCATCGTGTTGACGGTGTTCTTGAGCTTCAGGATTTCGCCCCGGACATCGACCGTGATCTTCTTCGAGAGGTCGCCTTGGGCCACGGCCGTGGTGACCTCGGCGATGTTGCGGACTTGCGAGGTCAGGTTCGCCGCCATCTGGTTCACGTTGTCCGTCAAGTCCTTCCACGTGCCCGCCACGCCCTCGACCTTCGCCTGCCCGCCGAGCTCGCCTTCCGTGCCGACCTCGCGGGCCACGCGCGTGACCTCGCCGGCGAACGCGTTGAGCTGGTCCACCATCGTGTTGATCGTGTCCTTGAGCTCCAGCACCTCGCCCTTCACGTCGACCGTGATCTTCTTCGAGAGATCGCCCCGGGCGACGGCCGTGGTCACGTCCGCGATGTTCCGAACCTGGGAAGTCAGGTTCGCCGCCATCTGATTCACGTTGTCCGTCAGGTCCTTCCACGTGCCCGCCACGCCCTTGACCTTCGCCTGCCCGCCGAGCTTGCCTTCCGTGCCGACCTCGCGGGCCACGCGCGTGACCTCGCCGGCGAACGCGTTGAGCTGGTCCACCATCGTGTTGATCGTGTCCTTGAGCTCCAGCACCTCGCCCTTCACGTCGACCGTGATCTTCTTCGAGAGATCGCCCCGGGCCACCGCGGTGGTCACGTCCGCGATGTTCCGAACCTGGGAAGTCAGGTTCGCCGCCATCTGGTTCACGTTGTCCGTCA
>Ga0247727_10012301_pt1 | contig 14728 bp, 16 predicted proteins | sample WisWelCaveWW1625_FD_202498 | JGI IMG/M metagenome (GOLD analysis project Ga0247727, IMG submission 202498) | Biofilm microbial communities from Wishing Well Cave, Virginia, United States - WW16-25 | ecosystem: Environmental > Aquatic > Deep subsurface > Groundwater > Cave microbial mat | place... | reverse complement strand
CTATAGATGGTGACCTCTCCAAATGTTTGCGAGATCTCTTCGTAATTTGGACTCGCCACCAGATAAAAATCCCGCGCGGGACCGCTCGCAACAACCAACGCCTGGGCTTGATCGGCTTCGCCAAAGCTAACCCTGTGCCCGGACGTGACCAGCGTTAAATCCTTCGGCGCAGTGACGCGGACAATGTAAAACGACGCATCCGCGTATGTGACATCGCCATCCTGCGAGGGGATTTCTACGTTCCAGCCCTCGTCATCGTAAACGGCGATCATAGGGTAGGCATGGGCGAGCGCGAGCACATCCTCAAAATATGCCAGCACGCCGTAGTTTGACTCGAGGGATTGGGGAACCGTTACGTTGAAGTCCATGCGAATGACCGCGCTTTCACCGGGCAGAAGCGGCGGCGCAAGCGGGATGCTCATCACGCTGTTTCCCAAATCGTATAGGCTCGCGGCGTTATTGTTATTTACCGTCAGGTTGGAGACTGTCATCTCGCCCCCGAGGATATTTGGGAACAGGCGGAATTGCACTTCGCTCAATACAATATCTTCGCTGTTGGTGTATCGGACTTCTTCGATGCCCGCAATATGATAAAGATCCTCTGCGATCTTGAATTCGATATGGTAAATGCTTGCGCCGTCTAGTTCAGCGAGTACGGATTGCTGAGATGCAACCAGTCCATTCTTGAAGATGGAGCGATCCTCCCAGGGAGTCTTCAATGGGTCGGGCGGAGGAGTTTCGGAGGGAGGGGGAGTCGCTGTCAGTTGGATAAGGGAACAGGAAAGGAGAAGCAGGCTAAGGGCTAGAAGTGAGGCGAAGAATCTTTTCAAGTTAAATGTTCCTTTATTGATTTTCAAAAGTTCGGTAAAACGTCCCGCAGGTTTTGCTAGTGACCCATTATTAGTTTGCTACACCCTGCGGGACGATAAATAGTCCAATGCTTTTTGTACGACCTTTTCAGGAGTTAAGCCATCCGTATCAATAATCAGGTCCGCATGTTCACGCGCGTGGGCAAGCCGTCTAAGTTGTTCAGCGAAGTCCTTTTCCAGCCAGTTCAATTTTCTGCGCGCGGTGCTGACGCGGAAGGATGCTTTGAGGTAGATGAGGATATCGGGCTTGGTGATGATCTGCCACATGGCTTGCGCATAGGAATGTTCCTGCGCGATATGGCGGCAACGATAGCCATGTCGTTCAAGGCCCGCGATGAGCGTGGATTTTCCTGATCCGCATGGACCGACGACACCGATCAGCGCTCTTTTACTTGGAGGCTTCATTTTCTACTGGCTATCCTGCATCAAATGCCTGAGTTGTTCGGGTCCGCCCAGCACAGCCAGTGTGTCACCCGCGTGGAGCGGACGCGTATCCCTGGGGTGCATTTCAGATTCCTGGTCGTGCCTGAGAAGGATGATGTTGAGGCGATAGTTATCCTCAACATAGCCGACCGTTTTATTTGCCAAACGAGACGAGGAAGAAACGGTCATGCGCGCAAGGCTGAGTTGTTGTCCTTCGATGGAGATGGGGCTTGTCACGTCCGCGCCTGCCGCCGCGGCAGCAAAAACAGGCGCAGCCATTTCGGTGGCGCTCAACGCAGTAAAGCCGAATTGATCGTGCAGTGCGTGCGCGAAATCCACATCGAAAATTCGGATGACAACCTGGACGTTTGGGTTGAGCGTGCGCGCCTTCAGCGCGATTTGCAGATTCATCGCATCGTTTTGGCCCGCGAGGATGATCGTATGCGCTTCTTTTATGTTCGCCGCTTCAAGGGTGGCGGCGCGCGTGCCATCGTCCTGAATGACAGGCACGCCGATTTTTTGCACTGCCCTGAATGTATCGACTTTTGGGTTTAGTTCGATCACAGCCATGTCCCTGCCCATGTCATGTAATTTCTGGACAATGCGATACCCAAGATGCCCCAAGCCAACGAGAATGATGTGGTTGTTCAGTGTGGAGGCTACAGCCATCTCCCACTCCTTGCTTCGCGCGCGGCGATTGAAAAGCAGGCTGCCAAAGTCGGCGAGTCCTTGCGCCAGTATGATCACGCCGACCAGCGGCATGAAAAAGTGAAATAATTGCAATAACGGGTGGTCGGGAAAATCGCCGACCACCTGCAGGAACGCCGCGCTCAGGATGATAAAGACCGCCTCTCCCGCGCTTTGAATTGGTTCGCCCACCTGACGCGCCAGCGCGCCGTAAGACAACCCGCCTCCAATCACGATCATCGTGAATAGAATGAGCGGAGTGCGAAATTCGTTCATCAGGATTAACGTATCGCGCCACGCCGCGCGCCATTGTCGCCAGCGGCTGATCATGCTCGTCTGTTTCCTTCAATGGGAAGGCGGACCGTCATGCGGCGGACGTTATCCCCATCGCGCGAGGTGACTTTGATAACCAGCACGCTGATATCATCCGCAGGACGGTTGTCATCCAATCCCACTGCCTGGGCGAGCAATGAATCTGCCAGCGCTTGCGGTGATGGACTCTGATCATCCAGGAGGGAGCGCAGGGTTTCACTCACATCTATCGGTTGCCCGCGCCTCTCGCCTGCATGTGTCAGCCCGTCTGTGTAAACCACGATGATCAATCCCGGTTCGACCGGAATTTCCGTGATCAACGGGCGGACGTTACGCGATATGCCGAGCGGAACGCTCTCTTCGCCGAGGCGGTCAATCTGTTCCCCGCGGCAAACGAACATCGGCGATGGATTGTTGCGAGTCAACACAATGGTGCCGCTGTGCAAATCCAATGACGCGATATTGAGTGTGCAAATCACCTTGCCCTGTTTGTCTGTGAACAAAGCATCTGAAGCGGCGCGCGCCGCGGCTCCATCACGGACTCCCTCAGCCAGCAAGCCAATGACTTTACGCACGACCATCTGCGAAATCGCTTTCGCCCCGCGACCCGAGGTTTGACCATCCGCAAGCACGACGGACAGTCCGCCGTTTGGGCGTTCGACGACTTCGAGCGTATCGCCACTCTCGGATGTGGCGTATTTATTGACCTTCGCAACCGCGATCTGTACTTCCATGTCCCTGATTTTACTATGGGAATGAAAACTGGCTTCTCTCAATCCCTCATTATTTATTTTGGGAACGAACCCTCAAGCAAGAATTCTCGCTAACTCACTTCGTAATAAGAGACTGGCTTCGTCAAGTGGATTCTCGAAGTTCTTTCGGTAGTCGGATGTGTCTTGACCCTCAATAAAGTCGTTTAATACCGGCAGATTTTTGAGGTTTTCCCATGCTCGGTTCCGTATGCCAGGAAGACTCTTTTCTGCCTTCTCAGCATATCGCTTGAGTTGAGAATCGACTTGTACCTCATAGGTACGTTGGAGGTAAGAGATAGCTTTGTAGTGATTCTTAAACTCATCCGTAAGGCATTCGAGATATGTCTCCATTCCGTTTACTGCACCACTCACTCCGTACATCGTTTCTTCCGTGATGCCTTCTGCGCGTCCCGAAAGCGCCCTTATAACGTTTTTCAGTTGAACGCGAGCTTGAATAAGGTCGCGCATTTCGTCCCCGTAGGTTTTCGCCGATTGGTGAGCCGGAATAACAATCCTGGCTCGCTCGACGCGGTCGTATACACTCTTCAGGTCATTCAAAACATTGCTAACGAAAGTTGCGGCGTCATCTCGCTTTCGCCTGACGGCAGACAGATCATCCAAAAGGATTTTTAGTAATCCGCCGAGCAGCCCCCCAAAAATAAGAGTAATAGCTCCAGTATAGAGTCCCTTCTTCAACTCAGAGTCAACAAACTGTGCCATGGTGATGGCAATAGCCGCAGGGATTAGCACGACTCCAATAGCAGCAAATAATGGATGACTTCGGGACCAGGAGCTTATCTTTCGAATGAACACATGTTACTCCTTTTATTGGTGTGGATATTGCAGAGTATTTTTTGATCTTCGCAACCGCGATCTGAACTTCGATGCCCTGATTTTACTATGGGATTGGAAACTCAAAAGTTCCCACTATTTGTTGATTAATCTACACTCAAAAAAGCGATTGAAAGCATCAATGCGGTTAAGGAAAGGTGCTTCGTAATCACATGATCCTGCCCGATGGAAGTTATCGTCACTCGGTGTTTTATAGTATTTTGGATACGGAGTGAGGGGAAGTGAAGAAGAGGTTGGAAGAGATGATGGATAGGTAAGGGATAGATACTCCCATTAAAGCTCCCGCTATGTGTGAAAAAGTTTCGGAAAGAAATTTACACACACTGTGCGAAGTCATATTGGACTCAATGACCAGGACAACCTGCCGGGAAATGCCAGCGACTGACTCCGATTTCAGGAGCCAATTCCGCCCGGCATATCCCGGTCGGGTTTATGCTTGTTGGACGATAACGTTACGTCTCGACGAGCGCCTACACCGGGAAGACCTTACGAGAGTAGGTTCCCGCGGGCGGGTCGGCGTGGCTGCTGTGGTCATCCAGGATATGATTCAAGTTCGCATTGAATCTTGAGATGTGTGCCCTGACAAGGACTACCTCCGCCGGCGACGCAGCAGTTGCATTGAAGTAGAAGTCCGCTGTATCCTGGGAACCGTGGGCATTGACAGTCAGCCCCAACCCACTAGACACGATCCCAGCCGAAAACGGCCCGGCGGCGAACGCGCTGACCTGTGCTCCATTCTGACCCTGGATATGGAGTAACACGTTGGTGAGGTTGAGGTGGCCGTTGTTGATTACCCTGACTTGGAACTTATAGACGTCGTTCACGTTGACCTCCGGCCCTTGTGCGCCGCTTACGAAGGCGACGTCAACGATGCGTAAGGTCACGCTGATCGAAGGATAGTTTTCCACTGCTTTGGCGAAGTCATCGAAGAATGCCATATTTTTTACTCCTTGTTGTTAGTGATTGATTGTTGTTTATATCAGGCCTTGTTAAGGCAACACGCGATACCATTGTTGATACGATAATCTCCTTTCGTGTGTAAATGTCGGGACGCCAATAGTATTTTGGATACGGAGTGGTCCGACGTGAAGAAGAGGCTGGAAGGGATGATGAATAGATAGAGATTTGGATAGGTGTGTTAAGTTGTTTCTGGCTCAAGCCTTAATATAAGATTTGCGGAAAGGCATATTATTAATCCAAGAACAGCAATTACAATCTGGGTAGGCGAATATTGGGAGCGATGAATGAGAGTAAAGCCAAGCATATAAGGCGACAACGAGTAGGCATAAATGATCGCATAATGAACGATGGAAATAACAATGCCGGAAGCCTCTTTGGTTTTTCTTGCCTCATTTTTTATTAACACACTGCACGCGATGTAACCGGGATATTCACCTATAAAACTGATAATCTCGTTGGTAGTTTTCTCTTCGGATTCGGTTCCCTCTTTTTTTGCAAGTTGAATCAAAATATCAAAACGTTCCCTGCGTTTTTCTCTTAAGGCTTCCCTCCAAAAACTGAGCGCGGTAACACCAAGTGCTAGTCGGTAGTAGTATGCACACGTCAACCCAAAAGTTACGCTAGCTGCTACCATTGCTCTTAATTGGAGCCCCCCAATTGACACAGCATTAATTACACCGAAACAAAGAAGAAGGGTTAATGCGGTGAATGTGAGCCATGCTGTGAGCATGGCGTCAACTCTTTTGCCTGTCTCAAACAATCTCTCTGCGAGATAGTTCAGCTGGCTGTCTAAAAGAAGCGTTTTTGTTTGTTCTTTTATCTCTGATCTAATCTCTTCATCCATTTGTAAGTCCGTTCAGGTCATATAATTATTGCAAACTGTGTGTTTGCAGGATAAGTGGCATATTCAATCTTCTGGCAATGATTTTCATGGTACAACCCTGTCATTTTACTTTGGCAAGGCTACGATATCCATTGCCTCCTGGTGTTATTGACCTCGACATTGCAAAAGACGATTCTTGTACATATTGCCCAGGACTACCCACGAACTCCTTGAGATTACGCCCAGTGGCGGCAGACCAGTGGTTGATGATAGTGAGCATGAGGTTGGTTGTGTCCGCATCGACAGCATCGTCATATAGAGCCTGTGCATTATCATTATCAGGATTCCATACCTCTATTCGACTGAGGATTTGCGAAAGTTGATTGGCCATGAGAATATAGTTATATGAGCGGGAATGAGCAGGCAGCCCAACGCGCTCGCCAATCGCACGCAGTCGTTCAGCAGAATTATTACCCTGTGCACGCATAAATCTCACGACCTCATTGTCTGTACTTACAGTCAGATGAAACCATGATAGTGTAGCAACGCTATAGAACTCTTCTCGTGCTAAGATTCCGCTAAACCTGTCGGCAGGCGACTTGAACGTGTTTACTTGCTTCTTCTTTGCCATAGGTGTTTTTCTTTTCTAATTCAATTTAGCCGCCCAACAGGGAATTTTGGTTTCCTTGAATCTTCTCCATTAGATTGGCGGAGGATTTTCTCTAAAGTTTGATGTCATATCAATTAAGCACCTCTCTTGACACGAAGACTTATCAGTTGTCTTACCAGAGAGATGAGTTCTACGATATGATCATGTCCCGGAATACTGCCAAAAAAAGTAGTGGCGAATTCCAAATAATCACTCGCCGCCTCAGCCGATTTGATCCTCTTCTCGTCAGTTCGGGGTTCGGAGTTCCAATACATAAAAAAACGATCTATATACCTGCTCAGAGTGGACCTCTTGACCTTACCTACCTTGCCTGTAAGTTGACTCTGCGCCAAAGTTTCGTGTGAAATTGGTTCTTGGGCAGTTGGGGAAGTTAGATTGGTTATTAACTGATGCATAGAAGAATTTTCGTTCGCACCTTCATACGTATTCCAAACGTCGGTCAGCTCATCCACGTTTTCTCCAGGGATTAGCTCTCCAGCGCTTTCCACAATAGCGCTGATAGTAAAATGAAGATCGGCAACAGACTCAGCGATCTGGCGTAATTCTTCGCCAGGTTGTGGTTCAGGTACAATTATCCGAGTTGGCATTGGGTTCCTCCTGGATCATTAATTATGATGGTGCAGAAACGATTTCTGCGGTTTACCTGTCAATATCTGGCTTCATGTGGGTTGTCACTGCATTCGAAAATAATAGAAGCCAAGCGGCCTTTGGGTATGCACAGAAGATTATTTTGTTTTGGCAAGGCTACGATATCCATTGCCTCCTGGTGCAATTGACCTCGACATTGCAAAAGATGTCTCTTGTACATACTGCCCAGGGCTACCTACGAACTCCTTGAGATTGCGCCCCGTAGCGGCGGACCAATGGTTGATGATTTTAAGCATTTGACGGCTATAGCTCGTTAGTGGATTACCAGCATCATCTTTATTATCATAGAGAGACATGACGTTGGCTTCCGTAAATGCGATACCCTCAAACCGTGTGAGCATTTCAGAAAGTTCAGTTGCCATCTCGAAAAAGTTGTAGGCCCTGGTGTGTGGCGCCAAGCCGACCCGCATACCAATTGCTCGAAGGCGTTCAGCTGCGTTGTTGCCCTCCGCCTTTAGCCATTCTATGACTTCATTGTTCGAGCTCAATGTAAGGTGAAACCATGAAAGCGTAGCCACGCTATAGAATTCTTCACGCGCCATTGCCGTGTTAATTCTACGATCCCTAAGCATATCTTGAAGTCTATTTGTCAGGTCAAAAAGGGATGCGTTATCTGTCTGTTTCTCGCCCGAAGAATTATCACGATTAACGTAACCGCGCCACGTTTCGCGGAGGATCTGTTCGAAAGTGCGGCTGAATTCGCGATTTGCAGCATCAGGTTTTGAGAATGAATATGGGCGGCCATCCTCCGTGCCATGATTTAATTCCATACCAAGCATTCGATAATAAGCATTTCGGCGGATGGCGCCTGCATCATCCCGCAGGCGGCTGACCGGAGAGAATATCCAATGACCCAGGCGATCAGTGAAGAAAAGCTCTTCAGTATTTCTTGCCCATGCGAGCACTTTTGAGTTAGGCCTTCCGAGGCGTTCGCTTGTAATTACCTCACGGAGCACCCTCTGGAAGATATCCAAGACACGTGTATTTTCAATAGCATATGCATAAATAATGTGTTTCCACGCAGGTGTGATAAATTTCTTCTGACTACCGTGGGGATCAAAAAAGTCATTGTAGCTCAGAAACCAATCATCGTTGATATCGCGCGGAATTGAGATATCTGGATGTATAACAGCAGGACGCACATTAGTATTCTCAGGTCCTTGCCCAATCACAACAGGTTCGGCAAATTTGCGGCGCAGACGATTGCCTGCAATATCAGCGCCATAAGCATAGGCTTGTCCTGTTGGCATAGCCCAAAACTGTTCAAGGTAATCAAGCAGATCTACTGGGCGATAATCGAATACATCGTTTACTGCGGTATTCCAATCCGATATTTGGATTAAGAATGGATGTGCTGCGTCTTTGCCATATAGTGCATCGTTATATTGTAGATCATTTACCGATTTTGTTCGGATATCTACCTGCTCTGCAAGTTGAATGAACATAATGTTACCTCCGTCGGTTAACGACAATTACTATCTATGGTGATTGTGAATAGCGCCCAAGTCGATAGAGCCCAGAACAGATTCCGGCGGCGGCTGTGAAGCCTTTTCGATGTCTGCGACTCTGGCTTCGAGTGTACCACCGGGTTTTGTTTCGGCTTCGATAGCTTTAATTCTTGTGTCGAGCGCACCATCGGGTTTTGCTTGGGCTTCGACAGCTACGACTCTGGTATTAAGGTCAACGACCCTCTCAGCAAGCTCAGTCAAAGTTGGATAATTTTTCTTATCATCATATCCCTTGGCAAACTCCAATATTTCCCTGACCCTCCAAAAATGAGGGTAGGTATCCAATATAGCTGGGGGAGTATTAATAACCGAGTCCTCGTTGAGGACAAAGTCGAGAATTTCTGTAAGTTGTTCCAATGTGTAGGTCATAGCAATATCTCCTTTGCGTTTTTTTTAGGCATTTACCCTCAACATCCCAAGTTGCAACATAAGTTTTTCTTGTTGATCAATTCCATCTCGAGCCTCTCGTGCGCCCAAGCCTGTGCGGTAGCCCGTCATCGCCAGCAGGCGGATTGCCTCATTCCAAAGCCAATAAGGCGATGCCAGGCTTGCATCCTGGCGCAAGCGTTCCAGCGCGGCAGGAGATACCCGCATTGGGTTGACCAATTGCGTTAGTGCGCGCCCGCCAAATGCGCGGAACGGTTTATATAAAACGACCTCCGCCAGATTTGGCAGAACGCTTTTAGATGCAGACAGGAACGGTTTGATATCGGCGGGCGCTCGTTCCAACGGATAATCCGAAAGCCAAACTTCCGCAAGGCGATCCCATGGACCTGCTCCAAAACTGCGAGTGCAGAAGGAATGGTTCAGTAAAACGCGCAGCCACCCACATGGGTGTGGGTCACCCGGAAGAATTTGATATACCGTTATATCCCGCCCTGCCACCACATCGCGCAACGCCACTAACTCTGCAAACCCCGTGTGAACGAAGGCAAAGGCATCCCCCGCAATTTCACTTGCCCAACTCTCCCATATATCGGCAAGCGCAGAATCTTTCGAAAGCGCGTTGCGCAGGGCAGATGCCAGCTCCTCATTCCAGCGCAAGGTATGGGCTACTTGATGTCCCGCTTCATGCAAGAGGGCGGTGGGTCTCAAAAGATTATGCCGCACCGCTTTGATCGCCGCGACCGGGTTTTCGATTCCGGGATCCCAAAGTCGAATACCCGCTTTCAGAATCGACGCGCCCAATCCCTTGTCCAGGTATGTGAGCGCCGCGGGCGCTTGTCGTCCTAATGGTGCAAGGGCTTCTGCCATCCCGCGTGTTGCGATATGGTCACAGGCACGCAGGAGAGCGCCCATCTTCGGCTGCGCACGCGTGGCAAGCGCATCCGCATAAAAATCGAGCGTGGTTTCTGTCCGCAAGAACGCCTGTCGCAATGACTGGAACTCCTCTCGAAATTGATCCTCGCTTTCCGAAGGTGTCGTCCGAAGCCGCGCATCCAAACGATCTACGCTTTTACGAAGTTGCAGGACGGATTTTGATAATGCTTCGCGCAGAGCGACGCCTGCATAATGTTCGAGCGCCTGCCATGCCGATACGGGAGCCAGCGCTTCCAGATCCGCCAGGCGATCTGCCGCGAGCTTCCAATGCTCCAACTCTCTGAATCGTTCTGCTCTTACCTGATCGGTGATAATATTCATCATACCGGCTCACTAATTGGGAAGACCTGGCAGCGTCTCGATTGATACGCTTGCCGCTCCACCTCGCCCTCTAAATATATCCAGAATTCCGCCAGGAACGCCTGCGGAAGTTGAGGTAAATAATTTGCGGAGGCTTTCAAAGAATGGCGGTCCCTGGAAAATGATGCGGATGGTAACTCCATCAGCGGGGTCATCAGCCGCTTTGCGGAATCGCTCAACAAATTGATCGTATTTTTTCTCGATTTCAGCGCGCAAGGCTTTTAAGGCCCATTCTACAAGCCACTCTACAATCTTTTCGCCGGCGATACGTAATACCATCAACACCATTGACGGTATGGCTTGTTGTGTTGGCACGGCTTCATGAATCACCTGGAGTTGTTTCGGCGCATTCCCTGAAAATATAGTTCTCAGGCTAACGTCAAGCCCGGGCGTCAGTAATGCGGATATTGCTCCCGGAGATTTTGTTCTCAAGAGTTCCTTCAACTTTTGGGCATCCGCATCGCCATAGTAAATAAACAGGCGGATTTGACCGCGCGGGAAATCCAATATCAGCCTTGTTTGTGATTGTCTTCCACCTACGCCTGTACTTGTGATCGCGCCTGTGCTGGTTCGCCGTTGAATAGGAGGCAAAGGCCGTGGGGATACGCCCGGAATTTCAATAAAATAGAAACGTTGTCCAATTGCTATTGTGTTCCGGTTGGAGAGAAAACGGCCCGATACATCGCGTCCTAAGCCAGGTTCCTGGAACATTAACCCCGCCACGCAAGGGGTAAGAGGATGAATTAATGTCCAAGAACTACGTCCTGCCTGTCCCAACCCAGGAAGTCCTTTTTCTTGAGAAGCAATATGACTGAGCGTAGTGCCTCTTATCGCTTCAAAGAGATGTACGCGAGTACAAACAGGTTTGTCAAGGGCAACTCCAAGACGATTTTGCATGATCGAAGAAAGCCTTACACCGTAAAAACTTTTTATCCACTGCTTCATTTGTGGCGTAAAGCAAACGTCAATCACTCGTGTATATTTCTTGTACCTCTTATGTAAGACCCAGGCGCCGCTTTTCTCTGCCGTCTCGCGCACATCGGGTTTGATCGTTGAATCCGGAAAATTTGCCGCGGCTGATTTTTCAAATGCCTCGAGCGTATAGGCTTCGAGAAGTCCTTCATTTTCCCATGCCTCGGCGGGAGCATCAGTTACCAGGCGATTTATCGTATCTTCGACAGTGGAAGCAATGGTATTACCAGCCGCGAGCTGTTCTGATTCTGGGGTGGATTCCAGCGAGACGAGTTTAAGTCCTGTATCAACCAGCGCGCGAGACAAGGCAATCGCCGACTCCTTGCCTATATATTTGGTGATTAACTTGGCAACCAAACCGGCAAGGAAATTCACGACGCGAGGGCGTCCAATAATTTTTATGGCGATGCGCGCCGCGGCGAGTATCACCGGGATGAATTGCTCCACAACCGGGGTTGGGTCTTGCCCTGCAGGCAAGTTCACAACCGCTTTCGCAAAACGCCTGCGCGCTCGTTCGAGTTCCTGAAGGGGATCACCCGTACCAACAACCTGCGCTTCTGCAAACTGGACTTCATCCACTTGACGATCAAAGTCTTCGCCTTTCAAGATTGATCCGGCAAAGCGGCTATCCATTTCCTCCTGAATTTCCGCCGGGTCGGCAGTTGCATACTCCTCCCTCACTCCGTCAACCTCAAACTCATCCAAACTCTCTGCCTCAGCGGAAACCCCCAGGAAACGCTTGGCTAATTGTTTGGCTGCGGGCCGCAGTTTTGCAGGTATTTTGTTAATTGCGAATTTCAATACACGGTTAAGGATTAGAGCCGGGAACTTATTTAATTTGCGGAGTACGAGATTTGCCGGATTAAGTTTTCCCGCAATTGTGTTTACTGCTTTGAATGCCTTTCTTGCTTTATTCCCGAGCTTTTTGACAAAATCCTCCATAACAGGGGATGGCAGACTGACGGAAGGTTCAAATCTTTCGAATAAAGCATCAATCTCTGCTTCGCTCATCGAATTGATGTCCCGTTCGCCAACAGCATCAATCATGCGGTCAAACATTGCTGTCGCTTCGCGTTCGATAGGCTGCAGGTACTCGCGCAGGGTTCGTTCCACATCGGCGCTCTCACGCGCAGGATCTTCCGACTCGTACATTTGTCGATCCTCTGCCAATGCCGCCGCCTCATTCACAAGATCAGTGAGCGCCTCCTCGAACTCGGTGTCGTACAACTCGCCTAATAAACGCGCATATTGTTCCGCCTGCGGACTTGGGATATTCTCGCCTTCCAGGGCATACTCGGATGTAAACGGCGACTCCAGTTCAAAGGATGGTCCGAAAGCCGTTGCCGCGCTTACAGACGGGTTTTCACGAGGAAAAGGATCGGATAGGAAGGGGGTTTCAGGCTCCCACATTTGCGGAACGGCATTCTCTGGTTGAACGATTGTTTGCTCATCGCTTGGATACTGATTCATATCTTCTCCTTGCTTGCATATTGAGGATCAGAATGATCCTGGCGCTTCGATTTGTACCAACTCATGATCCGCCAAAACCAACTTACCCGAACGCCCATTTTTTTTAGATAGGGCAGAATAAACAGAACAATTTCGAATAAATCTGAGAAGTAATACTTTTCATGATCCGGTATATGAGTTATGTAACCGCGCCACTTTGCCTTTGTTTTTCCATCAGCCTTCTCCTCCACCCAAATCTTGACCATAAAGACAAGTGTATTGGTTTCATAGGTTTCGAATTCATTGGACATGCTCAGGCTTTTGTTATGACTGATGATAGTTGAAGAAATCTTCCAGGTGCTGGAATATCAGTTTCCAACAAAATTATTCCATATAGGCATATCCCGCCGCGTTCCACTGGTGTATCCAAGCGCGTTCCAATTTTTGATCACAAAAAAAGCCGCTTGAAGCAAAATCAAGCGGCTTTAATGAAAAATCCTGGCGGCTAATACTGATTTCCCTTTAATGTTTTTTGTATGGCCCGAATATCATTGGCAAGTTGTATCTGTATTTTAGTCAGGTCTTTTTGGAGAGTGCTCAGGTGACTAAACAATGTAATCAGCGATTTCCCCCCGGTTTTGGCGACTTTGTTTTCAATGTTTTCTTTTGGATACTGTGTGTTTTCGAGTTTATCAATACGAATCATCTCCAAAAGTTGACGGGTGCGTTGAGCGGGTTCGATGTCCAATTCTTCTCGAAGGGTCTCCACGCATTTCCGGTACTGGCGCAGTGCAGCTGTTCGGTCGCCCGACAGATAATACAAGCGCATTAACCGGCGGTGGGTATGCTCACGCGCTCGATCATAGCGCAATATTTTTTCTCCGTGTAACAGCCCATCTTCATATTGTTGATGAACCTCGCAATAATCCATCAACTTATCCAACATCGCCAGGTATTGATGTTGAAGACGTTCGCGCTCGTACAAGCACCAATCCTGGTACCAGCCATCGAGCAGTTCTCCCCGGTAGATTTCTACTGCGCGCTGAATGATTTGCGCCTGTTCATCATCCAGGTCTCTTCCCAATATACCCTGCGTGTGTTTGAAGGCATCTTCGAAAATCGCCACATCCAGCCAAAACTCGAAATGTGGATTGACTTGGATCCATTCCGCGTCCACCGACAATAGATTCTTTTTGCTTAATCCAAACTCATCCAAAGCAGATTGAAGTTGCCATAAAGCCTTTCGCAAATAGTTGCTCACCTGATCCTGGGAAATCTCCCCCCAAAGTATATCTGCCAACTTTTCACGAGGATGAGGTTGATCTCTATTAAGCAGAAGAAAAACCAGGAGTTCTTCTGCTTTGCGTGATTCAATCTTATCTATTAACTTACCATCCGCCTCAAGACAAAATTTACCAAATAAGAAAAACTTGACAGTGCTCATTCACTTGCTCCCTAATGTACACCAGCGCGACTGGTAATGTTTATGATGATGCGATGTATATGATGGTCTTAGCGGGGAATGGCAAATATTATAGTGTTTGCCACGTATTCCGTCATGAAGGATTCCCTCTATTTTCCAGCATTTCATTTAGCAGAAAGTTTCTCAATTGGAAAGCATACGAGACAGCCTGCGCCCTATTTGAAATCCCCAGTTTTATATAGATATGATGGATGTGATTTTCAACGGTTGATTCGCTGATCGAGAGATTGCACGATATCTCCCTGTTGGTTAACCCATCGGCAATCAGACTGAGAACCTGGTTTTCGCGGTCGGTGAGTACTGGAAGCATTTGATTTCCCTCCTTCGTTAGGCTGAGAGCCTAAACAGGGAATGGCGTCCTTTGTCCGCGGGCGTCATAAGATGAATTAGAGTGTTTTACCCCAGATTGTTTTGTCAGTATAGCACCCGACAGGTGCAAAATCAAGCGTTTTGGGAATCTTTATCGGTTTTCTTATCGCTTTTGGGTTATTGATTTTTGCTATATCAGAGAGATCCCCCAACCGCTTTCACGGTTAAAACAAAATCGCCACACACTATGTCACTCTCCCGAAGGACATCGGGACGATGTGAGCGTAGCGACACTTGCGCCGTCTCGAAGAGACCAGTGCAGGTGAGAGTC
>Ga0247727_10012300_pt1 | contig 14728 bp, 8 predicted proteins | sample WisWelCaveWW1625_FD_202498 | JGI IMG/M metagenome (GOLD analysis project Ga0247727, IMG submission 202498) | Biofilm microbial communities from Wishing Well Cave, Virginia, United States - WW16-25 | ecosystem: Environmental > Aquatic > Deep subsurface > Groundwater > Cave microbial mat | place... | reverse complement strand
CGACGGCATTGATACCGGGTTCCGAGCCATGATTGAGTTGTATGGGCCATCCGATACGCTGCTGGTGTCGACATACGATAGCTGGACCAATCCCGGCTATCCCTACAATTACGGTGGCCGGCAGGTGAATTTTGTCGACTTCGAGCTGCCAGCGACAGGGCAGTACACTTTGTATGTCCGCGAAGACAATGGCGACGTGCCCAGCAATTATTCATTGAGCCTGCACAGCCGTGAGCATCTTCGTGATAACGCCGTGTCCATTGCGTTTGATACAACTCTCACTTCGGCAACTTCACCCTTTGGCGACATTGATGCCTACCGCTTCGCTGGGCAAAGCGGCGAGCGTGTGATTCTCCGCGTTGATCCCGACGGCATTGATACCGGGTTCCGAGCCATGATTGAGTTGTATGGGCCATCCGATACGCTGCTGGTGTCGACATACGATAGCTGGACCAATCCCGGCTATCCCTACAATTACGGTGGCCGGCAGGTGGCTATCATGGGCTTTATTCTTCCTGAAGCTGGGCAATATACTTTGTATGTTCGCGAGGATGATGGCGATCATACTAGCAACTACTGGCTGAAACTTCAGACGCCTCATCTCTTAACTCTAGAACAGCCAGCCGAGAATCAAAAATTAGCTGCCAATGGCGATGACAAGTGGTATCAAGTCATTTCTCATTCTCTTCAACCAATTGTCGTTCAGATCAACAAAGTGAGCAACTGGAACGCAACTCTGCGCCTAAAGAAAAGTGTGCTCCCGATAGAGCAACCGTATTGGTCGGATGCTGGCAACAGCAATTTGGAATTAGCCACAATCGCCGCCCAAGCTGATACGTATTACGTCCATGTGGAAAGTAATTCTAACGGTGGGCAATATTCGATTCTGGCAACAACTGATTTTACCAAGGTCAATAAAACACTGGCGATAGACAATGATGTTGTTAATGCGCAAATTTCTATTCAACGCGCAACCGTTACCAGTTTCTTATTCAAGAAAGGCAGCAACACGGATTTGATTGCTTCGCAATTTGGTTCGTACCTCATTGATATCGGAAGCGATCCGCGCTTAGGCAAGTATTTAAACACGGGATGGTCTGTGCAAAGCGCTGAAGTTCAATCCAATTATGTGAGCTTATCGTTATCTCACCCGTCTGGATTTGCAAATAAATTGGTGTTCTCTTGGACGAATGATCGTGTGGAAGTTCGTTGCGATATTACTGCGCCAGAACAGGTTGAGAGTCACACCGTTCTGCGTCCAGGCGGCGGATGGGAAAGTGGACGCGATAAATGGGCATTCCCCGCGAGTGCCGGACTGCAAACCGGAAGTTTTTCGTACCCTGGCAATTATAAACCACTCTATCCTGGTGACAATTCTTGGGGCACACCTTCGGAAGGATGGCTCGCGCTCTGGGATGATCAAGTTAATGAAGTTATTGGTTTCACGTTTTCCGGCGGCTTCAAAGCCAAAATCGGAAACGGCGCTGGTGCCGATATCCAATTTCTCTTTCCGGTAGGCACGTCACGTCTCGCTTTTCAGGTGAGCAAACCGAAGACTGTCACGCCGTATGAAGTTATTCGTAACCTCGCCAGCGGACCGTTCCTCACGCTCAACAATCAAGTGGACAAAATATTTGTTGCTGCTGGCAATGAACTGACTTATAGCTTAATCTACAGCAACACGGGCAATAAAGATGCAACGAGCGTTGTAATTGAAAATATTGTACCGATTGAGTTAGAACTCGTTGATGGGAGCATTTCAAATGGAGGGAGTTATGACGCAGCGACGAGGCGAATTAAATGGAGCTTTGGCAATTTGACCGCCAATGCAGATGCGGATACCGTGACGTTCAAAGCCAAAGTAACGCAAGGAACCACCAACGGGATGCGAATAAACAATACCGCGCGAATATGGGCTGTTGAGCAACAAGTTGCAACCACGGCTTTTGTTATTTCTACAGTAGCGATGCCTTTTATTACGAGTATCACGCCAGATAAAGGTGGTAATGCTGGCACCGTAACCATTGAGATTCTTGGTCAAAATCTAGACCCAAAAGCTGAAGTAAAACTGATCAAAGAATCCGAAAAGGACATTACTGCTCGGTCAGTGATGGGCATTAGTGATGGAACTCGTGTTGAAGCAACTTTTGGCCTGAAAGGTAGTTCGCCAGGTATTTGGAACCTGAGATTAACTAATCCGAGCGGGGATTCCACTGATATGTCAGTTGCCTTCGAAATTGTGGAGGGTGGAAAGGCCAAATTGCAGATCGATTTACTAGCACCTGCAACAGTCAGGGCTGGGCGCCAGACAACCTTTGATGCCATTATCAGAAACGTAGGCCTTGTTGATATAAACTCTGTATTTCTTTGGGGGGTTATGATTAGTCAAAGTGGGGAATTAATGTTACCTCCAATTCTGCCAGCTATGGAATTGGGTCCATTACCTCCCTTTGTCGGACGACCTATTCAGGTACCAATAATGATTCCCGAAGTAATTTGCCAGAATCTGATGTTCGAAGGCGTGGGAGAATCTGACGAGGAACCTGAGGATGAATGCGAGCAATATGATTGTGAGGAATTACAGAGAAAACGTTTAAAATATCTACGTCTCTTGGCCGAAACTGAGAAAGCCATTGCAGAAATTATTAGAAAGTTAGCAGAGCTGGGGTGTGACAGCCCAAGTAATCCAGACATACTTCTGAAATGCGAGGAATTGAAAGATGAACTAGCAAAGAATATCTATTGGCAAGGAGTTTGGACTCGGTTACTTGCGGAGATAGATGAACTAATTGCTATATGCTGTACCGATGCACCTTCCATCGATATGAAAAGAGTAGAACAGTTACCTAACACGTTACATTTCGCAGATGCTAGTACTACGATTTGTGGAGTTGCTCCAAGAGATCCAAACTTCAAGAGCAGCCCAGCTGGATGGGGAGATAGTTTGTATGTTCGCTCTAATCTTGATTTTCCATACACTGTGTATTTTGAAAACCTCCCATCAGCTCAAGTTGCAGCTCAAGAAGTCCTCATAACCGACCAACTCGATTCAACCCTTAATTGGTCCACATTTTCGTTGGGCGAAATAAGAATCGGAGAGAAGATCGTTTCTGTGCCAAGAGGAACACAGAGCTTTAAAACTACTACCGACCTGCGACCCTCACTCTCTACAGTAGCTGAAGTCGATTTTAAGTTCAACTCCACTACAGGGCGTGCTGAATGGTTTTTCCGAGGTAAAGACCCTTATACGGGCCAGCTTGCCGACCTTCTGCCACCGAACGAAAATGAGGTTGCCCCGCGTGGAGAAGGGTGGGCTTCATACAGTGTGAAGCCGAAACAAAACTTGCGCACTGGCACAGTCATCAAAAACAAAGCAATCATTGATTTCGAGGTCAACATCCCACCCGCGCCAATGGAAACGCCGGAGATTTTCAATACAATTGACGCCGATGCACCCGATAGCCACGTTCTCGTACTTGCGGCGACACAGGACTCTGCTCATTTCAGAGTACGATGGACAGGGACTGACGTTGGCGCTGCTATTCGCGACTTTACCATTTTCGTTTCTGAAGAAAGCGGACCTTACACAGCTTGGATAATCAACACATCAGATACATCAGCCGTGTTCACTGGACAACCAAATAAAACTTATGCGTTCTACAGTGTAGCGCGAGACAATGTCGGCAACGTCGAAGACACGCCGAACGAGCCTGATGCCAAGACCAAAGCAGGACAAGTAACCTCCGTTTCGGGACCTGATGACAATCTACCCAAGACGTTCTCTCTGTCGCAAAATTATCCTAATCCTTTCAATCCTTCCACCAACATTCGCATCGAAGTTCCAAAAGCTTCGCATTTGACTATCAAGATTTATGATATTTTAGGCCGTGCCGTCCGTACGCTAGTTGATCGTCAATTCGAAGCAGGAAGATATGTGGAAGTCTGGGATGGAAGAGATAACAAAGGGTTGCCGGTTGGGAGTGGCATTTATTTCATGCGAATGCAAGCGGACAGATTTGTACGAGTAAAGAAACTTATGCTCATCAGATAATAAGATATCCAACTCATTGCTTCCAGCGGAGTGTGGAGCCGAGGCATGAACGGCCAACGGGCTTAACATCACATTGAGGGCCGCCGCACGCGGAATGTGCTGCCATACCACATCTGGTTTTCCACTTCAATAGTACCTTGTGAGATTCGGCGATGAGTTTGCAAAACTCAACGTTGTTGGGTAGGAAGCGGCCGCGCCGCATCGGTCACGGCACCGATCTTTACCGCGTAGCTCGTGCGCTTTTTGATGTCCTCATCGGTGATGATGTGCACATCGAGCAGGCCTTCGGTTTTCACTCCCGTTCGCAGAAAGTTCATTTCACTCAAACACAAACTCCAACCCTCCAGCCACACTTGCAATTCCTTGCGCTGCTTCTCTAAACCGGAGAAATGAATGAGCAGATCGATATCGCTGGCCGGCCCGGCGGTGGCGTTTTTCGCGCTGCCAATCAGGTACACGGCTTTCACCCCAAACCGTTTCGTGTCGATCTGCGCGGCGATGTGCTCGGCCATCCGCATCCGCCAACGCCAGTGATCGTCCGAGGATTTTTTAAGTGACGTTTCAATTTTCGGAATCCGTGTTTCGGCCGCCGCGGCGACGCCGGTTTCAGTGAGGTAGCCTACCGCTTGCTCGGTATCAGCGTTCATCAGCACTTGCAGCGATAGGCCGCCGGAGGTTTTCCTCACATCGATCACGCGCACGGTTTCTGCCAACGTCGAAAACTCGGGCAGAATCTCCGGCAAAATGTTTCTTGCACCGGCGAAGAATTCTTCATTGAATCGAATGTTAGGATCATCGGGATAGAGCGGCAAATAGCGAATGGACGCCTCCACCAGATCTTGAAAGAAATGGGTGCCAAAGGAAAGGTCCGGCAGATAGTTGCCTTTTTTGCGGGCGATTTCGATCAGCATTGCGCTGTTGTTGATATCCGAGTAAGTCACGTTGACCCCGAGCCGAATGTCGCCGCGGCTGCCCCAGCGTCCCGGGCCCATCAAAATAAATTGCTGTTTCGGAAGCATCTGATTTAATTTTCCGACCGCGCGCCCGACGGCGATCAAATCCGAACGGCTGCTTAGATCGTTGTACTTTTGCGGATCGACATAAACCACGTGGGTGAGGCCGTTGGCCGCGCCGTTGGAAATGTAACGATTCGCGGTGAACAGCAAATGCTCGTTGGGAATGTCGCGCGGGATATCGGCTGGCGCGCTATCCACGCTGTAACTTTGTGGGCGGCATTGCAACAGATAAAAACTTTCGCCATCTGAAGCAAACTCAATGTCCACCGGCAGTCCGAGTTTTTCCTCCAACAATTTCAGAATCGCATGCGCTCGTTTTACAAATGGCGTGCGCGTCACCAGGCCCTCAAAGGTCACCACCAAATCATCTTTTTCAAAATCAAGGTGGGCGCCCAGCGGCGGCGCGAGACGATCGTGATCGAGGATGGAGACGATCTGGTTGACCCGCGGATATTCAGCTCCGAATTTTTGCAGCAATTCTTTTAGCTCGATGGTCTCGAATGTGTGGCTCTGCAAATTGATGATATCGATCTTTCGAGGCGAATAGCGCACTTGCTCATCGAGGCTGACATTCACCCGCAGGCCGGGCTGACCGGGCGCCAGCAAAATCGGATAATCGTCGCTCAGACGATCCACCGCGCGCGTGCCAAGCCCCGGCACCATGCGCACCAGCCCGTCTTCGGCCTTGATGCGGGGCGACCAGCGCAGATTGTTTCGGCTGAACGCCACGCCGGCATACGCCGGGAAAAAATAATGACCGACGCGCGTGCCCACCACTTCCTGAATCATGATGCCCATCTCTTCGTGGAAATCCAACAGGCCGCGTTCGGCGCGGTACTCGATGGGATCCGGACTAAAGGTTGACGCGTAAACTTCAGCGACCGCGTCCATCAACGCAATCAGTCGTTCCTTTTTCGTGCCCTGATTGGCGATGAACAGACTTTTGTACTTCCCCGCGAAGGCCGTGCCCATCCGATCTTCCAGCAAACTCGAGCTGCGGACAATGAGCGGCACGTCGCCGAGATCGTCCAGGGCCAGCGAAAGGCCTTTGATGATCTCCGGTGGGAACGGCGAGTTTTTGAACACCTGCACCACGTAAGGATACTCCTGCCGCACCTGCCCGATGTTTTTGTACTTCTGCTCCACCACTTCTTCGAGCGTGTTGTAGTGCATGAAATTGAGAATGCCATCGGAAGTGATGTACCAGGTTTTCGGAGTTTTGATATTCTGAAACAGCTCGGTACTCTCGTGCGATTTTTCCAAAATGTGTTGGGCGAGGAAAAGTCCTGCGCTTTTGCCGCCCAACTTACCGTGGCTATCGGCGGGAAAAATAATGCGGTGCAGCAGGTCATAAAAATCATTGACGCGCACAAAATGCTTGGCAATGTTGATGAACTGCGGCTGGCTGGTGAGCAGCCGGCGGATAAGCGAGACACGGAATCCCATCTCGCGCGGCTGCGATAATTCCGCGCCCAGCGGATCGAGATGATGATAGCGGCCGATGGCGTCGGTGATTTCCGAATGCGAGGTGCCGGGGTTTTCCAAAATATTGACAAGAAACGTGGACTTGTCTTCCTTGATCCAACGCTGGATGAGCGACAACGTTTCCTGCTCACCCAAATAATCGATGGCGATGCGAAACACCTCTTCACTGATGCCGGTGAAATCTTCCAGCACTTTTTTCTGATGCGGACGATTGATGTCTTCCACCAATTCACTGTCGTCGTTTTTGTAAGCCGGGCTGAAGTGGGCAAGTAGGCGGTCGGCTTCTTTGCTGCCGCTCCAACAAAGGTAGTTAGTCATTTTCCGGGAGATGCGCAGCAGAAGCTGGGGGTCGGTGCGGCGCAGCAAATCCAGAATGATCGACCACTCGCGCTTTTTTTCCTCAGCAGATTTTACCCGCTCAAAAACTTCTTTCAGTTGTTGATGCTGAATCCGCCGGCTGAGCCGTTCCGCAATGGTGTTGATGAGCCTGCGCTCCTCTTTGAGAAACGGTCCCTCGTCCTCGGCCGGCATTTCTTCCGTGTAGTAAACTCTGATGCTGCCGACGATGTCATTTTGCACGACGATGTTGGCGGTCTGCACCCACGGCGTTTCTTTGAAATTGTGAGATTGATAAGTGGCGTCGCCGTAGGTGATCTTGGCGAGACAGATATCGGGATACTGCCAGCCCGGCGGAATGGCTTTAATAATACTGGTGAACAACTCGTTCGGCGACGCGTCAGAACGATTGAGAATTTCCTCGACTTCATAAAGACAGCTCAACTCCTTGGCGCGTTCTTTCAAATCGCGCAGCAAATTTTCGATGGGTTTATTTTGTTCGTTCATGGTTCGAGGTTTTCAGCTTTTTTCATTCGCAATTAACAATTCATCGTTCACAATTCACAATTGACTATTTAGTGCCTGACCGAAAACTCGCCATGTGCTGTCACTGCGAGCGTTTTTCAGCGAAGCAGTCTCATCGGCCACGCTGGAGATTGCTTCGGCCCGCCTGCCTGAGGCCTCTGGCGGGCAGGCAAAAAACGCCTCACAATGACAGCCGGACATGGTTTGACTTTTCGTCCAGAGACTATTTACTTTTCACTATTCACTTTTTCCATCCCTCATTTTCGCTCTATCGCTCCACGCTCTTCGCTCTCTACGTGTTTTGATCACTCCTCTCCCGCTCCGTCCATCGACCTTAACCAACAGAGGCTGCCGAAGTCTCACCTGCCGCACGAATTGAGTTTCTGTGATGGCCGGCTGAGCAGCCAACCATTGCCAATCGATTTGATACTTCCCAGAATGGCGCACCGCAAAATAGCACACCTGAAAACTGGCGAGGTTGTGAAAAAAGTGCGAACCCTGACTGATCTCTTTATCCATGTTCGGCAGCGTCGCTTCGACGATGACTCTCGCACCGGAGACTTGTCCCCAATTGACGGGAATCCCCAGCCACGGGTCCGAGCTGCCCCAGCGTCCGAATCCGATCAGCAAATACGGCTGTCCGGCTTCCACCAGTTTGCGATTGATGGTTTCCAACTCCGCGGCGATCAGCGGCGTGTTTTTCGCTTCGAAAATTTCGGGACGAATGTAAACCACATCACGAATCGTGTTGATGATGCCGTTGCCGAGCACGGTTTCCGACGCAAGCAGAACATCTTCCGCGCGCATTTCTTCAACGGCGATTTCCACCACTTCCTGTGAGACCACCATCGGGCGAACCTGCAGCAATCCGAACCGGGTGGGATTGAATGTCGCAGCGAATTCAATTTCCACCGGAGCTTTCAGCGCCTCTTCACACAACTTTAAAAGTCCGTGAATGAGATCGTTCAGCGGAATGTCATTCAAAATAAGTAGAGGCGAGAATGTGAGAACCCGCGGGCCGGAGACGCCGGTTCCCATAACGATGCGATCCGAACGCGGGTCGTAAGTGGATGCAAGGTGCCGTAACGTGCCGTCGTATTCAGCGTCCGCAAGATTCAATTTTGTCAAGTACTCGGTTTCGCGAATGGGATCGAATGCCGGTGGCTTGCCCATGTTCACCGCCCAGAAATCGGTTTGTGTTCCTTTCAGCCATTCACTAACGGAACCGAATGGCGGCACCGCCCGCGGCTGTGCCGGCGAGTAAGTCCAGCACACCCCGCCATCTACGATGGTTTTTCCCAAACCCAGCGCAAAACTGACGACGCCCTCTTCGGGTTTAGCTGGCCGCAGCGGATAAAAATTGTACGAGCACGCCACGCCGGAAATTTCTGGATAAAACCGCTCGCCGTGTCGACGCCCCACGGCTTCTTGAACGATCACCGCCATCTTCTCATCTCCGCCGCCATGGCCGGTGGCTTTGCGGTAATCTTTCGCAGCTTTGAAAAAAGTCGAGGCATACACGAACTTGATTGCCTCGGTGAGTTTGCGGAAACGGGTGTCGGGATCTGGCTGATTATTCGGGGTCATTTTGGTTTCGTAAATGCCTGCAAACGGCTCGCGCAGCGCATCCTCCAGCAGACTGGACGATCGCACGGCCAGTGGCTGCCGCACCTGTTGCACCAGCGCCCGCAAATCGCCTAACAGCTCCACCGGCAAATCGGCTTTTTGAAATGCGTGAGCGATGCGGTCATCGGGTTCGTTGGAGTGGGCGATGCCGAAGAGATCATTGCGTTCCATGAACGCATCGAAAAAGTCGGTGCGGATGATGGTAAGAGCTGGGACGCTCACTGCGATGTTGGGGAAATCCGCTGCCCGAAATTTTTCGTGCACTACGCGGTCGATAAAAGCCAACCCCTGGGCTTTTCCGCCAAGCTCGCCCCCGCCGATGTAGGTGAGGCGGTTTTCGGAGTCGAAGAATTGGCGATTGTACGGAGAGAGATTTTGAGGTGAGTTCGTTGTCATCACTTACTCTTTATTAACAGACCGGCGCCAATAAATAAAATCAAATCCGCTGTGATTTGCAAAGGAAATGTCCGACCCGGAAGGATGCTTATTTTCCACATCCGAAATTTTCAATTGACAAACCGGAAAAAGTTTATATATTTGCTACTAGCATTCTGCGACAGAAAGTCTCCCCGCAGCAATGAGCCTGTTGAAACTTCCGGGTATCGGCTCGTTAAATATCGTTTCTCAAGCTTATCTGTATTGAATGAAATGCTAATCCCGATACTAATTAATTTGACTGCTGCTGTCATTATCATTGCCGGAATTGTTGATAATAAACGAGACGCAGGCAGACCGCGGTGGGTCAGCAAAAAAGCTGTTCGAATGATAGTAATCTCTGCGGCATGCATAGCATTTTTAGCTAATATCTACTCGGCATCACAAGAACAACGCTATTCGCAATCTCTTCAAAACAAATTAGACTCTTTGAAGGAACGCATGGAAATTCTGGATGAAAAACTCATCGAATACAGCCCGGAAAAAGCATCTACTTTCCTCAGCTCTAAACCCAATCTGGCCTCCACGAAGATCGGGAATGTGGCAGGCTATGTAAAAGACCGCAATGGCAACATCGTGCCTTTCATGACCATCACACGTGTTGCCAATAATACCCAGACAATAAGCCATCAAGGCGGTGATTTTATAGTGGTATCGGTTCATGAAGGGGAGTTACTCAGGTTTCAAAAAGATGGATACGAAATTCTCGAATATCGGGTACGTGCATCTGATTTTGAGAATCTTATAGAAATAATAATCGAGGAGGGGTGATCATGCATAAAAGAACCAGCCACTTTCTTATAATTTTGATCTTTGTCTGCTTGTCGTTTGAAAAGACGGTAGCCCAAAGCGAGATCATCATCTCAGGGTATGTCTATGACAGCTCCACAAATGCACCATTGCAAGATGTGAAAATCGAAGTCGAGGAAACCGAGGATGTTTCTCCGGCATTAACAAATCAAAGAGGAAGGTATTCGATAGTCATTCCCGGCCGAACTGAGGCCAGAATTACATTTAGCAAGGAAGGATACAAACCGGCGACCTTCCTTTTGAAACTCACAGAACCCGATTTAAAGCATGACGTCCGCCTTGAAAGTGCCCATCCCAAAGTGATATGGCAGATTGGAGATTGCGACGGCAGATTTCAAGAGTTTAACGATTTTAGCAATGCAGAAAAGTGGCCATGGAAATATAAAGTGCGTCAAAGCGCGAGATCCTTCCCGCAGGAAATAAATGATTTTGTGCGTAGTGAAATTCATATAAGTTTTAATCTATCAAAAAACCAAGTTAACAAAGGCTTGGTTTTAACCATCGCTACCGTTGGAGGGCATGGAAAGGACTTCACAGTTCGATTTGAAATACAGAATTCAAAAACGCGCGAAATACTGGGAAGTTTAACATTTGATACCCTTTCTCGAGATAGGAAGGAAATCAGAATAAGTAGCGCCTTAACTGTAAAAGATGAACACACAATAATTCTTGTCAAAGAAAGTCCGCCTTTTACGGATCGATGGCTGTTTTGGGACTGTTTATCACTTTCGGAATATAACGAGTAGGAAAGCTTAAAGGAGGATTTATTATGTACAAAAAAGACATCTCATACGCCCTTGTCGGTTTCTTATTTTCACTTTTTGAGTTTGCATTCGCTGAGGAAAATGTAATCGTGTCCGGGTTCGTCTATGACAATTCCTCAAACCAGTCAATTGAGGGTGTAAGGGTCGTTGTCGAGGAAGCCGATGAAGTCCCCACCTCATTAACCAACAAAAGTGGAAAATACACACTTGTCATCTCGGGTCGCACCGAGGCAAGAATTACTTTCAGCAAGGATGGATATAAGCCTGTTACCACTTTGGTGAAATTGTCAGAGCCAACTCTAAAGCACGATGTGAAAATGGAAATCATGAAAATTACAATTGAAATGACAAAATTCACAAGCGGTTCCTATATTGAAGGAAAGGTAAGTGGGCTGGACGCGGCTGACCTCAAGAAGAGCAAAATTCTTGTGTATGTCCTGACTGATAAATGGTACATCCATCCCTATGCAGACAACCGAGCAGGCAGAGGTTTTGCAGAAATCGACAACCAAGGAAATTGGCGGATTGAAACCGAACGCCGCAATTTTCAGGCTTTTAAAGTTGCCTTTCTGCTCGTTCCAAGAGACTTCTATCCCCCGCCTTCTGTCGAATTGGTTAGGGGTAAATCCCCAGAAGTTTCTTTGCTTAGTGAGATACCGCCAAAAGCGGAAAAAATAATACCGGCTCCTGACGGTATATAAACCCCAATTCTGACTCAGTGGAAACCCAGACTCCTGCGCAACCTCCAAAAGACCGGTTGATCTTGGCACCTCGTAGGGGCTACTGACCTACAAGTTTACTAATTTGGTGTCACTGGACCCTTGGGAATAAAATTTTTTTGTATTTCTCCGCAGTCCGCAAAAATCGCTTGTAAATACTCTACAAAAATGATAGACTAAGTAGGGTTGATTTGAATGCTTTCTCAAAAAGCTAAATATGGATTGAAGGCGCTGCTGGCGCTGGCCGCGGAATACGGCCGCGGGCCGATTTTGATTTCGGAGCTGGCGCAGCGCGAGGGTATCCCCAAAAAGTTTTTGGAGTCGATTCTGCTGGAATTAAAAAATCACGGGATTTTACAAAGCAAAAAAGGCCAGGGTGGAGGCTATCAACTCGCCAAGCCGCCGGCAGTGATTAGTTTGGGCCGGGTTATTCGCATTATGGACGGCCCGCTTGCGCCGCTGCCCTGCGCCAGCGAAACCGCCTACCGCCGCTGCGATGAATGCGTGGACGAAACCACCTGCGGCATTCGTATTGTGATGCGGGAGGTGCGCGACGCCACCGCCCGCATCCTCGACGGCACGTCCCTCGCGGATGTAATTCAGCGCGTTGGCAGTTGTGCCAATTTCATGACCGAATCTTTGGTTAACGATACGAAAAATTTTGCCTATTTTACCTTTAGTTGAGGAGTCCAATTCCCATGAATGAAGCGGCAACCGGCACGTACAACGCGAGTGACTTTGATGATGAGGAAATTCAACGCGAGATCATGCGCGCCCTCAGAGGGCTGGGCTATGGCTCCGTGGAAATTCTTGTGCATGATTCCAAAGTCGTGCAAATTGAGCGCAAAGAAAAAATTCGTTTCCAAAAACCATCAGCCAATAAAAGGAGGTGACGCGTACAGGAGGAATCCAAAATTCGAATGTCGGAATCCGAAACACGAAACAAATCTTAAATTCAAATATCAAATGACGAAGCTCTTTATTTTGAATTTGGTCTTTTGGATTTGTCTCGAATTTCGTGCTTCTGATTTCGGATTTCTGTCACATCGTCGTACTTCTGCTTAGATAGCTAAGCTGCGTTCAGCCGTCCGGACGACCGGAGGAACCAAAATTACGACACCATTGCTGATCTGACCGGACCACCGGAAGTTCCAATTAACATCCTAATTTTTTAGGAGGCAGTTATGAATTTCCGGGTTTTTATTTCTAAAGCGTTGCTCATTGCCGTGATGAGCACAGCAGTTGTAAATGCGCAGGACAGCTCGTCAGTTGAGCAGCGCATCGAAGCGGTTGATCAAAGAATCCGCATACTTGAACGCAAGTTGGAGCTCGAAAAGGAAGATGCCACGGCCAAGCAGAAAGCGGCGCCGGTTTTGACGGCCTCGTCGAGCGGCTTCTCTTTCAAGTCCGGCGACGGCGCTTACCTAATCAAATTCCGCGGTTACTTTCACTCCGATTCGCGCGTGTTTATCAGTGACAAGACTCAGCTCGGCACGGACACCTTTGTTCTCCGCCGTGTTCGCCCGATAGTGGAAGGCACGCTTGCTAAGAACTTTGATTATCGCATTATGCTCGATTTCGGCCAGGGAACGGCGACTCTCCAAGACCTGCACCTCGACGCCAATTTCATCCCGCAATTAAAAATTCGCTTCGGTAAATTTAAGAGTCCATTTGCGCTGGAACGCCTGCAATCCGCTACCGCACTTACTTTTATCGAACGCGCTTTTCCGACAAGCCTCGGTCCCAACCGCGACACCGGCGTGATGGTGTTTGGTGAGTTGTTCAAAGGCGCACTAGAGTACAGTGTTGGCGCATTCAATGGCGTGCTCGATGGCAGCAGCGGCGATCTTGACGCCACCGATAGCAAAGACATCACCGGACGAATCTTTGCACTGCCGTTTGTAAATCAATCTTCCGAAGCGTTGAAAGGCCTGGGTTTCGGCGTCGCCGGTGACATTGGCAATCAGGATGGCACAGCGGCCGCGCCCAATGTAAACAGTTATCGCACTTCGGGGCAGGCGGTGTTTTTCCGTTACCGCTCAGACGCCACCGCCGCCGGCACCGCGAGCGCCACTGGCCAGCGGGTGCGAATTTCTCCGCAAGGTTATTATTACGCCGGCCCGTTCAGCTTGATGGCCGAATACACCATTTCGTCCCAGGAAATGCGGCGCGACGTGACCGCGGCAAAAATCCGGCATAGCGCCTGGCAAGCAACCGTCTCTTTTGTTCTCACGGGCGACAAGACTTCGTTTCGTGGCGTGACGCCGAAGAAAGCGTTTGATCCCGCTAAGGGCACTTGGGGCGCGTTCGAAATTGCATTTCGCGTACATGCGTTGGACCTCGACGACGATGCCTTTCCGGTGTTTGCCAATCCGGCGTCATCGGCCACCAAAGCTACGGCCTTGGTCGGCGGTATCAGTTGGTATTTGAATAAACATGCGAAGTTCATCGTCAATTATGAGCAGACTTCGTTCGATGGCGGCGCCGCGACCGGTGATCGTCCTACCGAAAAGCTGTTCGTGAGCCGATTCCAGTTGAGTTATTAGCGCGGGAGTGTTGGAGTACTGGATTAATGGATCAATGGATTAAATGAACGTCAAAGTCGCTCGATCAATCCGGCATTCCCATTAATCCGTATTGGAGTATCAAATAGATTTGTCGATTCATAATATTTATGAAGGAGAAAATAAATGTCAGTCCATAAATCATCAATGTGGTTTTTGACAATCGTCATTTTATTCTCGATTGTTTTTCTATCCTCTCAATCTCTGTTCGCTCAAAAAGAGATTACGCTGTTGAACGTTTCTTACGATCCGACGCGAGAGTTCTATGTCGAATTCAACGCTGCGTTTGCGAAATACTGGAAAGAGAAAACCGGCCAGTCCGTCAAGATCAACCAGTCTCATGGCGGCTCGAGCAAACAGGCGCGCGCGGTCATCGACGGCCTGCAAGCCGACGTTG
>Ga0247727_10012299_pt1 | contig 14730 bp, 12 predicted proteins | sample WisWelCaveWW1625_FD_202498 | JGI IMG/M metagenome (GOLD analysis project Ga0247727, IMG submission 202498) | Biofilm microbial communities from Wishing Well Cave, Virginia, United States - WW16-25 | ecosystem: Environmental > Aquatic > Deep subsurface > Groundwater > Cave microbial mat | place... | reverse complement strand
CGGTGTCAATGAGAAAGCGTTGCAAGCGTTCTACACGGATCTCTTCGGCTGGAAGATCAACGCCGAAAATCCGATGAACTACGGCCTGGTCGATACCGACTCCGGCGGCGCGGGCATCGGCGGCGGCGTGTTCAAAGCTCCGAAGGACGTGCCGTTTCTGACGTTTTACGTTCAGGTCGACGACCTGCAGGCCTACCTCGACAAAGCGGTCAGCCTCGGCGGCGAAGCCGTCGTTTCCCCCACTCCGATTCCGGGCATGGGCGCGTTCGCGTTCATCAAGGACACCGAAGGCAACATCGTGGGGCTGTGGAAGGTCGGCGAGTAGGCGACGACACGGTTTCGCGGTTGACGGTCATAATTGAGGAGTCGCCATTATGAGCCTGCTAACCCTTCCTCTTCGGAAAGACGAATACCTGCGCTCCGCGGTCGGCGAGTTCATCTCCGAACGCGGGGCAACCTCCGTCGCCGCTGTTGATCGCGAGGGGTCGTACCTCGTGCGCGATATGCTCGACGCGCTCGACATGCACATTGCCGCGCTGGATGAGTTGCACGGCATGGCGGCAACGATCGAGGCCGCGGAGTGGGAGGAGAATGAGAAGAGGCTGCTCGCGGGACTGCGCGACTCGATTGCGTTGTCGCGGCAGCTGGCGGGATTAGTCCATTCGTCCGAATTGCGCGAGCGCGCCGATGAGATCGAACAGGAGACATTCTGGAGCGTGTCGGACTATGCGGATACGCCGAAGTTCGAAGCCATGGTCAAGGAGTCTGAGCGCGCCTACGCTGCCGGTGAATGGGAAGAGGGCGGGTGGAATGCGTGAAGTCGCGGCGACTCAGGGCGTTCAAGGAGCAATTCGATCGCCTGCCCGCCAACATTCAACGTGCCGCGCTCAGCAAGTACGAGTTCTTCGTTGCCGACTCGTCCCATCCCTCGCTGCGATTCAAACCGATCCAATCAACCAGGGTCCGCGCGCCGAACCGCTATGAAGTTTCCATAAGTCGGAAGTACCGCGCCGGTGTTTCGTCGATGGTGACACCTACGTCTGGGAGTTCATCGGCACCCACGCGGAGTTCGACCAGAGATACTAACGATGGATGGAACCTCAATTGTTGTCGGCGCGCTGGTGGGCGCTCTTGGCGGCGCCGCGCTCGGCTTCCTCGTCGCTCGCCTGCGCTCCTCCAACCGCGAGACCGAACTATCGACGCGTCTCGCCGAGCGCGACCGCGAGGCGCAGCAGGCGCGCGAGACGGCAGCAGCGCATCAAGCGGAGGCCGCGCGCGAGTCGCAGGCGCGCGCTGCGCTGGAGCAGGCGCTGAAGGACGAGCAGGCGAAGTCCGCCGAGCACGCGCGGCTGCTCGATGACGCGCAGACCAAGCTGAGTAACACCTTCAAGGCGCTGGCTGCGGACGCATTGCGCGATCAGAGCAAGGACTTTCTGCTGCTGGCGAGGGAACAACTCGGCGCGCAGCAAAGCGCGAGCGCGCAGGACCTCGATGCGCGCAAGCGCGAGATTGATCTACTCGTCCAGCCGCTGAACGAACACTTGAAAACAATGGTGGAGCACGCGCAGGCCCTCGACCGCGAGCGGCGCGAACAACACGGCGCGCTCGATGAGCAACTGCGCTCACTGGCGCGCGAGACCAAGACGCTCTCAACCGCGCTCCGCCAGCCACACGTGCGCGGCAAGTGGGGCGAGCTGACGCTGCGGCGTGTCGTGGAACTCGCGGGGATGAGCGAGCACTGCGACTTCGAAGAACAGGTCACCGTCGAGGGCGAGGACGGAAAGCTGCGGCCGGACATGGTCGTGCATCTGCCCGCGGGACGCGACGTTGTGGTCGATGCCAAAACTTCGCTGCTGCTCAGCTACACCGAGGCCGTCGAAGCCGACACCGATGACGCGCGCGCGGAGGCGCTGCGGAAACACGCGCAGCTCGTGCGCAACCACGTGCAGAAACTGGCGGCGAAACAATACTGGGATCAGTTCGCGCTCGCGCCCGAGTTCGTCGTGCTCTTCCTGTACAACGAGGCCGCGTTCGGCGCCGCGCTCAACGTCGACCCGGAGCTGTTCGACTACGCGCTCGGCAATCGTGTGCTGGTCGCCACGCCGACCACGCTCATCGCCCTGCTCAAGGCCGTGGCCTACGGCTGGCGACAGGAGAAGCTGGCCGACGAGGCCGCGCGCATCAGCGACCTCGGCCGGCAACTCTTCGACCGCATTGCCACGTTCACCGATCACCTGAGCAACGTCGGGGCGCGGCTCAGGGCGGCGGTGGACGAATACAACAAAGCCGTGGGCTCGTTCGAGTCTCGCGTGCTACCCGGCGCCCGCAAGTTCAAAGAGTTGGGCGTGGTGTCGGAAGACGGCAAGGATATCGACGCGCTGGAGCCGATCGAGAAACGACCGCGCACGCTCGAAGCCACCGGCACGCTGGCGCTGTTCGAGGACAACGGCAAGTGAAACTGAGATGATCGGCGCATTGGCCGCCAATCCTGGTACCGATGAGTTACTATAGTGCTTCGAGGTGAACCGTCGTGCCCCCACTTGAGTTGACTTACGAGCAGGTATCGCGGTCGCCGAAGATCGTGATGTTCGGAGCGTAACCATGGGCCTCTTTGACGAATCACCACGCCTCACCACGCTGGTCCGCTGCAGCGGCTGAGCGAGCAAAATCGGTCCGGAGGACCTGGCGCAGGTGCTGCGCCATTTCGAGAAGCCGAGCGACCCCAACGTGCTGGTCGGGTTCGACTTCGCTGACGATGCCGGCGTCTACAAAATACGCGACGATCTCGCGCTCATCTCGACGGTGGACGTGTTCACGCCGGTGGTCGACGACGCGTACGAGTGGGGGCAGATCGGCGCGGCCAATTCGCTGAGCGACGTCTACGCGATGGGCGGGGCGGTGCTCTCCGCGCTCAACATCGTCGGCTTCCCGCGCAATCGGCTCGACTTCGAAGTGCTCGAAGACCTGTTGCGCGGCGCGGCGGACAAGGCGAAGGAAGCGGGCTGCGTCATCCTCGGCGGCCACACCGTCGACACGCCCGAGCCGCTGTTCGGCATGGCGGTGACCGGGACGATTCATCCGGACAAGGTCGTCGCCAACGTCGGAGCGCGGCCCGGCGACGCGCTGATTCTCACCAAGCCGATCGGCACCGGCATCATCTCGCACGCGATGAAGGAAGAGAAGGTTACGCCGCGCGCGGCGGCGGCCGCGACGAGGGCGATGGCGTCACTCAACAAAACCGCCGCCGAGTGCATGCAGGAAATCGGCGCGCACGCCTGCACCGACATCACGGGCTTCGGTCTACTCGGCCACGCCTACGAGATGGCGAAGGGCAGCGGCGTGACGATTCGGCTGTTCGCGTCGAAGGTGCCGCTGCTGCCGGAGGTGCTGGAACTGCGGCGCGCGGGCATGGTGACGATTGGCGGCGAGCGCAATCGGCAGTACGCGATGAAGAGCGGCGAGCTCGACGCGTCGCTATCGTCAGAGCTGATCGACGTGCTCGTCGACCCGCAGACTTCGGGCGGTTTGTTCATCGCCGTCGCCAACGAAAACGCCGAGCGGCTGCTGGAGTTGTTGCACACGCGCGGAGTTGCCGAAGCGTGCGTCGTCGGCGAAGTCGTCGAGGGTTCGGGCAGAGTAGCTGTCGCGGCTTAGCCCACGTCGTCGCGTTCCTCGTCGTCGCTCGCCCTGGCGGGCGCGTCGTCGTCGAACGCGGTGGCGGCGCCCGGGCGCCCGGCAGCCTCGCCACTCTTCCCGGCCCCGCCGATGAGACCCTGAGCCAGGATCACGGCCTGCGCCACCTCCTTCATCGGCTTGCGTTGCCGGCGGCTTTCTCGGCGCAACGAATGGTACGCCTCGTCTTCCGTCAAGCCTTGCTGTTGCATCAGAATGCCGCGCGCACGATCTACGAACTTGCGGGTCTCCAGGTCATCCTGCAGTTTCGCAAGCTCAGCGCGGAGCTCGCGTTGTAGTCCCGCCTGCGCGCCGGCCAGTTGCAGCACGGTCGCAAACTGGTCCAGATCGGACGGATGAAACAGAATACCGTGCGCGCCCAGCGCCTCGGCGCTTTCGGCGGAAGGCTCGCTGGCGTCGCCATACCACAGCAACGTGTAGCGCAACGATTCGCTCAACGTGCGGAGATTCGCCAGGGCATCGGGGTCGGGATCGGTCAGCGACACGATAACCAGCTCCGGCTGGAACTTCTTCAACAACGGCGCGAAGTCCACCGTTTCCGGTTCGGCGGTGACCACTTTGAAATCGAGTTGTGTCAGGCCGCGTTCGAGTTCTTCCAGGAACTCGGGGGTGTCGCCGACGACGAGAGCCATCGTGGCGGGCGTCGACCGCTGCTCGCGTACGGGTGCAGGCATGGTTTGCGTCACTCCTTTGTGCCGGGCTCGGTGGCCCGCCGATTCTGGGGCGGAAGCACGACCGGGCGGTGTGTGATTATACTGACGTGCGCTACAAGTTGCAAATCGCTTGTTGGCGCATTTCGCCCGGAGGTGGTTCGATGAGTCATTGCGTGGTGGTGGCGCCGCTGCTGTTCAATCCCGTTGGGATGGGAATCGCACTCGCGGCGATTGGTGTCGTCGGGGCCGGCGTCGGGGTGAGCGGCGCCCTCGCCGCGAATCGCCGCATTCGCGCCTCCAGAACTTTCCGTCAAAGTCTCCTCGGCGTGCTGGATGATCTGGTCGAGCAGGGCGTGGTGGTCGAGGAGTGCGAGTTGGAGGCCGACACGGTGGCGATGATCGAAACCCACGAGGGCACGTTCGTGCCGGTCCGTCAGCAGGCCGATGGCAGCTATGCGCTGGCCGGGCCGACGGCGGCAGAGTTGACCGAGTCGATCATGCAGCAGTACGCGTACGAAGCCGTCAAGCGCGATCTGGCCGACGAAGGCTTCCGCGTGGTCTGCGAAGAAGTGAACGACGACGGCGCGATCAAGCTGCTCGCGCGGAGATTCTCCAACGAGCGCGAAGAGGTGGAGGCGCTGCTGCCCGCGCACGGGCCGGTGCGTTATCAGGGGTTCGGCATGCCGCCGCACACGTGCGGCGACACGGTGGAGCGGCTGGCCCAGAAGTTAGGTCGCGTGGTCGAACGGCAATACCACACGCAAGAAGTCGAGCACACGATGCGATTGTTCCAGACGGTGTGACGTTTAGCGCCCGCTCAACCCGCTGAAGACCTTGCCCATGTTGGCGATGGCATCGGGCAGGTTCTGCTTCAGGAACAACGCGATCACCGCGACGCTGGCCAGCAAACACACCGCGCCGAGCGGTCCCATGCGCAGCCGTTTGTCCATGCGGAAGGCCAGGAAGGTGATGCCGATCAGCAACAGCGGCGTGTTGATAATTCCATTGATGCCCTGGCCGAAGGCGATGTAGTTGGCCGGCTCTTTTATCCCGAGGGCCATCGCCAGCCAGATGGTCAGGAAGGCAATCGTTACCGTGCGAATCACCTTTTCGCGCTTCCGCTCGTCATTCCAATTCATATAGCCGAGGCTGGAATAGACGTCGGCGCCCATGCGACCGGTGGCGGCGGCCACGACCACCAGCGTCGAATACAGGGTGCAAAAGCCGCCGAACATGAAGAGGTAAAACGACCACTCGCCGTAGGTCTCGGTAAACACGCGCGACACGTCTTTCACCACGTCGAGTCCGCCGACTTCGCGGCCCCGGAGCACCGCAGCACCGGTGAGGTAGTAGCCGAGCGTCACCACGGTGGCAATCGCGGTCGCGCAGGCCGCGTCGACTTTCAGGACGTGGATCCAGCCCCGGGCGCGTCCGTACCAGGCCTCGATCGCTTCGGGTTCAGGAACCTCGGGCCGGGGACCAACGAACTTCGCGTAGCCGTTTTCGAGAATCCAGTACGGGTACATGAACATCTCGTTGGCGGTGGTGCCGAGCGCGCCCATCAGGCTGATGACGGCGTAGCCCGCGCCTTCAGGAATGCGAAAGGTAAAGCCCTCGGCGATTTGCCCCAGCGAAATGCGATAGTCGGTGAGCTGGATCAGCAGCAGACAGAACAGCACGGAGAAGCTGAAGCCGGCCACCATCACGGAGACGGCGACTTCGAGCGTGCTGTAAATGCCGCGATACAACAACGCGATCGTGACGACATAGGTGATGAAGGCCCACACCAGAACCTGGCCGCCGAACACATCGCGCAGCAACCCGGCGGTGGCGGTGAGGATTCCACCCAGCGTCGCCAGCGATAACACGTAGCTGCAACAGTACAGCAACGGGATGACGTGCGTGCGGCGGAACTTCGGTCCCGGCAGTGTGTTGAGCGCCTGGATCGTGGTCAGATTGTTGGCCAGGCAGTAGCGGCCCAGTTCCACTTGCAGCCAGTACTTGATAAGGCACGCGAACACCACGGCCCAGAGAATGACGAATCCGTACTCGGCTGCGCGTTTCGGAGTGTTGATGAGTTCGCCCGATCCGATGACCGAGCCGGACACGACAATGCCCGGCCCGATGTTGCGCAACACATTGAACATTCCACGCGGTGGTTCGCGGAGAGTGGCGTTGGTGGAGGTAGTCAAGCAGGGCGCCTTTCCGAGGAAAGTGAGATTATGCCAGTCTCGCATGAAAGGGAATTGGCTGAATACTCATCTGCGGCGGTCCGCCGGTGACATGCACGGCGCCATCGGCCGCGATGAAGACATTGACTTCGCTGCGCACGCGTCGTCCACTTCCCAGCCCGGCAGCGGGCGATTCGACACCATTGGTGCCCAGTTCCGAGCTGCGACAGTAATGGAGCGGTGGCCTTACTCAAGGGCAACGTCCAGTGAGTTGGGCGCCCACTCGACCGTATAACCAGGCAGCCGCTGCCCTATCCCCGGCTTCCTGCGCGGCTTTCGCGGCGGCGGAATACAAGGTCACCGCTCCGTCACCGTCGCGGCTCGGATTAGCCTGCTCGTAGAGTATCCGCGCGGCGGGCGGGAGGTCCGGGCGCACTTCCATGCCCAATGCGCCCAGCGGCACGGTCAGCGTCAGCGTCTCCTCACCGCGCCGCAGCCGAAGTTCCACTGTCAGCTTCTCGAAAGTGTTCTGTTGGCACGCTTGCAATGTCGCCGGCGAACGCAGCGGCTTGCCATCGTAGCTCAGCAACCGATCGCCGACCTTGAGGCTGGCCTTCGCGGCGATGGAGTCGGGGGCGATGGATTCGACGATGACGCCCTCACCGGCCGGTGGCTCGGTGGCTGAGTGGCTGAATGGCTGAACCGGCCCAAGCGCCAGAGCGACGAGCACAAGATAGAAAATGCGCATGGACGACCTCCAAAGTTTTTAAGGGCCCGCAGGCAGAAAGCCTGCGCCTACAACGGCGCTGGCAGGCTTTGTGCCCGCGCCGGCGTTACGTGATCACAATTGTCTTCACCGCGCTTTCGGTGGCGCCGGCCGAGTTGCTGGCTTTCGTCTTCATGTTGACGGTCTGGCCGGCGACGAACGGGCCGATGGTCTGGCCGGCGAGCACGACCGTGGTGGGGTGTGCGAAAACGGGATCGACGCCGACAACTTGATAGAGCAGTTGCAGGCTGGCGGCGCGACGGCCGCCGCCGGCGACGTAGGCGACGTTGACCGACAGGACGGCCTGCGTGAGCGTCGCAATCTCCAGCGCCGTCGGCGCGGTGGTGCCCTCTTCCGTATCCACCAGGCTCAGCGCATCGCGCTCCGGCGAGCCGACCGGGAAGTTGACCGCCCAGGCGGCATACCAACGCTTGTTGTGGCGGTCGTTGCGACGGTCGGTGGTGCGCAGTTGACTCTTTTTCTTGCTGAGTTCGGACTTCTGGTTGGCGACGATCTGCAGCAGTCCGGGCTGATTGGTGAGCGCGGTCTGGAAAATCGCCACCGTGGTCGCTGCCAGCAGCAGCGGAGGCAGCGGCGGCACCGCGGCGGCGCGCTTGGCGTTCACGCCGGTCCACAACGAGATGAGCACGCGCGCGCGTTCCGTGTTTCCCTCTTCCGTATCGGGGTCCACCGCGAACACGTCGTCCAGTTCGTCCTGCAAGGCGTCGTCATCCTCCAGGTTGGCGGAGATGAGTTGGGGCGCGCGCACGTTGACGTCGTGGATGAAATTGAAGTTGGCCTCCGCCGCCGCTTGCGCAGCGTCCACCACGTCCTGCTGCACGTCGCGCTCGTTGACGTGGGTGAGCAGCAAGGCCACGTCGGCCGTATGCGACGCCAGCGTCACTGCGCCGAAGGTGAAGGCCGGCGCGAACGTCGTCCAGACTCCGATCGTCTGCTGCCCTCGTATGTGAGTCGCTTCCCAGAATTCGGCCATGAGCGGTACTCCTTTTTGTGGTTACGCTTCTATTCGTTAGAGGTTTGGCACGCCAGTTTGTTGTCGCCCCTCGCCTCCACGGCGGCGCCCCACGGCTGCAAGCGCCGGACGGAAGCTCCGTCGCACCCGCAGAGCCGAGGGGCCGGGCCGCGCAGCCGTCCGCTCGGCGCAGAATCCCGTCCGCTCGAACCCGGGAGACGTGGGGGTTGTTGCTCACAGCCGGGGCGAAGCGGTTTGGAGGCGAAGGGAGGGCTGGGCCTGGCGGGGGGGCCACGCTGCGAGTCGCGCGCTGGGCCGAAATAGCCGTGGAGACGAGTCGCAGAGCCGTAGAATCACCAGTTAAAGCCGTCCGACGCCTCCAGGAAGCCGTCCGCCGGGGCCGTGAACCCGTCCGCCCAATTCCTGGACACGGGGCAAGTCCGTGGCGGCCGCGCCGCCTGGCTCCCGGCTCCCCGTTCACTTCGCCACGGGCTCGACTCCCGCCGCTTTCAGCGCCCGCAACTGCCGGTGTTCGAGCTTCGTGCGGCGGTAGAGGTCGGCGAGCAGCAGATGCAGCGTCTTGTCTTCTGGAAGATCCTTCGTCGCTGCGACGAGCAGGGTTTCGGCTTCGGCGAATTGACCGCTCTCGATGAGTGCCACGCAGAGCGGCACATTGGGTGCGCAGGCGGGCAACGCGAGTTTGCGGGCGGCGTCGAGTGATTGGCGTATGGACTGCGCCTCGTCTGCGCCCGCGACCGTGAAGCGCGCGGTGTCGAACAGCCGCCGGCCGCTGCGGTCGTCGGTGGTGACTTCGGCGATGTAGGTGCCGGGTTTCAGCCGGCGCGCTTCCGGCAACTTGGCCGAGGTCTCGGTCGTTTTCATCGGCGGCATGACCGGGTCTTCGTTGGCATCGAGCAGTTTCAGGGTGTACGATCTTGCGCCCTCGATCTGTTTCCAGCGGAATTCCGGCAGCCCGGTGAGTTCTTTCGAGTAGCGTGGAGCGAGCAGCAAGAGCGGTGGCTCGGCCTCAGCATCATTGCGCACGGTCATCGGCGCGGTGCGCTCGGTGGAGGTCAGCACGTCACTTATCCGCTGGAGCTTCACCGTCGCCCCACTGGCGGCCGGGCGTGCGCCGGTGGCCGCAATGCTCACCGTGCGCCCGCCGCGCAACAAGGCCGGGGCTGAGTCCTCGCGCAACAGCGCAGCGGTGGCGCCCGGGGCGAGGCGTACTTCGTCGCCGCTCGTCAACATTGTGGTCGAGGTCAGGCGCTTGAATTCTCTCTCGCCCGCGCGCTTCAACTCGACCTTGCCCTTGATCGCCGTCAAAACCGCGACGGTACGCTTCGCCGAGCCGGCCGGCGCGGCGACTGTCAGAGCAAGTACCGTCAACCAAACCAGGCCCATCGCGAAGGCTCCTTTCAACGGCATTGCGAAATGCGAAATGCGAAATGCGAGTTTCAAATTGGAACGTACGCTAAACACGGTTGCCCTTTCTTGCTGTGGCGGTGGCGATCGACTTGCCGACGATGTTGCAGAGTTCCAGCGCTTCTGTAATCAGAGGCTGTGTTACCGCCTCGGGCAACAGCGTGCGCTTGGCAATCAGTCGAATCCACAGGCGCGACTCGCGCAGCTCTTTCAGAACGGTTCTCAGTTTGTGGACGAAGTCAGCCCTGCTCTCGGCAGCGCAAACTTCTTCATAGTTCGCCGCAGGGGAAGTTCCGCTCCTGAGCAGTTGCCCGGCGATGTGTCTGCCAGCGGGCGTTCTGGGGAGCTTCTCAGTCAAGTCAATCACGCGGGAGGCGAACTCCAGCAGGCGATCACACATTTGCTCCTGAGTCATGGAATCCACCGCCGTTCAATTTGCATTTCGCATTTCGCATTTCGCACTGCCGTTCAATCCGCACGTACCAGTTCGAACAGCCGAAACGTCCGCCCCTCGAAACCTCGAATCTCCTGCTCGCCGCGATCGACGACCTCGACCTGATCGCCAACCAGGTCGTAGGTCGCTTGCGTCATCAAAATGCCGGCTTTGAGTTCCTTGGTCATTGCTTCGACGCGCGAGGCCAGATTCACGTCGGCGCCAATCACGGTGTAGTCGCGATGCTGCGGCGATCCCATTTCGCCCGCGACGATCTCACCGGTGTGCAGGCCGATTCCGATCTGAAAGCGCAGATTCTCGTTGTGTTGATGAGCGGCCAGTACGTCGCGCATTGCGACCGCGGCGCGCACGGCGGCCAGCGCGCCATCGTCCGTATCGGCGAAGAAGCCAAACAGCGCCATCATGCCGTCGCCGAGGTACTTGTCGATGAAGCCGTCGCGGTCGAGCACCTCTTTCGACATCAGCGTAAAGTAGTCGTTGAGCATCGACACGATCTGCTCGGGCGTCTTATCGGCGCTCAGCTTCGTGTAGCTGCGAATGTCGGAAAAGAGAATCGTGACTGTGCAGCGTCGCGTGCGCCCGAGCGACTCGCTCCCCGAGTGTTCCAGCACTTCCTCAACCACACGTGGGTGCAGGTAACGTCCGAACGTCTTGCGTGCATGACGGGCGGCACGCTCGAGGAATCCGTAGCGCACGACCGTGCACAGCACCGGGCAGATCAGCAGCGCGGCGGTGACCGGACTCTCGGCGATGACCAGCGCGTTACGATCGAAGAGCCGCTGACCTGCCACCACCATCGCTATGGACGCGAGCAGACCGGCCGGCGCGTTGCACAGAGTTGGCAGCAAGAAGCAGAGCACGCCGAGGACAATCGAAGTCGCAGCCAGCACGGTGAATTGTGCGGTCCACGGCGCGTTGCGCAGTGGACGCGGCTCCAGCAGCGCCGAAGCCGCCAGCGCCTGGATCACGACGCCGGGCGTGCCGGACTCGTTGCGGCGCGTGAATGGCGTTCGGTGCCGGTCGCGGAATCCTTCCGCCGTGACACCGACGAATACAATGCGATCGCGGAACCAATCCGCCGGAAGATCGCCGGCCAGCAACTCGCGCGCGGGTTGAGCCGGCGGCGCGGAGGCGAGGAATCGGAGACGGAGCTGCCCCTGGTCATCGAGTGGCAGCCGCAGCGTGCGCGCGACCTCGGCGTAGGACGCAAAGCCGGTTGCCTTCTCCAGTGTTTCTCGCTTCGCCAGTCGGACGGCAACGAGCGCCACTGCCGGCAGCGGCTGCGGCGAATGGGGTGGAAGCATGACCGGGCGGAACGCGCGGACAACGCGGTCGGTCGGGCTTTGCTCGCCGTGCACATGCCCCGCGCCGGCGGCGACGGCGCGAAAGAACGGATGCGGCTCGATGAGCGCGCGTCCTTCGAGCGTGACCGGCAGAACGACATTGCCGGCCTCCGCCATCGCATCGAGCAGCGCAAGGTCTTCCCAGGCTTCCGATTCCGGACGCCGCGAGTCGAGCAGCACGTCGAGCGCGATGACGCGCGCGCCGTAGCTGTGTAGCCGACGCACGACCTTCGCCAACACCTCACGAGGGTACGGACTGAAGCGACGCAGCTCCTTGTCGTCGAGCCCGACGATGGCCACCTCGCGCGACATCGCATACGCGGGACTCGCGCGGTAGCGCCGGTCGAGCAGTCGCATCTCCACAGCGTCGAACGCGCCGGCCGAGGTGAGCAGGAGGGCGAGTCCCGCGCCCGCCGCGCCGCACAACGCCCCCCAGTGAAGCCCGCGCTTGCGCAGAGTTGCGAACATCTACCGCCACTCGCCGTGACCAATCACTGTTGACTGATCACTGATGACTGATGACTGATGACTGCTCACTGTCCCTTCATCGCCACTCGCCCGCAATCACGAACGGCGCCCAGTAGAACGGATGCGCCCACTTCGGGTCCTTGCGCACCGTCGCCATCGCGCGCTGCAAGGCGATGTCCTTGCTCGTGCCCTTCTTCAACTCGGAATAGAACGCGGTCATCAGCGCCGCCGTGCTCTCGTCGCTCACGCTCCACAGGCTCATCACGATGCTCTTCGCCCCGGCATATTGCAGCGCTCGCGTCAAGCCGATGATGCCCTCATTCTTCGTGGTCCGGCCCAGACCGGTTTCACACGCGCTCAGCACCACCAGGTCGGCGTTGAGCTTGATGTGCTGGAAGATCTCCCACGCTTGCAGCAGTCCGTCGTTGTTCGCGTCCGCGCTGAGCGCGAGGCCGGAGTCGAGCGGGCTGAACGGATCGAGCCGACCGTGACAGGCGAAGTGAATCAACCGAAAGGATGCGAGTTCCTTCTTCGCGTTCGCTTCGGAGGCGTCGGCGCCCAGGCGCGCGCTGGCCTGCTTGCCGTACAACTTCGCAATTGCTTCGACTTCCGCGCGCGTGCCCGGCAGCGGGGCGAAGTTCAAGCCGCGAGCGTTCGCATCGCCGGCTTTCGCATACACGGGATCGCCGAAGGCGAGTAACGTCGGGGACGCGGGGACCGGGGGACGCGGAGACACGGGGACTCTCTTCACGTGGCGTAGTTCGGCGTACGTCGTCATCGAGACGATGGTGTGCAGCGGCTTGAGGTCGGCGAAGTAGACCTCACCCCCGGCCCCTCTCCTAACAGGAGAGGGAAGACGTTGCTTGGCGCTCCTGTTTCTCTGCTGACCACTCCCCTCTCCTGTTAGGAGAGGGGCCGGGGGTGAGGTAACCAGCGCCCCGAACGGCAGTGCATGCAATACCTCGTCGGGACAGATCAGCACGCGCTCGGCCTGGTCGATCAGCGCTTGCGCCGGGCGCACGAGCAGGTTGTACAACTCTCGCCCACGTCGATTGACTGCGCCTTGCGCCGCAAGCGCTTGCCGAAACTCTAACACGAGCTCGCGCAAGTCTTTCGCCTTGACCTTGATTCGGTAAAGCCGAAGGCCGTTGCCCTGCTCTCCCCGTCTCCCTGTCTCCCCGTCTCCGCGTCTCCCCCTCTCCCCATCACCCCTTCTGTCGTCCGGTGTGACAGTGAACAGAAAGGTCTCCTCGTCATCCACGAAGTACGTCAGCAGCAACGTGCCGGGGTCCAGCGCCGCCTGCGCGCGTTTGAAATCGAGCGGAGTCGGATACTGCAACGCGGCAAACTTCGGCGACTTCCTTTGGATCTCGGCGGTCAGGTCGCGCTGCTCGCGGGCGAGGCGTTCAATCTCGGCTCGCAGCTTCGCGCCCTGGTCGTCGTCGCGGACGCCAGCGTCCGACTTGTTCGGGTCGAGCCGCCGCCGCGAGGCGTATGTGATGGACCGCTGCCGCTCCAACTCGTCCTGCCGTTTGAGCAAGTCTTCAGGTGCGTCGGCGCGGAAATCAATCTGCCGTTCGGCCAGCAACTCCACCAGGCTGCGGGCGCGGCCGCGTTCGATGGTGGCGAAGGCGGCGGAGAGGTCGTTGAGCGCGAGGTGCGCGCGCAGCAATCCCGTGTACTTGTTCGTGTGCTGTTCGGCAAGCAGGGCGCGGGCTTCGGCCGACTGGATCTTGCCGCGCTGGGCCTCGACGATCTCCACAGCGCGCAAGAACAGCAGTAAGGCGCCCCGACGGACGTCGGGGGCCTGCTTCAGAGCGAGAAAACCCAGGTTGTTGAGACTCGTGGCGACAGTGAGCGAGTCGGGGGCCAGCCGCTCATAGATCGCCAGTGCACGGGTGTGGTAGTCGTGCGCCTGGGTCAGGTTCCCGCGTTTCACGGCGACGTTGCCCAGGTTGTTGAGACTGCCAGCCACATCGAGCGAGTTGAGGGCCAGCCGCTCCCGGATCGCCAGCGCGCGGGTGTAGTAGTCGTGCGCCGCCGTCAGGTCCCCGCGATCATTGGCGACGACGCCCAGGTTGCCGAGACTGGCGGCGACAGTGAGCGAGTTGGGGGCCAGCCGCTCAAAGATCGCCAGTGCGCGGGTGTAGTAGTCGTGCGCCGCCGTCAGGTCCCCGCGATTGTGGGCGACGCCGCCCAGGTTGTTGAGACTGATAGCCACCGTGAGCGAGGTGGGGGCCAGCCGCTCAAAGATCGCCAGCGCGCGGGTGTGGTAATCGTGCGCCGCCGTCAGGTCCCCGCGATCCTTGGCGACGAGGCCCAGGTTGTCGAGGCTACCGGCGACAGCGAGCGAGGTGGGGGCCAGCCGCTCCTCAATCGCCAGCGCGCGGGTGTAGTAGTCGTGCGCCGCCGTCAGATCCCCGCGATCATGGGCGACGAGGCCCAAGCCGGTGAGGCTGCCTGCCACAGTGAGCGAGTTGGGGGCCAGCCGCTCAAAGATCGCCAGCGCGCGAGTGTAGTAGTCGTGCGCCGCCGCCAGGTCCCCGCGCTGGTATGTGACGTTGCCCAGGTTGCCGAGACTGTCCGCGACATCGAGCGAGTTGGGGGCCAGCTGCTCATTAATCGCCAGCGCACGAGTGTAGTAGTCGTGCGCCGCCGCTAGTGTGACGCCTCGTAATTAGCTTTACAAGAACTACCCGACAGGATAACTTGTTGGGCATGGCGAAACAAGCAGCTGGATTGGATCTTACGCGACCGCAACGGCAAGAGTTGGAAGGGCTGGTG
>Ga0247727_10012298_pt1 | contig 14732 bp, 14 predicted proteins | sample WisWelCaveWW1625_FD_202498 | JGI IMG/M metagenome (GOLD analysis project Ga0247727, IMG submission 202498) | Biofilm microbial communities from Wishing Well Cave, Virginia, United States - WW16-25 | ecosystem: Environmental > Aquatic > Deep subsurface > Groundwater > Cave microbial mat | place... | reverse complement strand
ATCTGCATCACCTGCTCCTGGTAGACCATGACGCCGTAGGTCTCCTTCAGGATCGGCTCGAGCGCCGGGTGCTCGTAGCTCGAGCGCGTCTGCCCGTGCCGGCGCTTGATGAAGTCGTCGATCATCTGCATCGGGCCGGGCCGGTAGAGCGCGTTGAGCGCGGTCAGGTGCTCGAGCCTGTCGGGCTTGAAGCGCTTCAGGATGTCTCGCATCCCGTCCGACTCGAACTGGAACAGCCCGCTCGTCTTGCCGGCGGTGAAGAGCGCGTACGTGGCAGCGTCGCCCGTCGGTATCGCCGTGGGGTCGACCACGGTCCCGGTCTGTGCCTCGATCATCTTCACGCAGTTGTCGATCAGCGTGAGCGTGCGCAGGCCGAGGAAGTCCATCTTCAAGAGGCCGATGCGCTCGACGCCCTTCATGTCGTATTGCGTCGTGACGTCGGCGGTGTTGCCCTTGAAGAGCGGCACTAGGTCGGTGAGCGGCTGCGGCGAGATCACGACGCCGGCGGCGTGGGTCGAGGCGTGGCGCGTCGTGCCCTCGAGCCGCCGCGAGATGTCGATCAGCTCCTTGACGCGAGGCTCCTTCTGGTAGGCATCCGCTAGCGCGGGCGACTCGGCGAGCGCCTTGTCGAGCGTCATCTTGAGGTCGAACGGGATCATCTTCGCGATCTTGTCGACCTCGGCGTACGTCATGTCCATCACGCGGCCCACGTCGCGCACTACCGCCTTCGCCTTCATCGTCCCGAAGGTGATGATCTGCGCGACGTTGTCGCGGCCGTACTTCCTGGTGACGTACTCGATCACCTCCCCCCGGCGTGCCTCGCAGAAGTCGATGTCGATGTCGGGCGGGCTGATGCGCTCCTCGTTCAGGAAGCGCTCGAAGATCAGCTGGTTCTCGATCGGGTCGATGTCGGTGATGCGCAGGCAGTACGCCACCAGGCTGCCGGCGGCCGAGCCCCGCCCGGGACCGACCGGGATCTTCCGCTCGCGCGCGTAGCGGATGAAGTCCCACACGATCAGGAAGTAGCCGCCGAAGCCCACGCGCCGGATGACGGCGATCTCCTTCTCGAGCCGCGCCTCGTAGTCCGCGAGCGGGTGGCGCAGCCGCCCCGCCGCGGCGAGCGGCTCGAGATAGCGCCGGCGGTCGGCAAAGCCGTCGCGAGTCACCTTCTCGAAGTAGCTCTGGGTGCTGAAGCCCGGCGGCACGTCGAAGGCGGGCAGCGTCGACACGCCCTTCAGCGTGAAATCGCACATCTCCGCGATCTCGAGCGTGGCGCGGAGCGCCTCGGGCTGGTCCGGGAACAGAGCCGCCATCTCCTCGGCCGACTTCAGGTAGAACTGCTGGGTGTCGAAGCGCAACCTTTCGGTGTCGCTGACCTTCTTGCCCGAGCCGATGCACAACAGCACGTCGTGCGCCTGGTGGTCTTCCCGGTGCAGGTAGTGCGCGTCGTTGGTCGCGCAGAGCCTTAAGCCCGTCTTCTGGCGGATCCGCAGCAGCCCCTGGTTGACCCGCCGCTGGTCGGGTATCCCGTGCTCCATCAGCTCGAGGTAGAAGCGTTCCTTGCCGAAGATCTCGGAGAAGACGCCCACGCTCTGGAGCGCCGCGTCCTCGGCGCCGGCGAGCACGTGCTGCGCGATCTCGCCCGAGAGGCAGCCGGAGAGGCCGATCAGGCCCTCGCTGTGCTTCGCCAGCAGGTCCTTGTCGATGCGCGGGCGGTGGTAGAAGCCCTCCAGGTACCCGGCCGAGACCAGCTTCACCAGGTTGTGGTACCCGGCCTCGTTCGAGGCGAGCAGCGTGAAGTGGTTGTAGGCCTCGGAGGCGCTCGCGGCCTGGCGCTCGAAGCGGCTGCCGGTCGCCACGTAGATCTCGCAGCCGAGGATCGGCTTCAGCCCCTGCCCGCGGCAGGCGTCGTGGAACGCCACGGCCCCGAACATGTTGCCGTGGTCGGTGATCGCCATCGCCTTCATGCCGAGCCGGGCGCACTCGCCGACCAGCTCGTCGAGGCGGCAGGCGCCGTCGAGCAGGCTGTACTCGGTGTGCAGGTGCAGGTGGACGAAGTCGTGCTTTGTGCTCATTCCCACTCGATCGTCGACGGCGGCTTGCTGCTGACGTCGTACACCACGCGGTTGATCCCGCGTACATCGTTAACGATCCGGCTCGAGACCCGGGCTATGAGCTCGTAGGGCAGCCGCACCCAGTCGGCCGTCATCCCGTCGAGCGACTCGACCGCGCGCAGCGCGATCGTGTACTGGTAGGTGCGGTCGTCGCCCATTACCCCCACCGAGCGCACCGGCAGCAGCACCGCGAACGACTGCCACAGCTTGCGATAGAGCGAGGCCGCCTTGATCTCCTCGACGAAGATCGCGTCCGCCTCGCGCAGCACGTCGAGCCGCTGCCTCGTCACGGCGCCGAGACAGCGCACCGCCAGCCCGGGGCCGGGGAACGGCTGGCGGTAGACGAACTCCTCGTCGAGGCCGAGCTCGAGGCCGGCCTTGCGCACCTCGTCCTTGAACATGAAGCGCAGCGGCTCGACCAGCTTGAACTTCATCGACTTGGGCAGCCCGCCCACGTTGTGGTGGCTCTTGATCACCGCCGATGGGCCGCGCACCGACACCGACTCGATCACGTCCGGGTAGAGCGTGCCTTGCGCCAGAAAGTCGGCCTTGCCCGTCTTTCGCATCGACGCACGGAAGACCTCGATGAACTCGCGTCCGATGATCTTGCGCTTGCGCTCCGGGCCGAAGACGCGCTCGAGCTTCTTCAGGAAGCGTCGCGTGGCGTCCACGAAGACCACTTTCAGGTGCAGCCGCTCGGCGAAGCGCCTTCGCACCTGGAGCGCCTCGTCCTTGCGGAGCAGGCCGTTGTCGACGAACACGCACGTGAGCCGCGCGCCGATCGCGCGCTTGACGATCAGCGCCGCGACCGCCGAGTCGACGCCGCCCGAGAGCGCGCAGATCACGCGGCCTTTCGCACCCACCTGCTCGCGCACGCGTTCGGTCGCTTCCTCGACGAACGAGCGCGCGTTCCAGTCGCGGCGGCAACCCGTGAGGTCGAGGAAGTTGGCGAGGACCTTGGCGCCCTCCTCGGAGTGGACCACCTCGGGGTGGAACAGCATCCCGTAGAGGTGGCGCGCCGGGTTCTCGATCGCCGCGATCTCGTTGGTCTCGGTCGAGCCGGTGACGCGGAAGCCCTGCGGCGCGCGGCGGATGTCGTCGCCGTGGCTCGCCCAGACACGGCTGCGCGGTGGCAGGCCCCGGAACAGCGCGCCGCCTGCCCGCGGCTGAAAAACGGCCTGCCCGTACTCTCGGTTTCCGGAGCGCTTCACCTCGCCGCCGAGCAGGTGGCTCATGAGTTGCATGCCGTAGCAGATGCCGACCACCGGCACGCCCAGCTCGAACAGCTTCGGGTCGCAGCGGGGCGCGCCGCGCTGGTGCACGCTGTCGGGGCCCCCCGAAAGCACGATCCCGCTCGGGTGGCGGGCCTGTAGCGACTCCGCCCGGGTCCCGGGCGGCAGGATCTCGGAGTAGACCGAAAGCTCGCGCAGCCGGCGTGCGATGAGCTGGGTGTACTGCGAGCCGAAATCGAGAATGAGGATGGTGTCTCTTTGCATGGACCGCGGGGAGCCCGGATTATACCTCCCGGCTACGCCACCGCCTGCCGCCGGTGCCACTGTCGCAACCGCCGCTCTCGTTGTGCTGGCTACTGTTCCGACACGGCTGCGGCGGGCGCGTTCGGGCCCGGTGTTATATTGCGACGATCTTGTCACGCTGCTCGGCGCTGCTGCTCCTCGCCGTGGGCCTCGCGGGCTGCTCGGGAACGCGTTCCGCACCGCGGCCGCCGATCTTTCCGCCGGTCGCGGCGTGGAAGACGCTCGTGGGCGAGGCGGTGGTCGCCCCGCTGGCGGCCGACAGCCGGCGCATCTTCGTCGCCACGCGCGATGGCGCGGTCCGGGCTCTCGATCCTCAGACCGGGACCGTGCTGTGGAAGGCCGAGGAGCTCCCCGGCCGGCTGAGCGCGACGGACGGGGTGCTGCTCGTCCGCGGCGAGAGCGGCGTCCTCACCAGCCTTCACCCCCGCACGGGTGCCGTGCGCTGGCGCGCCGAGACGGCCGTCGCCGGCACCCTGCCGGCCGTCCTCGCCGGCGGCCGTGCCTGGGTCGCAGGGAAGGGCCTCGCGGCGGTCGTGCTCGACACCGGCCGTATCGCGTGGACCGACGCCTCCGGGGCCGAGACGACATCGCCCCCGGCGCCGACCAACGCACGCCTGCTGACCGGCGAGAAGGACGGCACGCTGCGCTGCCGCGATCGCGCGACGGGCGTATCGCTCTGGACGCTGCGCACGGGGGAGGCGCTCCTGGCTCCGCCGCTCGTCGACGAAGCCCGCCGCCGGCTCTACCTCGGCACAGCCGACCGGAGGATCCTGGAGGTCTCGCTCGACAGGGGCCGGCCCGGTTGGAGCTGGCGCATCGGCGCCGACGTCGGACACGCCGGGCTGCTGCTGAACGGCCGCATCCTGTTCGCGTCCTACGACGCGGTGCTCTACGCGCTCGCGCAAGGGGGCAACCTGGCCTGGCGCGGCGCCCTGCCGTCACGCCCGCTGTCGGCGCCGCTCGTCGTCGGCAGCCACGTGCTCGTCGCGTGCCTCGAAAACCAGGTGGTGGCCTTCGACGCGGCGACCGGCGCGCCGGCGGGGAGCTTCAAGACGGTCGCCGAGATCCGCACGCCGCCGATCCGTGCCGGGGGCATGATCGTGCTCGGCATGCGCGACCGTTCGGTGATCGCGTACGCGCTCGCTGGCGAAGCGCCGCAAGCGCCCGCGGAGAACCCGAGCGAGACCGCCCCGGAACCCGCGCGCCCCGCGCCGCCGGTTGAACGCCCCACGGCCGGCCATTAGACTGTCCGTCACACCGATGAACGCCGAAGCGCTTCCCCTCGCCCGGGCCTCGGCCGCGGACTGGCTCGAGCTCACCAAACCCCGCATCACGATGCTGGTCGTCTTCACGGCGCACGTCGGCTTCGTCCTGGCTTCGGCGGACTCCCCCTGGACGGGCCGGCTGATGGCGGCTCTCGTCGGAACGGGCCTGGTCGCCGCCGGGGCGAGCACGCTCAACATGGTCCTGGAGCGCGCGACCGACGCGCTCATGAACCGGACGAGGTCCCGGCCGATCCCGGCGGGACGCATTCGTCCCGGCGAGGCGCGTGTGTTCGGGGCGCTGCTGACGATCTCTGGCCTGGTCCTGCTCGCGTCCGTCTGCGGAGCGCTCGCGGCGCTCGTGGCCTTCGCGACCTGGGCGAGCTACCTCTTCCTCTACACGCCGCTCAAGCGAAAGACACACCTCTCGACGCTGGTCGGCGCCGTGCCGGGTGCGCTGCCGCCCGTGATCGGCTGGGCCGCGGCGAGCGGCCGCCTCGAGCCCGGCGCGTTCATCCTCTTCGCCATCATCTTCCTGTGGCAGGTCCCCCATTTCCTCGCGATCGCCTGGCTCTACCGTGACGACTACGAGCGCGCGGGCTTCCCGATGCTGCCGGTGATCGACCGCGAGGGCCGGCTCACCGGCCGCCAGGCCGTGCTCCATAGCGTGGCGCTGCTGGTCGTCAGCCTGGCGCCCGCAGCGGCCGGCCTGGGAGGCACACTCTACCTGGCGGGAGCGTTCGTACTCGGCATCGCGCTCACACTGGCCGCGGTGCGGCTCGCGCGCGCGCGCGACGTCGCCGCCGCCCGTTTCCTGTTCCTTGCTTCGGTGCTCTACCTTCCGGCGCTCACGTCGCTGCTGCTGCTGGCGAAGCCTTGAGCCTCCACGACCTGCCGACGCTCAACGCGGCGCTCAACGCCGCCTGCGCCGTGCTGCTGGTGATCGGCTTCTGGCTGATCCGCCACGGACAGCGCGAGGCGCACCGGCGGACGATGACTGCGGCACTCGCCACGTCGGTGCTGTTCCTGGCGTCGTACCTGACCTACCACTTCCAGGTAGGCTCGGTCCGGTTCACGGGCCAGGGATGGATTCGGACGGCGTACTTCGCCGTGCTCGTGAGCCACACGATCCTGGCGGTCGCGATCGTACCGCTGGTCCTGCTGACGCTCCGCCGCGCCCGCGCCGCGCGCTTCGAGGCCCACCGCGCCGTCGCCCGCTGGACCCTGCCGCTGTGGCTCTACGTGTCCGTGTCGGGCGTGGCGGTGTACTGGATGCTCTATCGCCGCTAGTCGGCGCGCGCCGGCTGCGGCACCGGCTTCGGCTGAGGCGCCGACTGGCGGGCCTCGGCCGTGGCGCTCGCGCTGCGACCCGAGCCCTTGCCTTTCTGAGCGCCGCGGACATAGTGGGTGTCGCTATACGCCTTCATGCGGTCGATCATACGGATGGGCTTCGGGAGCGACCCGGCCTCCGCTCCGACGGCCAGGGCGGTCAGCAGAACGAGTGCCGTAGCGAGACGCTTCATCAAGGCCTCCTGCTCCCGTGGGGAGCGATCCTGAGGACAGGGTACTCCCCCGCCCGGCGCGACGCAACGCGAACCCCCGGACGGACCGGGGTTTAGCGGTCGCCGGCCTTGCGAAAGGCACCCTGCACGACCTCGAGCGCCTTGGGCGGCAGGTCGTAGGCGGGGAGATCCTCGGGCGCGGCCCACGCCACCTCGAGCGCGTCCGAGGCGGCCCTGGCCTCGCCCGAGCGGAAGCCGCAGAGGTAGTCGACGATGACGTAGTGGTACAGCACCCGTTCACCATCTCGCTGTATGCGATCGAACACCGTCAGCACCTCGAGCGGCTCGACCTCGAGCCCGGTCTCCTCGCGCATCTCGCGCACCACAGCCTCTTCGAGAGGCTCTCCCAGCTCCACCGTCCCCCCGGGCACCACCCAGCGGCCGTAGAGCGGCTGCTTGCCCCGCCGGATCAGGAGCACCCGCCCGTCGTGCACTACGACTCCCCCCACGCCCACCACGGGGGCGGTCGGGCTCACGGAGCCGGCTGCGGCTGGTCGACCAGCGGGGGCCGCGGATCCGGGCGGCGACGCAACGCCGAGAAGGCCCAGGCGGCGGGCCCCGAGAGGGTGTAGAGACCGGTCACCGCGAGCAGCGACGCCTCCGGCTGGATCGCCACGATCAGGAACAGGAGAGCGATCCCGAGCACGCTGATGTAGCTGCGGCGGCGACGCAGGTCGATGCCCTTGAACGAGCGATAGCGGAAGGTGCTCACCATGAGGAAGGCGAGCACCACGACGAGACCGAGCGCCGCGATCGCCTCCCAGCGCTCGCTGCGCGGCTCGGGCAGCACGAACACGACCGCGGCGAGCTGCGCGGCCCCGGCCGGGATCGGCAGCCCGACGAAGAAACGGCTGTCGACCACGTTTCGCTGCACGTTGAAGCGGGCCAGCCTCAGCACGCCACACGCGAGGAACAGGAAAGCGGCTGGCCAGCCGGCGCGCGGGACGAGCTCGAGCGCCCAGCCGTAGGCGAGCAGCGCCGGAGCGACGCCGAAGGACACCGCGTCGGCGAGGCTGTCGTACTGGGCTCCGAACTCGCTCTGGGTGTTGGTGAGGCGGGCGATGCGCCCGTCGAGCATGTCGAGGATCACCGCCGCGCCGACGAGCGGAGCGGCCTCTCCGAGGCGGCCGTCGAGCGTCCTCACGATCGCCCAGAACCCCAGAAACAGGTTCCCGGTCGTGAAGAGGCTGGGCAGTATCGACGCGCCCCGCCGAAAACGACGCACTTTCTCCAATCGCTGCCCTCCGCCCGCGGCGTCTCCGCCGGGGGCGGATGGCGCGGACCCGGTGCTGCTCAGGGGTGAGCGGCGCTTCCCTGGCTGCGCCGGGCGATCTCCTGCATGCGATCTTTCAACTGGAGCTTCTTCTTCTTGAGCGTGGACTCCTCGACCTGCTCGTCGTCGTTCAGGACGGCCTTCTCGGCCAGCTCGCCCAGCCGGCTCTCGTACTGGTGGTGCTGTGCCTCCAGCTGGCGGTACTCGTCTTCGCTCTTCACGCTGGTGGGCGAGGCCGGTTCCTGCGACATCTCTGCCTCCTGCTGGATTGAGGGAGACCCTCGGGTTGGGTTTCAGTCGTGCATCGGCGGGGGGTGAGGGTGCCCACTCCCCCGCCCGGGAACCTAACACGCCCGGGACGATCAGTTCAAGATCGATCGCACCTCGCGCACAGGAAGCACCTCACCCGGCACGTCACGCACGAGTACCAGGGCGTCCTCCGGCGGGGCGCGGTAGTACTGCGTGCGCACGCCGAGCGGTACGAAACCGAAAAGCGAATAGAGCGCCCTCGCGGCAGTGTTGGAGGCTCGCACCTCGAGCAGGGCGCGGTTCGCTCCCGCGCGCGCCGCGGCCTGTAGCGCCGCTCCAAGAAGGAAGCGCCCGAGCCCGCGCCTGCGCTCGTCCGGGTGGACGGCCAGGCTCATCAGCTGAAGCTCTCCGGCCACCACGCGTACGGCACACCAGGCCCGAACGCCGGAGCGCCCCGCGAGCACCAGGGCAGCGTCCGGCGCCGGCCGTGCGACCTCGACCGCGATCTGTGCCTCGTTCCAGGGATCGAGCGACGCCAGAGCCTCGAGCTCGGCGAGCGCTGCGAGGTCGGCAGGGCCGGCCCGGCGAAGGTAGACGCCTCGGCTCACGCTCGGGAGGGTCGAATCGCGGCGGCCCGCAGGTAGAGCGGGCGGAGCTCCGAGGGTGGCCCCGCGTCCGCCGAGCGCCCCGGCGCGAGGAGAGCGAGCGGCGCCGCCAGGCACCCGCTCGATTCCGGGAAGACCGCTTCTGCGATCGCCGCCTGGATCGCCCCCCGGTTCGGAGCCGCGGCGTCGCCCACGAAGGCCGTCCCGCGGGGCAGCCCGTCGAGCACCGCCGCGAGCGGGCCGACCTGGCGCTCGCCGACGAGCCGAGCCTCGGCGTCGTAAACGCCCGAGAACACCTCGCCCCGAAAGGCATCGATGAGCGCCACGATCGTGCCGGCCGACCCCTTGGCCCTGTGCGCCAGAACGTCGAGCGTCGGCACGCCCAGACAGCGCTTCCCGCTCGCGAGCGCCAAGCCCTGCACGCTGCCGAGCCCCACGCGCAAACCGGTAAACGAGCCCGGCCCGGTGGTCACCGCGAAGAGGTCGAGGGACGCGGCCTCGAGCCCGAGGCCGCGCAGCAGAGCGGCGACCGCCGGCAGCAGCCAGCTCGAGTGGCCTGCCTCGCTCACGACCTGCGCCTCGGCGACGAGGCCTTGTGGCCCGGCCACCGCGACGCTCCCGCGCGGTGACGTCGTGTCGACGGCGAGGACCCGCACGGCCTAGCTTATACTCCAGCTTCCCCCATGTCGTCGCCCGCGCTCGTTGGTACGCCCGCCATGCAGCAGTACCAGCGGATGAAGGCCGAGCATCCGGACGCGCTCGTCTTTTTCCGGATGGGCGATTTCTACGAGATGTTCTTCGACGACGCGATCGTCGCGGCCAAGGCGCTCGAGATTGCGCTCACCTCGCGCTCGAAGGACCGCGACGGCCAGCCGGTGCCGATGTGCGGGGTGCCGTATCACGCGGCTGCCGGCTACATCGCGCGGCTCGTGAACCAGGGCTTCCGCGTCGCGCTCTGCGAGCAGATGGAGGATCCGCGCACGGCCAAAGGTGTGGTCAAGCGCGAAGTCGTTCGCGTCATCACGCCGGCGACTCAGCTCGAGCCCGACGCGCTCTCGGCCTCGGAGACCTCGTTCGTGATGGCGATCGAGCCGGGCCCGACCAGTCTCGGGATCGCGTGGCTCGAGCCCACGACCGGCGAGTTCAGCGTTGCCGAGTGGGACGGCCCGGACCGCTTCGAGCGCTTGCGCGACGAGGTCGGTGTGACACGCCCGCGCGAGCTCCTGGTCCGCCCGTCGGTCGAGCTCCCCGAATGGCTCCGCGACGCCGCGCAGCCCGAGGGCCAGATTCCGCGGGCGCCCGTCGAGGAGCGCGCCTTCGACCCGGAGCGTGCGCGCCGCGAGCTGCTCGCGCACTTCGGCGTCCAGACGCTCGAGGCCTTCGGCTGCGAGGGCCTGCCACGCGCCATCGGCGCAGCCGGGGCCGCGCTGCGCTACCTGCGCGAGACGCAGAAGCGCGACCTGGCTCACGTCACGACGCTGGTGACCCGCGGCTCGCAGGACGTGCTCGCCATCGACGCCATCACGCGCCGCAACCTCGAGCTCGTCGAGAGCCTCGCCGACGGCGGCCGGCGCGGGACGCTGCTCGACGTGCTCGACCACACGAAGACCGGCATGGGCGGGCGGGCGCTCCGCGAGTGGATCGCGCGGCCGCTCGTCGAGCTGGAGCGGATCCAGGATCGGCTCGACGCCGTCGAGGAGCTGGCCTTCCGGGCCCTCGACCGCGGGCGGCTGCGCGAGGCCTTCACGCGCGTCCAGGACCTCGACCGCATCCTCGGCCGCATCACGCTCGGCACGGCGGGGCCGCGCGACCTGGTGGCGCTCGCCGCGTCGCTCCACGCGCTGCCCGCCGCAGCCGAGGCGCTCGACGAGTGCGTCGCGCCGCTGCTGCGGCTGCAGCGAAAGGACCTAGACCCGCCCACCGACCTCGCTGACGACGTCGCGCGTACGCTCGTTCCCGACCCGCCCGCGCTCGCCCGCGAGGGCGGCTTCCTGCGCGACGGTGTCCACCCCGAGCTCGACGCGCTCCGCTCCACGAGCCGCGGGGGGCGCGAGACGATCGCGGCGATCGAGGAGCGCGAGCGCGCGCGCACCGGGATCGCCTCGCTCAAGGTGCGCTTCAACCGCGTCTTCGGCTACTACATCGAGGTGAGCCGCTCGAACCTCGCGCACGTGCCGCCCGACTACGTCCGCAAGCAGACGATCGCGGGCGGCGAGCGCTTCATCACGCCGGAACTGAAGCAGCACGAGGACCGGGTGCTGCGCGCCGACGAGCTGATCCTCGAGCACGAGCTGCGGCTCTTCGAGGAGTTGCGCGGCCGCCTGGCCGCCGCTGCCCGCCGCATCCAGCAGACCTCGCGCGCCACAGCCGCGCTCGACGTGCTCGCCTCGCTCGCCGAGGCGGCCACGCGCTTCGACTATGTGAAGCCGCGCCTGTCCCGGGGCGACGAGCTCGTCTACGGCGAGGGCCGCCACCCGATCATGGAGCGCGTGCTGCGCGAGCCCTTCGTGGCCAACGACCTGGCGATGGGAGAGGGCGCGCCGCGGCTCTTCGTGCTGACGGGGCCGAACATGGGCGGCAAGTCCACGTTCCTGCGCCAGACCGCGCTCGTGGTGCTGATGGCGCAGATGGGCAGCTTCGTCCCGGCGCGAGAAGCCAAGCTCGGCCTCGTCGACCGCATCTTCACGCGCGTCGGCGCGAGCGACCAGATCCTGCGCGGCCAGTCCACCTTCATGGTCGAGATGCAGGAGACCGCGCACATCCTGCGACATGCCACCGAGCGCAGCCTGGTGCTGCTCGACGAGATCGGCCGCGGCACCGCCACCTTCGACGGCCTCTCGATCGCCTGGGCCGTGGCCGAGCACGTGGCGCAGAGCCCCGCCTCGCCCAAGACCATCTTCGCCACGCACTACCACGAGCTCGTCGACCTGGCGGCCGACATCCCCTCCGTCGGCAACCTGCACGTCTCGGCGCGCGAGTGGAACGACAGCGTGGTGTTCCTGCGCAAGATCGAGCCCGGCGGATCGGACCGCTCGTTCGGGATCCAGGTGGCCCGCCTCGCCGGCCTGCCCGCGGCCGTGGTGGTCCGCGCGCAGGAGATCCTGGGCAACCTCGAGCGGACCGAGTTCGACCGCGAGGGCCGGCCGCGGCTCGCGCACTCGGACGGCGCCCCGGCCGCGGGCGCCCGCCAGCTCGCCCTCTTCGCGGGCGAGGACGAGGCGGTGCTCGCCGAGCTGCGCCGCGCCGACCCCGACCAGCTCACGCCGATCCAGGCGCTGGCCCTGCTGGCCGAGCTGAAGAAACGACTTTCTTAAGGGGGGACGCTGCGTCGCGTCCCCCCTCTCACCCCCCCGCTACGCTCGCTGGAGTGAATCCAGCTCGTTCCGCAGCCCGTTACTTTTCGGAGCTAGCTCTCGCGAGCGAGCCTCATGCGCTGATTCAAGACCTGACCCCTTTGCGTTAAACTCTCTGTCGATGCCGCTTCGGAGGGACCCGCTCCACGAGCTGCTAGACCTGCAGGAGCGGATGAACCGTCTCTTCGACGAGACGCTCACGCGCGAGCGGCTCGAAGAGCCGTCGCTGCTTCACGGCAGCTGGGCCCCGCTCGCCGACGTGGTCGAGACTCCCGAAGCCTACACGGTCGAGCTCGAGCTGCCCGGCCTCTGCCGCGAGGACGTCGTGATCCAGGTCCAGGGCGACGAGCTCGTCGTGCGCGGCGAGCGCAAGCCGGCGGCGACCGGCGGCCCCGTGTTCCACCGCCTCGAGCGGCGCTACGGGCCGTTCGCCCGAGGTTTCCGGTTCGCCGAGGAAGTCGACCCGGACCGCATCAAGGCGAACTTCGCCGACGGGCTGTTGCGGCTCGAAGTCCCCAAGGCGAGGCCCCGCAGCTCGACGCGAATACGGGTCGAGCGCGCGGACTAGTCGAAGGCGCGCTCGAAGCCCGGCTGTAGCACCAGCTCGCGGCCTTCGACTTTCACCAGGCCCTGGCGCTCGAGGTCCTTCAGCATGCGGGTGACGGTCTCACGCGTGGTGCCGATGCGGTTGGCGATCTCCTGGTGCGTGGCGCGGCGGAAGGCGATGCGCCCGTCCTTGAGCCGGCGGCCCTCCTCGCGCGCCATGTCGAGGATCACGCGCGCCACGCGGCCGTACACGTCGAGCAGCGCCAGCGTCGAGATCTGGTGGTTGGCCCGCCGTAGCCGCGCCGTGAGGACCTTGATGAGCGCGTTCGAGATCGCCGGGTTGTCGCCGATCACGCTCTGGAAGTCGGTGCGGTGGAGCGACAAGAGCTCGCTCTCCTCGACGGCGATCGCGGTGGCCGAGCGCGGCTCGTTGTCGAGAAGCGCCATCTCGCCGAAGAAGTCGCCGGGCCCCAGCATGCTGAGGATGATCTCGCGCCCGTCGTCGCCGAGGATCGTGACCTTGATCCGGCCCGCGACGATCGTGAAGAAGAAGTCGCCCTCCTCGTTCTCGAAGAAGACGACCGTGTCCTTCGGGTAGTTGCGTCGCGAAGCCAGGCGCGCGAGGCTCGCGACGTCGACGTCGGAGAGCTCGGAGAAGAGCGGCACGCTACGGAGCAGCTCCTTCTCGTCCATGCAGGCCTCCCTCGGCCGGGATGGTAACCGATTTACGAGCCCGAAAGACGCGCCACGGCATCCACCACGTCGATTGCCTCGCGGCCGCTGACAGGCCTCCACGGCTCGAAGGCACCGGCGGGCGTCAGGCCCATCAGGCCAGCCGCGAGCACCCGCTCGACCACGGCGAAGTCGAGGTGCGCGCGCGACATGTCGGCCGGCGTGGGCGCGCCGCCCGCCGGCCAGCCCAGGACATCGAGCGTGCGCGCCGCCGCCCGTGCCAGGTCGACCCGGCGCACGATCGCGCCGGGCTGGAAGGTGTGGTTGGGATAGACGTCCATGAGCCCGAGCGCCAGCACGCGCGCGACCTGGTCGCGAGCCCACGATCCCGAGATGTCGACGGCCACGCGCGGCTCCCCGGCGCCCGCCCGCCGGAGCGCGGGCACGCGCACCGCGAGGAGCGCGGCGAGGTCGGCGCGGGAGACGCGCGTGGCCTCGGGAATCGCACGGTACTCCTCCGGCATCGCCAGCGACTCGAGCCCTTCGCGGGCGCGGAGTTGGCCGGCGCGCGCCGCTTCGTCGCCCGGTCCATGGGCCAAGAGCCGCGTGTAGACCTCGAGCGCCCGGGCGTACTCCTGCTCCTCGGAGAGCAAAAGGCCCAGCTCCAGCAGCACCTGCCGCTCTCCCGACAGATCGGCCTCCAGCACGACGATCGCTGCCGGCCGCTCGCCTCGCTCGGCGAGCACGTCCGCGAGCGCCAACCGAACCCCGGTGACCTCGGGAGCGACCTCGAGCGCGCTCGCGTAGGCACGTGCCGCCGCTTCGCTGTCGCCTCGCTCGAGGGCGCCCTGCGCCTCGGCCATGCGGCGGTCGGTCACCTGCAGCTTGAGGGCCGCCAGCCGCTTGCGTACGACGGGGTCGTCGGGCGCGACCGCCGCCGCCCGTCGGTAGACCGCCACCGCACCATCCAGGTCTGCGTTTCGCACCGCCAACGAGCCCAGTCCCACGAGGGCTGGCACGTCCTCGGGGCGCTTCTCCAATACCGCCAGGAAGGCCTGGGAGCCCAGCTCGGTCTGGCCCGCGCGCAAGCGCGCGTAGCCGAGGCCGGTGCGAGCCGCCAGGCTCCCGGGGTGGCGCTTCAGCAGTTTCTCGTAGCGCTTCACGGCTGCGGCCGTGTCACCCGAGAGCACTTCGCGCCACGCCAACTGGAGCGCCGCTTTGTCCTTGGGGGGGAGCTCGCCGCGCGGCGGCGTCGAGAACACGTAGTCCTCGCCTTCGGGCAAAGCCGGGGCCACCCGCTTGGCGCAGGCGGGGAACGCGGCGAGGGCCACGGCGAGACCGGCGAGCGCGAGAGGGCGCCTCACGAGACCTGCTCCCGGTACCGCTCGAGCGCCCGCTCGGGCAGCTCGGCCTCGAGCGTCACCTGCCCGTCCGCGACGTCGTGGCGCAGCACGCGGCCCGAGGCGTAGACGCGCGCGATGCCCCGCCGGTCGCCGGCCGCGAATCGGAGCGTGACGCGGCGCGGGACGAGCTCGACACGGGTCGCCACGCGCTCCAGCAG
>Ga0247727_10012297_pt1 | contig 14733 bp, 12 predicted proteins | sample WisWelCaveWW1625_FD_202498 | JGI IMG/M metagenome (GOLD analysis project Ga0247727, IMG submission 202498) | Biofilm microbial communities from Wishing Well Cave, Virginia, United States - WW16-25 | ecosystem: Environmental > Aquatic > Deep subsurface > Groundwater > Cave microbial mat | place... | reverse complement strand
CTCGCAAATCTTTTCCGCGCCAGACCTTTAGGGTCTTCAAGACCCTAAAGGTTTCGCACGGGCCGGGCCGTCGTGGCCCCCCGCCCCACACGCGGAAACAGTTTCGCCCGGCGGATAATCTCGGCCACCATCTCCTCCTGCCGATAGGCCATGACATGCACACCCGCCACGCCTTCCATCGCCCGCACCTGTTCAATAATCTCGACACAAATCTGCATCCCCTCCTCCTGCCAGCGTGGTTTGGGCGTTTTATTGAGCCGCCCCACAACGGCATCGGGAATATACACGCCGGGCACATGCGTCCGCATAAATTCGGCGGCTTTGGGTGAGCGCAGAGGGCCAACGCCCGCGAGCAAATACACTTTCTGATGTAAGCCCAAATCGCGCGCCCGCGCCATAAACTGGCGGAAAATTTCAATATCAAAAATATATTGGGTCTGAATAAAATCGGCCCCGGCTTCGATTTTTTTGGCCAGGCGATGCGGTCGCCAATCGAGCGGCGGCGCAAAGGGATTTTCGGCCGCCCCGAGAAACACCCGCGGCGGCTGCGCGAGTTTGCGCCCGCTCAACAATACGCCTTTATCGCGCATGATGGTGGCCGTGCGGAGCAGTTGCAGCGAATCAAAATCAAACACCCGCTTGGCTTCGGGCTGGTCGCCGGCCGTGACATCATCGCCCGTCAGGCACAGCGCGTTCTTCACGCCCAATGCCGCCGCGCCGAGCAAGTCGCCTTGCAGGGCGATGCGATTGCGGTCACGGCACGACATCTGCAAGATGGCTTCGTAGCCTGCGCGCACCAGCAGCGCGCACACCCCCAAACTCGACATGTGGACATTCGCGCCCGAGGCATCGGTGGCATTGATGCCATCGCAGACTTCGGATAAGACCAGCGCGGCCTCATAGACCGCTTGTGGGTCGGCGGTGTCGGGGGGATTGAGTTCGGCGGTGACGGCAAACAAACCGGCCCGCAAGACCCGCTCCAACCGGCTGCCCGCGCGCATGGGTCGTTCACTCGCGTTAATCCTATTGCCCATTACTTCAACCTTTCCCGCTCGCCAACCGTGCGGCGGCATGTGCGCAGTATAGTACAATAGCTTCAAATCTGGTCAGGAGTAGCCTATGCCAACCATTGTTCTTGAACAACAACGTGTGGAAGTTTTGGTGGAACAGATTTTGATCGCCATTAAACAACTTGCCCCAGAAGAACTGTCTGGTCTGCAACAAGAACTATTGGGCGAAACGTGGCGGGCCCGGATGAACTTGGTTTTATAGCGGTTTCCTGTTTGATTTACGATTTGTCGCTGCGTCAGACCTGCCGGGTTTTCAGAAACCCGGCAGGTCTTGGTCGTAAATCAACAAGGAATTTGATCTAGACCGCATTCGCCGAAATGTGGCGGCGGCCCCTCTCGCGGAGACTGACATTCGTGCGGAGGTAGAAACCGTCCGGGACACCCGCTATGCTCAAAGTCATCCTTGACACCAATTTGCTCATCCAAGCCGCTATTGGTCGTGCGGGTGAGCACCCGTTGCTATAGATGTTAAGATTTGCTTGTTGAGTCCGGCGTCAACGGATTGCTCCGCACAACCGATAAACGGATAGAACGCTTTGAGGTGGGTGAATCTGTTTATCCGATTTGCGAAGCAATCCGTTGACGCCGATTCAGAATCATTTTCTTAACGTCTATAGAAGCTGTGCGACCGAGGGGAGAATAACGTCTGCATGCGGGGCCAGCACGTCTTCAGCGCTGACCCCTGTGAGCACCCCCACCACCCGACCCGCGCCGGCCGCGCGGCCCATCTGCATGTCGGCCAGCGAGTCGCCGATGACGAGGGCGTGGGCGGGGTGGGTGTTCAACCGCTGACAAATAGTCAACACCATATCGGGCGCGGGTTTGGCCGGGATGCCATCGTCAGCGCAGACCAGGGTGGCGACAAGTTCCGTCAGGCCGAGTCCGGCGAGGGTGGCTTCGGTGGGCGCGCGGTCATCGGTGGTGGCGATGGCCACTTGGATGCCACGCTCGCGCAGAGTCGTAAACAGCGCGCGCAAATCGGTGAGGGGGTTGGCTAAAATTACGGGGTCGGGGATATGCCAGGCCGACTCGACCACCGACTCAGCGATACTTGAGGCAAGGCCCGCTTCGCGGAGGACATCTACGGTCAGCGCGCGCAATTGCGCCATGGGGGTGGCGGCGAGTTTGCCATGCGCCAGCACTTGGCCTGTCGCTGAGTCGTATCCCATCGCCGCAAACAATCGCTCGGCAATAGAAACCCGACTTCTCTGAAGAAGTCGGGTTTCTGCTTCGCGTTCAAGCCGCCGCGCCAACTCCAGCACCCACCCACCCCACATCGCGTCAAAGCGAATCAGGGTGCCGTCTTTGTCGAAGATGATGAGTTGGACGCCATCGAGGAGGGCCACAAAAAATCGTAATATGTGATTCGTGATCCGTGAGTCCAACATTACGAATTACGCATCACGTATCACGCCTTTAGCTTCAAATTTTCCGGGTCATACAACGGCTCAGTCGTCACCGTTGCCGGATAATGATTCCCGAAGTAGTAAACTTGAACTTTGGTGCCGGGCGTGGCGTGGTCGAGGGGCAAATAGCCGTAAGCGAGGCTTTGCCGGACGGTGTAGCCGTAGTTGGCGCTGGTGACATAGCCCAACACCCGCTGGCCGTCGGCGGTGAGGATGGGTTCTTTGCCGACAACCGCCACATTTGGGTCATCAAACACCAGGCAACAGAGTTTGCGCTGCAAGCCCTCGGCTTTGATTTTTTCCAGCGCGGCGCGGCCCAGAAAGTCGCCCTTTTTCATCTTAACCGCAAAGCCGATCCCGGCCTCCAGTGGATTGTATTCCGTGTGAATCTCTGCGCCCCACAGCCGATAGCCTTTTTCAAGGCGCAACGAGTCAAATGCGCCACCACCCACCGCCGCGATGCCGTGCGCCTGGCCGGCTTCCCACAACGTATCCCAAAGTTTAAGACCATATTCGGTGGGGGCGTACAATTCCCAACCCAACTCGCCCGCGTATGAAATCCGCAGTGCGAGTGTTGGCACATAGCCAACGTAAATGGATTGCGCTGTCATATACGGGAACGCGGCATTGGATACGCTTTCGCGATTCTCGCTCACCGCTTGCGCCACCTCGCGCGCGCGCGGCCCCCACAGGCCCAGACAGGCATACGCCGAGGTGACATCGCTGATATGAACACTGCCATCGTCAGGCGCGTGTTGGCGGAGCCAGGCCAGGTCGTGCATACCCACCGAGCCGCCGGTGACGATGAGGAAACGATTTTTGGCGAGGCGCGTTACCGTCAAATCGGCCACGATGCCGCCCGCCTGATCAAGCATCGAGGTGTAAGTGATCTTGCCGATAGGCTGATCCATTTGATTGGCGGTGTGATATTGCAAAAACTCCAACACCTTCGGGCCGGAGACTTCAATCTTGGTGAAGGCGTTGAGGTCAAACAAGCCGACGCGCTCACGGGCGGCCTGATGTTCCGCGCCGATGATGGGCGACCAATACTTCTCGGCCCAGCCCGAACGAGTAGGCCAGTCTTGATTGGTAATTAATTTCGCGTTGGCATCAAACCAGTGCGGGCGCTCCCAGCCCGCGCTCTCCACAAACATCACGCCTTGTTCCTGCAAACGTTTGTGGAAGGGCGTAACCCGCAAATAGCGTGGGTTGAGCATTTGTTGCATCGGGTGAATGATGTCGTAGCCCTCGATATATTGCCGCTCGGCGCGGGCGTTGACGTAGGGCTCGCTAAAGGCATGGGCGTGGAAACGATTGACATCCAGTTCACGCAAATCCAGACTCGATTTGCCATCGGTCAGCCACTCGGCCACCGCGCGCCCCACCCCACCGCCGTGAGTCACCCACACGGCCTCGGCGGCCCAAAAGCCGCGCACGCCCACGGCTTCGCCCACCAATGAGTTGCCATCGGGCGTAAACGAAAACAGGCCGTTGAATTTGGTCGGCAGGTCTACGCCCTCAAAACACGGAAAGCGTTCCACCGAATCGCGCCAGGTTTCTTCAAAGTGTTGAGGCGTAAAATCAAAGATGGCCGGGTGGTCGTTCTTGGGTAGGTGATGAGCCGGAACAATCAATGGGTCATGGCGATAAGAACCAAAGCCATAGGTCTCACCGTGCTGGCGATAATAGGCGTCTTTATCCTGATAGCGCACGATGGGGTGGCGCACTTCCAGCGTTTCGCCCGCCAGTTCTTTGAGCGGCGCGGTCTTGACGTAGAGGTGTTGCACCGGCGTCATGGGCAAAGGCACGCCCGCCATCCGGCCCACCACTGGCCCCCACAACCCGGCGGCGGCGACCACAATTTCAGTTTCAATTCGTCCATTAGCGGTGTTGACGGCCCGCACACGGCCATCCGCTACTTCAATGCCGGTCACAAGGGTGTTCGCGTAAAATTCCGCCGCCCCATCCGCTTGCGCCTGCCGGGCCAGACTCTCGCAAACGTCCGCGCCCTTCACGTCGCAGTCGCTCGGCACATAGAACGCGCCATACAGATCATCCGTCCGCATAATGGGGACAAGTTTTTGGACATCCTCCGGGCCAATGAGGTGGGCCTCCAAACCCCAGGCCAGGGCGTTGCCGATTTTGCGTTTGAGTTCTTCCCACCGTTCCGGGGTGTGGGCAATCTCCAGGCTCCCAGTTTGGAACACGGCCTGAGGCGCGGCCTGCTTATAGGTTTCCACACTCCACTGCGCCAGTTTGCACACGGTGCGTGAGTTGTTGTGCTGAAACATCAAACCCGGCGCGTGCGAGGTCGAGCCAAGATTGTGAAACAGCGGCCCCTGGTCAAGCGCCACAATCTCGCGCCAACCCATCCTCGCGAGATAATAGGCCGTGCTACACCCAACAATGCCAGCGCCGATGATGACGACTCGTGCCTGTGTTTTCATAGGTATTTATGAATACGAGGATTGGAGGATTAGACGCAAAGCGTCTCTAATCCTCTAATCCTCCAATCCTCAGAACTTCGCCCCAAGATAGTATTTCAGCATCGCCCGCCAGGTGGGCCAGTCATGGGGCATGTCGTAGCCCCACAGGTCGAGATTGAAGGGAATGCCTTTCGCCGCGAGTAAACCGGCTAGTTGTCGCGAGCCATCCGGGTTCTCATAGGAGCCTTGCCCGGAGAGGATGTGGATGTGTTGCTTCTGCTGGAGTATCGGCAAAAAGTGATCGTCGCCCAAATTCGGCAGGTAATCCAGCGGGCTGTTGAAATACACATTGTCGTCAAAGTAGCCATCGGCGAATTGGCGGATGTTGTAGTTGCCGCTCATCGCAATCATGCCGTCAAACAAATCCGGGCGGCGGAAGAGTTGGTTGGCGCAATGATAGGCGCCCAGGCTGGCCCCGGTGGTGATGATGCCCATGCGCCCGTTGCAGGCGTTCCAGATATACGGCACGACTTCGTCGGTGACATAGTTGTTATAGGCCGCCTGGCGGGCCGCGCGCCATTTGGGATGCAGGTCGCGCTTCATCCAACTCTCCCGGTTGATGCTGTTGATGGAAAAGACCTTGACCTTGCCCGCTTCAATGTGTTCGGCAATGACATCAATGATCTGAAACCGCTCATATTCCAGATAATCGGCGGCGGCGGTGGGGAACATGAGCAGCGGAAAACCAAAGTGCCCGTAGGTGACGATTTCCATCGGCTTGCCGAGGTTGGGGCTATGCCAAGAATCAATGACGCGGTGCATGGGGTGACTCCTTGTTGAATTCAGCTGCGCGGAAGGTGAGCAAATTGTACACCAGAGACCGGCGCGGTCTGCGAGTTCATCCGGTAATCAGTTCCGCCGGCAGATGGTCGGCTCGATTGAGATACACCACATTCACATACCCATCAAAAACATCCAGCCGGGTGATGGCGGTGTTGTTTAGCCCGAACCAATAGCCCGAACGCTCGGGCAGGTCCAACAGCGCCATGAGGAAATAGTTGTGGAAACCGGCATGACTGACGACGGCCACCCGGTCATTGGTCTGGCCATGCCGCTCGCGCAACTCACGCCAGGTGCGTTGGGCGCGCGGCAGGCGCTCGGCATCCGTCTCAAAGGGGCGATTCCACCAGCCCGCCTCGCCCAACGTCTCCGGCAAACTCAAATGTGGAAAGTGTTGCTCAAAGTAATCGCGGTTTGGCCCGGCCTGCCCCACCGCCTGGCCCGTAGCCGCCTCGGTCAAATACAGGCCGCCGACTTCGTGCAAATCAGGCCAGGCGCGAAGTGGCACATCCAATGTGTCGGCGATGGTGTTGGCGGTTACGACGGCGCGTAACATCAGACTGGTGTAAAGGTGGGTCAGACCAAAGCCGCGCCGGTTTTGGGCATCGCGGTCATCAGCCGGTGCGGCCGGGTCAGAGCGAACCAGCAACTCGGCCAGCGCGCGGGTTTGTTGCTCGCCGAGTTCGGTGATCGCCGGGTCAAAGTGCCGGCCATCTTCCGAGCCAGTCTGTTGCCAGAGCGCATTATTGGAAGATTGGGCGTGACGGATGAAATACAACTGCATAGTGGAGACGGCGGAGACGTGCGACGCACGTTTATGAAAGCAATTGGTCGGTCTTGGCCGCCATGATAAAGTCGTTGCGATGCAGGCCGCGAATCTTGTGCGTCCACCACGTCACGGTCACGCGCCCCCATTCGGTGAGCAGGGCCGGATGATGGTTTTCGGCCTCGGCCAGTTCCCCCACCCGATTGGTAAAGGCCAGCGCCGCCACAAAATTATCAAATTTAAACACGCGCTCCAGGCGTTGGATTTCATCCACATCCACCGTTTGCCAATGCGGGATTTGCGGATGCAGTTCGGCGATGTCGGCGGCGGTGACGGTTGGCTCACCTTTGCGACAGGCCACACACTTTTGTTGGACGAGTGGTTCCATGTTGACCTCCAGATTTGGGTTGGCGGGCAGGGTAGCATAATCTTGCCGAGAGTCAAGGATATGGATACTCAGTACATCACGAAATGCTCCCGCTGGATTTGTAATCCAGAGGAAAAGCGGCGGATTACAAATCCGCCGTGAGCGAATCGTGAACTACTGATAATATGTCGCATGTTGTACATTCATCACGCTACCCTCCTCACCCCACACCAAACCATTGACGATGGCGCGGCGCTGGCTGAGGGCAATCGAATCTTAGCCGTTGGGCCAACCGACGCCCTTCCCGACCCGCCCAACGCCATCACGCTCGACGCCACCGGCCTCCTGCTCGCGCCCGGCTTTATAGATTTGCAACTCAACGGCGCCTTTGGCCTCGACTTCACCGCCGACCCCGAAACCATTTGGGCTGTGGCCGCGCGTCTGCCGCAATTTGGGGTGACGGCGTTTCTGCCAACCATCATCACCTCCCCACCGGAAACCGTTGCCCGCGCGCAAGCCATTCTACGGGCTGGCCCGCCGCCCGGTTTTCGCGGCGCAATGCCGATTGGACTACATCTCGAAGGCCCGTTCCTCAACCCGGCCAAACGCGGCGCGCACAACCCCACGCATTTGCGCCTGCCCGATGTGGGGGGCGACGCCATCGCCGAGTGGTCGTGCGACAAATGCGTGTCATTGGTCACGCTTGCGCCAGAGTTGCCGGGCGCAATAGATATGATTCGCACTTTGCGTGAACGCGGCGTGGTGGTGAGCGCGGGGCATTCCATGGCCACTTATGAAGAAGCCTTGGCCAGCATCGGCTCTGGGATTGGCTATGGCACCCATCTCTTTAATACAATGCCAGCCCTCGACCATCGCGCCCCCGGCCTGGCGGGCGCATTGCTCACGGATACGCGCGTGATCGTCGGCCTCATCCCCGATGGCCTTCATCTGCACCCCGGCAGTGTGAAACTGGCGTGGCAGGCTAAAGGCGCGGCGGGCCTGAACCTTGTCACCGATGCGATGGCGGCGTTGGGGATGCCGCCGGGCCGGTATCGTCTTGGCGATTTAGACGTGATTGTGGACGAGACCTCTGCCCGATTAAGCGATGGACGTTTGGCTGGAAGCCTCCTCAGCCTCGACACCGCCCTTCGCAACCTCATCACGTTTACGGGCTGTTCGGTCACCGACGCCATGGCCACCGTGACCACGACGCCGGCCCGTCTGCTTAACCTGGCCGACCGCGGCCAACTCGCGCCGGGCTATAGGGCCGATTTAGTTTTGCTCACGCCCGATTTGCAAGTGGCAAAGACGATGGTGGCCGGAGAAATCATTTAGCAGAATTTCGGGGGGCTGGCCCTCGGGCCGCCCGCCCTCCGCAATTTTCCAGTTGGCGCGTTGTTGAGGCGTGGCGTGGAGAAGTTGGGGATACCAGGCCACTGAGAACACTGATTGAGCGCGCTCAGGGTTTTCATGGGTTTCAGCGCTCCACGCGGCCTGGCGGCGGATGGCTTCGCCTAGCGAATGAGCGGATGCGCCTATCCGCTAATCCGCTCCCAAATCCGAAGCCCGCCCCTCCACCACCGCCACTTCCTCCGCCGTCAGCCCATACAGTTCATAGACCAGCGCGTCAATCTGTTGGTCGGTGGAGTCAATCAGCCGTTGCAATCGCTCGCGCTCGCCCACGCTTTGCGAGGCGGCCAGGCGCTTGTGAAGGTCAAGCATTTGCTCTACTGACTTTACCATCCGGTCATGCCGGGCCTTGTCGGAGGGGTCAGAAAAGTTGATGGGGCAGATGGGGAGTTGTTCGATGTATTGCCGATTGTAAGCGTAGTATCCTCCTTGAAACGGAGAGCTAATACTTTTTAGGAAATAATCAAGTACCTGTGAGTTAAGTAGACCAAGGATGTATTCATAAGCCATTGGGCAATCATCTTTCAGAATTATGCCGTATCCGCCGCCACCACCACCACCTGAACCGACAAAATACAATTCGCCTGTAGCATCCAGAGTATAGGATGCACCGGATGCAATTGACGGCGTCAGGATTTTACGTTTTGCGAAAAGAGAAACACTTTTGGGGTAAACGTATCCATACCATCCATCATGCCGCATCTTGCCTTTCTCTCTATCGCGTAGGGTATCAAAGTTCTCATTGAGATATTTCCACGCTCTCGGAAATAGTTTTGAAAACTCTTGACTTGAAAAAAGAATAGTCCTACCTGTTTCGGCGGATGCCTTTGCGTTATAAGGGAACAAAACTTGTTTTGAAGGGATTGCGGAATATCGGCGGATGTCTCTTGCGCCTTTGCATAAGGGCCAAACCGCTCCCTCTTCTAAGTTGTACTTTTTGTTAGTTGCCTTGGAGTTTACCGGAACCAAGCCGTTTTCTTTTTGTCCCATTGGTTCCAACAAGTACACAGGGTCAGAACTTGTCACCAATCCTTGAAACATTTTGTCAGCCACATCGCTTAACTTCACCGGCAACTTGCTCAACTTTTCAAGTAGCGGTGCGCCTTGACCCACCGCAAAGTTCCATTCGGCGGCGGTCACGTTGGCGGTGGGGAGGGTTCCGGCGGTCAAGACCTTTAGGGTCTCTACAGACCCTAAAGGTCTGGTCGCGCGCCACCCGGCCAAATCATTTACCTTTACCAATTCAAACGACTCGTTGCCGCCTTTGTCCAAAAACATCAGCGCGGTGTAGGTCGTCGCGCTATCGAAGACTTGCTGGTCTCCAAAATGAACGACATGGCCAAGATGCTTTCCCTCGGCAATCAGTCCGCGCAGGGCCTCGCCATATTTGGCGTTGAAGAATTTATGTGGCAGGATAAAGCCCAATCGCCCACGCTCGTTCAACAGGCTCAGGCCCTTCTCCACAAACACCACGTAAATGTCATAGTTCCCCGAACTGGCCGCCCTGAATAGTTCCTTATAAATTTCCACTTCCAGCGCGGCCCATTCCTTCATCGTCTGGATACGGACATACGGCGGATTTCCAATCACACAATCAAACCCACCCGCCCGCATTGCTTCGGGAAATTCTTTAGCCCAATCGAATGGATTCACTCGCTTTAGTTCGTCACTGTCTGCTATCAGTTGCTCGCCAAAGTAATCCGGCCCAATCAGGCTGTTGCCGCATTTGATATTGCGGTCAAGGTTGGGCAAGGCGCGCGCTTTGGCTTCAGCGTGAAGGAGCGTCAACTGTTGGCCCAAACTCTCATGGCTTTCCGTTTCCAACACTTTGAGCAACAGCGAAAGTTTGGTCACCTCCACCGCTTGCCGGTCAATGTCCACCCCAAAGATGTGTTCGAGCAGGATACGCTTTTTCTCGGCGGTGGTGAGCCGCCACGAGTCGCCCAATTGCCAAACGGCCTTCGAGTGCTTTTCAGGGGCAATGGCCGTGTACCAACCCAAGTAATAATCCAACAGGTATTGATACGCGCCCAACAGAAAAGAGCCGGAACCGCACGCGGCGTCGAGGACGCGAAAGCCCCTCAGCTGTGATGGGGATTTGCCCATCACAGCGACTCCGACCGTATTTTTGACGATGTACTCCACGATATAAGCGGGGGTGTAATACACGCCGCCCGCCTTTTTCACTGCGGGTTTTTCTTCGACTTTGGCCCGGTGGCCTTCGGTGAGTTTGATCACCTTCCCCAAAAATTGCTCATAGACGTTGCCCAAAATTTCCACCGGCAGGACGCTAAACTCATACGGCGATTCGGGGAAGTATAGGCTGGTCAGGATGGGCTTTAGAGTTTTGTCATCTACTTTCAGTCCCGGTGTGAGTTGGTCGCCCGCCCGTGAGAAATCAAATAGCCCGGAGTTATAGCGCGCGTCAGCCTGGCGAAAGAGAGTCACCAACCCGCTATAGATATTGTCCCCCTTGTCCCCCTGCTCTCCATCGGCCAGCCGCTTGAGTCGCTCATACTCTTCGATCCCCCGGTCTTCGGCCATGCGTAAAAAGATAATGCGGTCAATGGTGCGTTGCACTGCATCGTTCAAATCATCAATGCTCAGGCGCGGATTGCGGAGGGCCAGGTTGCGGGCCAGGGCCTCGCGCCAACTTTCGATCTCTTTCAAAAACTCAGCGTCCACCGTAGACGTTCCGCGCTTGCCGCCTTTGGCGGAGGCGTATTGGTCAAATGAACCACTCACGACCGCCTCACGCGAGAAGATGTCCCAAATTTCCTGCCAGCGGTCCGGGTAGTCTTGAAAGGTGAAGTAATGGAGGCGGCCCGTGCTGGCCTTATCGGTGGGGGCCGGCCGGGCGCGGCAATCGTACACGGCCAGTTCTTCAAAGTCAGTCAAAATGGATAACGGCAGTTTAGCCGTCCACGCATAGCGCCGCAGTTGGTAGGCGGGTTGGGCGTCGGTCTTGAGGTCAACGCCGGGCTTTTTGGCTTCGACAAAAAACTTGCGCTTGTCGCCGATCCGAAAAACATAGTCGGGCGCTTTCTTTTGCCCTGCAATTTCCAGCGTGTCTTCCATCACCACTTCGCGGTAATCGGGCGCGGCTCGCTGAGTGTTGTGGACATCCCAGCCCAATGCCAGAAAGAACGGGTCAATAAACTCCTGCCGGGCGTGGGCTTCTTTGTAGGCCGGGGCGCGGTAGGCTTCGCGGTTGGTGGCAAAGTGCTTGACCAGTTGGGTGAGGGCGTCTTGGGATTGCACAAAGGTGGGCGGCATAGATTTAAGACTTCGGAAGTCCGCGCTAAATAGGCTGGGTAAAATCAACAATGTGCGGCGCGGACTTCCGAAGTCTGGGCTGGGGAATTATAGCCCGGCCAAACTCAGGCGCAAGCCGCTTCATGCAGTTGTAACCAAACACAACGGCCACCGGGCGCGTAATCCGGTGGCCGTGGCTCCCTTCGCTTACAACACAGTGTGGGGCGGGTGGGAGTTGAACCCACACGCTCTTGCGAGCAGAGGATTTTAAGTCCCCGGCGTCTGCCATTCCGCCACCGCCCCGAACGCAGTGGGGCGTATTGTACCTCAGGTTTAAGCGCGCGATCTGATAGAGAAACCATTCTAATTTCGTACAATCCCGCTCGCGGCGGATTTGCAATCCGCCGCCGGATTGCACACTTGCCCTGGCGGGCTGTGCCAGGGAATCCGGCGGGAGCAGATTGTCCGGCTTTAATTTAAACGGTCTATGAGTGTGGCATAATCCTCCCGCTATGAATGTCTTGGAGACCAACCGCCTCGCCCTGCGCCAACTCGCCATCGAGGATGCTGGCTTTATACTGGAGCTGGTGAATGAACCGGCCTGGTTGCGCTTCATCGGCGACCGAGGGGTGAGGACGCTTGAGGATGCCCGCGCTTATATTCTAAAAGGACCGATTGACAGTTATCGCCGTTTTGGCTTTGGGCTATACCTCACGGAATTAAAAGCGGACCGAATCCCAATCGGCATTTGCGGTCTGGTAAAACGCGACTCCCTGCCCGACGTTGACATTGGCTTTGCTTTCCTCCCCAAGTTTTGGGGCCAGGGTTATGCCCAGGAGTCCGCTTCGGCGGTGCTGGCGTTTGCCCAAAACACCTTGGGCCTCAAGCGCCTCGTCGCTGTCACCAACCCAGACAACCAGCGTTCCATCCGCGTCCTTGAAAAACTCGGATTGCGCTTTGAGAAAATCGTGCGGCTATCGGAAGATGGCCCGGAACTTAAGTTGTTTGAGTGTGAGGTCTGAACGAAGTTAGCTCTTACCGCTCTTTCGCAACCTGTAATCGGCACCAGGCATACAGCGCATCGTACACCTCAAACTGGCGGGCCAGATTTTCCTCGTCCTCGGGATAGCGCAAACTATAACCGGTGGCGATGGCTTCCAGCCCGCGCGCTACTGGATCGGCGTCAATGTCCTCGGCCACATCGGCGGCATGGACGATACGGGCCAGACGTTGGAGGGCCGGGTCGGTGAGGCCGTATTTGAGCAGGATGGACTCAAATGAACAGCGGCCTTCGTGATGGCCCAGTTCCACCCCCGGCGCATCAAACGGAATCGCGCCGGTTTCAGCGGCGACGGTCTCCACTTGACTCCTGGGCACAAATAAAAACTCGGCTTCGTTATCAATAAACCGTGTGATTAACCACGGACAAGCCACGCGGTCAACGTGGACGTGGGAACGGGTGAGCCATTGCATGGGGTGGGTCTCCTTTTGAGGGTGGGATAAAGGGTGACGATAGTTACGTTAAGACTTCGGAAGTGCGCGCCAAGGCGGTTTTGGCCGAAATTGGCTGTCTGAGCGCGCACTTCCGAAGTCTGGATGGGTCCTAAACTTTCACTGTTCGCGTTTTATTTTTTCTTCGGGCGGCTTGACGGCCTGAAACTCTCGATACAACGCCAAATCGTATACAATTTTTAATCCGCCGGAGATAAGAAAGGGCAAGCCAAGCCAGGCGGGATTGGCCAGCAGAGGCGCGGTGAGCATGGGCGCCAGTGCCGCGCCAATGGTGCGCGCCACGCCCGTCACCCCGGCCGCCGCCGAGCGTTCATCCGGCTCCACCACGGCCAGCGTATACGATTGGCGCGTGGGCACATCCATCTGTGAAATGCTAAAGCGCAGGAGGAGCAGGGCAATGGCGAGGGGCAAGTTGGGCATGAGCGGCACCAGCATCAACAACACATTGGAGGGCAAATGGGTGAAGACCATGGTGTTGATGAGGCCAATGCGCCGGGCCACCCACGCCGCGCTCAGAGCCGAGATTCCGGCCAGCAGGTTCGCGCCAAAAAAGATGCTGCCCAACACGGCGGGTTCAACCCCGAAGCGCACATGAAACCAATAGGCCAGCAGGCTCTGCACCACAAAGCCGCCCGCAAACGCATCAAGCGCAAAGAGGGCCGAGAGTTTGAAAACCACCCGGCGGGAGCGATGCAATCCCAATGAGAAGCGATTCGGACTATGTGCATTTGGAATAGTGGACGCTTCGATGCGTGGTGAAAGAAGTGAAAACAGGACGGCCAGGATCAGGCCAAACGCGGCGTAAATGATGACGATGAGGCGGTAGCTATCGAGAATCAGCCAGCCGCTGTTTTGGAGCGTCTGGGCCAGCGCGCCCGCCGCCAGCGCGCCCAGGGCGGTGGCAAATGAGCCGGTGAGGTTGTACCAGGCAAAGAGGCCTGTGCGCCGCTCGGCCGGAATCAGTTGCGCCAGGGCCGATTGCTCGATGGGCAGAAACGGGCCGACCTCGTTGCCGCTCGGGCTGAGGACGCCAATGGTGGCCGCGAGGGTGAGCAGAAAAAAGTCGCGCGTTTGGCTAAAGAGCGCGCCCGCGCCAAACATCAACAGCGCGCCGACGATGAGCATTCGCCGCCGCCCAAAACGGTCGGCGGTAGTCGTGAGCCATAACGAGATGGCTGTGTCGCCGATAAGGGTGAGCGTTAAGAGCAAGCCGACTTGTGGTTCGGTGAGGCCCACCTCGGCCAGATACAGGACCAGCACGACCGAGAGAAAACCATAGGCAAAGAGCCGCACGGCCCGGGTGAGAAACAATTGCCGGGCATCTCGGGTAAGCGCAAAAGCCATTATCGGGTCAATCCAATCCCAACGCTTTGAGATGATCGTGGTAATGTTCACCGTAGCCTTCGTTGGCGATGTAGGTATACAACGGCTTGCCCTTCAGCCAGGCAAAACGGCGCGGGTCGGTGAGATCGGCTTCCGACAACGACTCGATCAAATCGAATGTGTCCGCGAGAGAACGGTGCATATCGGCCAGGACGCTGGCCAGCGGGCGGCGCTGATTGCGCTCAAACACGCTGGCATTGATGTCAGTCTCTTCTTCGGTGGACACCCATTTGGGCATCTCACCCAACAACGCTTGCCGGATGCGTTGGAGCATGTACTGCTCCCAATAGGTGAGATG
>Ga0247727_10012296_pt1 | contig 14735 bp, 11 predicted proteins | sample WisWelCaveWW1625_FD_202498 | JGI IMG/M metagenome (GOLD analysis project Ga0247727, IMG submission 202498) | Biofilm microbial communities from Wishing Well Cave, Virginia, United States - WW16-25 | ecosystem: Environmental > Aquatic > Deep subsurface > Groundwater > Cave microbial mat | place... | reverse complement strand
ATATCTTCAAAGGTCATCGCCAAAACCGGCTTATCGGCCAGTTGCAATCGGGGCAGCGGTCTGGCGGTGCGAGTGAGTTGTTGTTTAAGGCCGTAGACATGATTTAAATAAATGTGCGCGTCGCCCAGCGTGTGAACAAAAATACCGGGGGTCAGTTGACATTCCTGCGCCACCATACTCATTAACAAGGCATAACTGGCAATATTAAACGGGACACCCAACGCAATATCCGCTGAGCGTTGATAAAGCTGACAATCGAGCCGGCCATCGATCACATAAAATTGAAATAACGCGTGACACGGCGGCAGGGCCATGCGGTCAATATCGGCGACATTCCAGGCGCTGACGATGATCCGTCGAGACGAAGGGTTTTTCTTAATCGCGGCGATGGCCTGAGCGATCTGGTCAACGTGCTCTTTGCGAAAACTTTTAGATTTTTCATCCGAAAAAAATTTTTCCCATTTACGCCACTGATAGCCATAAATCGGCCCCAGCTCACCTTTCGCATCGGCCCAGGCGTTCCAGATGGGGGTATATTGCGTCAACCCATCATTGATATTGGTTGAACCCTTTAAGAACCACAGAAGTTCACGGACAACGGCATCAAATAAAATCTTCTTGGTGGTGAGGATCGGGAATCCGTCACGCAGATCATATTTAGTCTGGTGACCGAACACCGAGAGCGTCCCGGTCCCGGTACGGTCTTCCCTTTTCTCCCCGTGTTCAAGGACATAACGGACTAATTCCAGATATTGTTTCATTGTCAGCCACCAGCCACCAGCCATCAGTCTTCAGCAACTTTAAGCTGAAAGCTGGGGGCTGACAGCTTTTAAATTTATCCATCCCACATTTGTTGTTTATACTGTAAAACCATCCGCTGGGTATTAAAAAATGCCGCCTTTTCAATACAATGAATCATTTTATCAATCCAGGGGCTGTCGCCTTTGACCTGACCGTTACGGTATGCCGCGTAATAAAGCTTGATCACTTCGTTTAATGTCGAACACAACGCCGCGGAATCTTCCTCCAGACGCAGTTCACCTTCATTGCCGATGTGCAGGCCTTGATGTTCGTAACCAAAAAACCAGCCGATATCATCTTTAATCGCCTCCACCACCCAGCCATCGACCGTCGTTAACTGTAAAACGCCGTTCAAAATCGCCTTCATTCCGCTCGTTCCCGAAGCTTCAAAAGGCGGCAGGGGATTATTAAGCCATACGTCGACGCAGTTGCTGAGGAACTTTCCGAAGTAGGTATCATAATTCTCCAAAATCAACACCTTGATGACGTCCTTGTGGGCGTTGAGCTTATCGATGTGGTTTAAAATCTCGTCGATTTTAGCTCCGCCCAGATTGTCATTGGGATGGGCCTTGCCGGCAAAAATGATTTGAAACGGCCCCACTTCATAGGCTAGCTTGATCAGCGCTTCAATGTTGTGAAAAATCAGCGACGGCCGCTTGTAACCGGCGATCCTCCGGGCCCAGCCGATGGTGAGGATGTTATCCCGGATCTGCCAGGGTTTTAACACTTCCGTCAGATGGCGCTTGTTGGCCTGATGGGCCTCAAATAAATCCAAACGAAAATTCTTATCCTGTCTTAGTTGACTGATCCGGGCCAACTGCTGCGGGTCCCGACGCCAATCGCCAAAAACATCCACATACTTGTCAAAAAGGTTCCGGAAACTTTCAGAGAGCCAGGTATGCGTATGAATGCCATTGGTGATGGACGTAATTTTCGAGGCAAAATCAGGGAATTGTAGATGCATGACCTCGCCATGCTTTTTAGCCACGGCGTTGACCTTGCCGCACTTGGTCAGACACATATAGGTCAAATTTATCTCATCGGAATTTTTTGTCTCTTTACCGAACTCTTCGGCAGCTTTTTTGTAGGGGTCGGTCAAAATTTTGTCAATGTCGTGAATACGAAAACGGTCGTGCCCGGCCGCCACCGGCGTGTGGCAGGTATAAATAAAATCACGCTTTAAATTTTCGATATCCTTGTGTTCAGCGGAGGAGATATATTTTTCAAGAAGCGCAAAGGCCGCGTGCCCTTCGTTTAAATGGTAACGGTCGATCTGGTAGCCCAGACACCTAAGGGCCTTCATCCCTCCTAAGCCTAAAATCACCCGCTGGTAAATTTTCCACCAGACGTTATCGCTGCGATAAAGCTGATCAGTGAGCCGGCGCAGTTCGGGCTTATTCTGTTCGACGTTCGAATCCAGGAGAATAATCGGGCAGACATTTTTCTTATCATAACTGTAGATATAATACTTCCACAGCCGCAAATAGAGCGGGCCTTCCTTGGTGTCAATATCCACGATTGTCTTAAGCGGCACAAGTCCAGGATAAGAATAGGGGTCCCACTTTAATTCTTCCGGGACCTGGCCGTGCTTGTACCAAAAATTTTGCTTAAAATACCCCTTATTCCACAAAACCCCGACGGCCGCAAGCGAAATCCCCAAGTCAGCGACACTCTTAACCGTGTCTCCGGCCAGTACCCCCAGGCCCCCGCCATAGATGGGAATATCGAGCATTTTATCGATTTTAATCTTAAAGATATAATCGCACAGCCAGTAATTCGAAAAGACATCGTGTTTATAAAAGGTGTTTCCGGGGCTTAAAGGTTTTTTGAGTTTAAAAGAATTATAAATGCTCGGGGCAATGCCGTATTCCATCGAGAAATACGCAATGGATTTCGTACTTTTGTCGAGCAGCCGATTCTCCGCTTCCAAAATGGGCGATAGCGGAAAACCAAAAAACTCCTGCGCGTTGATCTCCTGACTGTAGTTATCTTGGAAACGGTCGATAGCGGCGATGAGTTGTTCTACTGTGTATTGTTGGGCTCCCATACGATTTCCTTTGTAAAAATTTTTATGAAAGGTAGTTTATTATAACAAAATTTTTAAAAACTGCATTGTTCTCGGACAAAATTTTTTGGAATAATCGGATAGGGTCTGGGTCAATGACCTGAACGAAATTGCTCAATTTGCTTCAAAAATTCTTCCAACAGAACGGGGTTGTTCTCAAGACGGGCGTCCCCCCATTTCTCAGCTTTAAATAACGGCAATTCATCCCAGTTAACGTTGATATAACTTAAAAATGATGCCTTGTTAACCCGGATGTACTCAAAAAGCTTCTTTATCCATTGCAATTTTCCCTCAACCGAATACTGGTTAAACGGCGAACTCTCGGCAATCATCAAGGGCTTGTTGATTTTGCGGGCAAGCTCAGCGGCAGCATCGCGCTCTTCGTCACGCTGGGAATCAAAAAAAGAGATACCCACCCAGTCCACATAGCTATCACCGGGAAACCATTTCATAGGATCATAGGCCGGCCAGTCCTGAGCCTTCCAGGCGATTGTGTGCCAGACAAAATAGACATTAGGGACGGCCAGCTTTTTGATCCGATCGACAATATACCGGTAGGCCTTAACATATTGTTCCGGGTCATAATCGTTATCGGGATTATCAAACTCATAGCCGACGCGCAGATAGACGCGCTTTCCACAGGACTTAATCCATTGACCGAGCTGGTTGATGTTCTCATCCAACCCACCCTGGACAACTTCCTTTAACATATATTTCATGTAAAGGCCGATTTGGACAATCTGGACTTTGGGGTATTTACGGAAAAGTTCATCCGTGTAATTGACACCGGCGCCATGGTCAACGGGTTCGGAAAGTCCACGCACGTCGTTGATGGCGGTGTAAGCCATGATCCCATCCGGGGTATGAAGCTCTTTCGTTGATGGGAAATCTTTAAGGGCGGCCATAAAATCATCAATCGACCGTACATCCTGGCCGATTAAAAATATTGAGGGACTTACGGCGGGTAAATCGTTATTATTCGCCAGCTGAAGTAAGGGTTGCTCTTCCGAAGAGATTTTCGTTTCGAAAAAATTTATTTCATCATGATAAAATGTGACCGGAACACCGATACCCGTATCGATCTTGATAAACTGATCAGTCTGCTCAACAATTTTTCCTTCAACGATTTTACCGGATTTTAAATGAATAACTTCCGCGGAAACGGGCGAACAATAAAAAATAAAAAAAATTAAAAATGCCAGTATTCTTTTCCCCACGACTACTTTATCCCCGAAAACAGTTGGCCATGATTATAAAGCCCATAAATAACACCCCCAAACAAGATCAACACAACCGCTACATACACCCATCCCCTGCGTATAACTTTAAAGAACACACGCTCTCGAGAAATGATCAACCAATCTTCTCCCGCTGTGAAAGAAAAAAATACCCCCCGCTCAAGCTTCCAGTCCAGATTCCACAACAACCCAGCACTCCAATAGAGGATAGATGACAGCACAATATTCGGTAACCAAACGGTCGGGTAATAACCATCGCGGAAATATATATATATAAATCAAAGAACCAACTCACCGAAAACATCCAGACACAAAAAGCGACATAAACCTGTTTTAAAGATGCGCGCCGTGTTCTGAACTGATAAAAGGTTCCCATAACCCAAGGCGCGGTAAAACACGTCAGTACCGACATAATAAATCCATCCGTATAATCCCACGTATAATCTCCTGAATAAGGCCCGATCAGCGTCACAAAAAGAATAGCGAGTATGATCGTGACAACTTTCCAGAGCTTAAATAAAAACCGCAAATACTCTCTTCGCGTAAAATTAAACGCGCGCCTGTCGAACAAAAATATCCCCAGGGCCCCGAGAAACGCCATCATCCAAAGAGCCGTGTAGTACTTTTGGAAAATTGTCATTGGTTCAAATTATTTTTTTCTACCCCAACCTAAAATTATCGAAATAACCGCGCCTAAGCTCCCCACCCAAACAATAACTAACGCCCATCTGACCGACCACGATAAATGGGAAGTCCCCGATCTCCCGATTTTGTCCATCAAGTCAATATAAAGATAGGAAGGCCAAGTCACGAGCTGATAATGACACGAAATGATCTTCATCAGTATCTGGTAGGAAATGGGATTATCGGGTGATAGCATCAATTTTCCAGACAAATCCGAAAAAAATATCTGATTGATAACACTCAAAAGTATCATAATCAAGTCATTCAAGGCGACAAAAGAAAATGCCCATTTTAGCCACAGCGGGAATTTCTCCCACTTAAATAAGCAGGACAATCCCAAAAGCAGATAAAGAAAAAAATAGATTATGGAAAATAATTTTCTATCATAAGAAAAAATTTGAAACAAATTAACGATTCCAACTCCCAAAAGCAAACCGCTGATGAGTAAACTATATTTTGATTTCTGATTCGCCATGAATACCTCCCCTTCTCTTAACTCGTTCTTCTATCCTTTGGATGGGCACTGTTTGGGCAGAAACTATTTTAACAGAAAATAAAAAATTACAAGCTATGGAATAAAAACAACTGGTAATTTATGGGAAGAACTTGGCGGAGAGGTCGGGATTTGAACCCGAGGATCCGATTTCTCAGATCAGTTGCTTAGCAGGCAACTGCATTCAGCCACTCTGCCACCTCTCCAAAATGGTAGGCTCAATTATTTAAAGCGGAATTTCTCCGGCGTTTATTCTGAAAGAACTCCGTCAAGAGATAACCACACTCCTGCTCGCAACAACCGCTCTTAACGACCAACCGATGGTTGAATTTGGGGTGTCGCACGATATTCAGAACTGAACCGCACGCCCCGGTCTTGGGGTCCGGAGCTCCGAAACACAGGCGCTTCATCCTCGAGAGAACAAGCGCCCCGGCGCACATCGAACAAGGCTCGATTGTAACATACAGCGTACATTCCTGCAACCACTTGCTCGACAACGCGCTCGTCGCCTGGGTGATAGCGATCATCTCGGCATGCGCTGTGGGGTCTTTCAAGGCCTCAACCTGATTATGGGCCTTGGCAATAATTTTATTTTCATGGACGATAACCGCCCCCACCGGCACTTCCTCACAACCGGCGGCCCTTTGGGCCATTTTGATCGCTTCTTGCATAAAAATTTCATCCATCGAAACCGGCATCACTATTCTTTCCGTGTGTGGTTATGGTTCTTAAAGGCCGGAAGGCTGATCTTCACCTGGGTCCCTTGGCCGAGGCTACTTTTAATCGTAATGTCTCCCTTACACTCTTTGACGAGCGAATAGACAATGGACAACCCTAAACCAGCGCTCTGATTAGAACTGGCCTGCTTGGTGGTAAAAAAAGGCTCAAAGATTCGCTCAAGGTTTTCTTTAGGGATACCCACCCCTTCATCTCGAAACTCAATCACGACCCGCCCTTCTTCCTTTTTAAAAGAAGAAACGAGCGTGATCTTGCCCCCGGTCGGCATGGCCTGGAGGGAATTTTCCAGGATGCAGGTGGCTACATCCTCAAGTTCAACGGATTCGATAGCGGCCGGTGGAAGATTGGCCGTTAATTTTGAAACGACCTTCACGTTGGTTTTCTTGAATTCCTGGGCAAAAAATCCTAAGGCATTCTTAAGGACCTCATTGACCTGACAACCGCGGCGCTTCATCCCCACCCGGCGCTTATTAAATGTCAATAACCTGTCCGTAATCGCACAACAGTGGCTGACCTCGTTACGAATATTCTGGATCGTCATCATGATATCCTTAAACTCTTTAAATCCGATATACTCGAAATTGCGCCCTTTGTATTTCCCGACCATATTCTCGAGATGGTTGAAGATCACCTCCAGTGGATACTTGATTTCCTGTCCCATCCCCGAGATAAAAAGGTTCAATGCGGCCATCTTGTTGCTCTCCCGGATCTGCTCTTCATTCTTAAGCCGTTCCGACAAGTCGGTAAATCTTCCCAAAAAAACATCCTGCTCCGCCACCTTCACCCGCCGCCCCAAAACAGCGACGGGAAAGGTTTTCCCGTCATTACGGATAATCTCCAAATCGTAGGGTTTACTTTTCCCCAATAGGCTCTCTTTGAATAATTGACGGTAAAACACCACCTGGTTTTTGGAAAACAACGCCTCCTGTAACGTCCCGATCATCGCCAATTTGGATTTTTTAAAAAGATTTTCCGCCTGGCGGTTGGCGTCCAGGATAACGCCTTTTAAATCGGCGATGATCAAAGCGTCATTGGCGTCTTCAAAAAGATCTTTATATTTTTTCTCGGATTCGATGAGAAGGTTTTCGAGGCGTCGGCGTTTACGGATGTCACGGACGATCGCATGGATGGCCACGACTTTTTTGCTCTGATAAAGAGGCGAAACACTCACTTCCACCGGGATAATTTCTCGATTACGTCCAATGATCTCGATTTCCTCCCGGATACGGGCGTGACCGGATTTGGCCATGGCAAAGCAAGCAAACGCCTTGGGAAGAGAAGGCTTGGTCACATAATTTTTAAAATGCGTCCCCATGGCCTCTGGAAGCGTCAACCCCATCAACTGCGCCAACGCCCGGTTGGCATAAGTAACCCGGCCATTTAAATCTACCGTAAATATACCGTCGGCAGCGCCTTCGCTTAAAAGGCGGTAACGGTCCTGCGATTCCTTGAGGCTAATCTCCATCTCCAGTTTTTCGGAAATATCCCGGCCGACCGAAAGGACATATTCTTCTCCTTGAAAACGCATATAAACGGCCGTCACCTGAATGGCTTGGATTCTCCCTCCCTTTACGATCCGTTGAATCTGATAAACGGCGGGCTTACGCTTCTTTTTAAGCTGGTGGAAATATTTTTCCTGCCACTGTCGCGGGGTCATCTTTTCTTTATAAAAACTAATGATGTTCTGCGCCAATAAAATTTCCCGCGAATACCCTAACCCCCGGATCGCCGCGTCATTCACATACACCAGCTGTCCGTCGCTGCGAATCAACAGCAACTCATCGGCAAGATGATCAATGATCTGATGGAACAATTGTAGTTGATAAAATAAATTCAACGTTGGGAATTGTTGCGGATTGGATAGGGGGTAGGACATATTATTCAAAATATGCGCCTGAGAGGATTCCCCCGCCTTTCTAAAACAAATTATTGTAGGCGGGGTCCCGCATTCCTTAATATAAAATCCAAAAACTGCGGGAGAACCTTCCTCAAAGATAATGCGCCTGGGAAGATTTGAACTTCCAGCCCTCAGCTCCGTAGGCTGATGCTCTATCCAGTTGAGCTACAGGCGCAAATGACCACTATGTTATATCTTGAAAGATTTGCGACAGTTCCGCCTTCCTTAATATCATTTCAGGAATGGCGGGGCAGGCGTATCTTTCCTTATTCCATATACCGCCGGTTTTTTAAAATCTCTTCTCTCGTCACGCCCAGCGCGGCCAAACTCTGTTTGGCGTCGCGGCTGTAGGCCCGGCAAAAGGTTGTTATCTCTTTCATCGTTGTCAGCTTACGGTCGTCCAGCACTTTCAAGAGAACAGCCCGGACATAGATCTCATCAATGATCTCGCGGGGCTTTAAACCCGCCTCGCGTGCCAGCTGATCCCGGTAAACCGTACTGGCGGCCATATTGGTGATCAATTTTTTTTGATAATCATACTTGTAAATTTGAGAAAGTAAAATAGTTTTACTTTCCATCCCCCCCGTTTCGCTGACCTCATCGACCACGCGGTAGACGCGGTCATGGACATGAAAACGGCGCATACAAATAAAAACATCCACCAAGTTGACCATGGTCTCGGGGATGTTCATTGGTTCGTTCTGCAATCGTAAAATAGCCTCGCGGCTGTGGGAAGCATGAATAGTCCCCAGACAGTATTTACCGACATTGACCGCCGTGATCATGTCCCGCGCCTCCGCCCCCCGGACCTCACCGATGACAATCCGGTCCGGACGCATCCGCAAACTATTTTTCACCAGCGTCTGCAAAGAAATCTCATCATCGCTCTCGAGGCGCGAACAACTGCTCTCGAGAAACGTGTTTAATTCCAACGTGTCTTCCATGATCACCATCCGTTCGGAACTGGGCACGAAAGAAAACAACGCGTTTAATAACGTCGTCTTCCCCGTCCCAGGGCCGCCGGCGATAATGATATTAGCCGGCCGGACACAAAGCCCTTCGATATAAAGCCACAGCTGAGCGGCCACCTCATAATTTAAACTCCCATATTTAATCAGATCCAGAATACTTAACGGCTCCACCTTGGCCTTGGTGATGGTGATCTGTGGCCCGAACGGTGAGGAAACAATATTCACGCGCCCTTCCAGGTTAGGTAACTCGAGGTTGATGATTTTGTGCATCTCATTTCGTCCAGAAAAAAGCAGCAGCTTCTTGACGAATAAATCTAACGCTTTCTGACTGGAAAAACTTTTCCCCGTTGGAATAAGCCCCTTCTGGGCATGGTGGACGTAAATCTCTTGAAGCGAGTTAATGATAATATCTTCCACATCGGAGTCCAAAAGTAAATCATGGACGGCCCCATAAGACAAAAATTCTTTAATAAAAATATTGCGGGCCTCGGGCTCTTTGATATGCTCCATCGCCCGCTCCAGACGGTTCTGGTCTTCCAGAGTGTAAGGTTGCGTTAGGACATGGTTGAGGATTTCTTCCCGTTCGGAATTAGACTGCAACAAAGAGAGTTTTCCCTTTAACTTCTGGGCGATCAACAATTCAAGTTCAATGGATTCTTGGAGGTTCATAACCTGCGCTCCTTAAAAACTACACCTAAATTTTTAATGCGGAGAAATTTTCTTACCACTGTTTGTATCGGCGGGTCCTGTCACGACCGTGACACTGTGCGCCAAATCCAGATAAGACTTGGCCACGCGTTGGACATCTTCTTTGGTGACCTGATCCAGTTTGGCAGCGTAATGATTAAACCGGGCAAAACCCAGGCCATATAACTCATCCAGCGTAGTTACGTCGGCTAGACTCGCCGCCGTCTCCAAAGACATCAACTGCCGGCCTTTCAAATAACTTTTGGTTGTCTCTAATTCCTCATCCGTAACACCGCTGTCGCCTACCTCTTTTATCGTATTTATTAAAATTTCCTTAACCCGCATGTCGTCTTCGGGGTTTGTCGCTACATAAAACATCAGGCGGCCGGTATCAAGCCCGGGAAGAAAACTTCCCGTCAAATGATACGCCTTGCCCATCTCCTCGCGAATCTTCATAAACAGCCGGCTGTTCATCCCCCGGCCAATAATAGACACCAACGTTTCCACGGCCCCTTCATCGGGGTCTCCCAGCTTTGGGCCCAAAAAACCGACCATCACAACCGCCTGCTGTTTGTCTAATGTTTCGACTTCATCTAATAAAGGTTTTTGCGGTGGTTTTTGCCCAAATTGTTTACCCGAGAATTGGCCCGGTTTTAATTTCAAAAATTTCTGGCGTACTGTTTCTAAGACTTTTGGCGGTTCGATATCCCCATAAATGGCCAAGACTATATTAGAAGGTACCGACAATGTCTGATAAAAAGAAACAATGTCCTGGCGTTCAATTTTGTCGATGGCCGTGAAGTTCCCTAAAGGATTTAATCGGTAAGGGTGTTGCGCGAATAAAAGTTCATTTAATTTTAATCCCGCCACCGTCACCACATCGTCGCGCTGTTCACGCAAGGCATCCTTCACCTGATCTTTTAATTTTACCAGTTCATCCTTTGGAAATGTCGGGTGAAAAACCAAATCCTCCAATAGACCTAAGGCAAAAGGAAAATCCTCCTTAAGGAAATTCAGCTTTAATCCCAAACTATTATTCCCGGAAATTTCCCCCAAACTTCCCCCCTTCGCCTCCACGCTTTCCGCAATCTCTTGGGCCGAGCGCGAGGTCGTCCCCTTGCCCCATAGAGAAGCCGTCAAATTGGAAATACCGTTGTTAATTTCTGTTTCCTGGCGCACACCACCCTCCAAAGCCAAATACATCGTCACAATCGGGACAGAATGGTCTTCTTTCAGAAGGACGCGCAGGCCGTTATCCAGCGTATATTTCTCAATATCGTTTTCTTGGACCGCAGATTTCCCGGAAGCGGCCACCGCCGCCTTGTCCTTAGGGCGCAGCACAATCACGGTCCTGGCCGATTCCACAAGATACTTATCCGCGACACGGAGGATATCCTCCCTGCTGACGCCTTTAATACCATCGACATATTTTCTGGAAAAATCATAGTCACCGGTCATGGCTTCATTGACGGCCAAATCGGAAGCCACCGCTGCCGCCGTCTGACGATTAAAGATATAACCGCTCACCACCTGTCGTTTGGCTTTTTCTAATTCTTTTTGCGTGACTCCCCTTTTTTTAATCAATTCGATCTGGGTCTGAATGACTTTCTGAACTTCCTCTATCTTGTCATTTTTCAAAAGACAGTATATTTCAAAATATCCCCGGTCCATCGGGGTGTCGTTAACTGAGTTGACCGAAGTCACCAGCCTTTTCTCTTCGACCAGTTCTTTATATAGCCGGGAACTCGCCCCCTGACCTAAAATCATCGCCATGACATCCAAGGCAAACATATTGCGGTGGCCGATGCTCACTCCTTGAAAAGTTACCATCAGCCTGACCAACTCCGTCGGATATTCAGTCTGGGCATAGCGGGGACTGACCTGATCCGGTTCCCAGGGAAGGTTTCTCTGGGAATAGGGTTTCGGTTGAAAATCCTTAAAAGCCTCTTTGATAACAGGATAAACTTCTTTAGCCTCGATGGGACCGGCCACGGACAGGACGATGTTATTGGGGATATAGTGAGTCTGGTAAAATTCAAACAATTGATCACGCGACACACTATCGAAAAGCGGTTTATAACCGATAATCGGATGCTGATAGGGGTGGCGGGTATACATCGTCTTATAACTGAGTTCGCTGATGACTATGTCGGGATCATCATTCACCCGGTTCATCTCCCCCCAGATCACTTCTCTTTCCTTCTCGACTTCCTTCGGATCAAACTGTGATTCCATTAACATGTCCGCCACAATGTCAATCGCTTCTTGAGTATGGCCGGTGGGAAGGTCAAGAGTATACATTGTCCGATCGTAACTGGTGGAGGCGTTAATGTATCCGCCCAAAGATTTCACTTCCTGGGAAATCCGCCCCACCGGTCGCTTTTTTGTCCCTTTAAAAAGCATGTGCTCAACAAAATGGGAAACGCCACAACCTAAAAGTTTCCCTTCTGTGGCTGAACCGACTTTCACCAAAGCCCGCACCGAAAACACCGTGGATGAGGGCATCTCAGCTATCAAGACCGTCATGCCGTTATCCAAGGTATATTTTTTAATATCCTCCTGGGCCCAAGCTGAATGAGTCGCCAGCGCCCAGAGAAATACCACTCCCAACACTATTTTTATCTTTTGGAACATTAAACCCCTGTCCATTCCTTTACGACTGACGTTTTCTATATTCCTCCAAAAGGCGCCGGATGTCGGTCTCGGCGTTTCTGGCCACCTGGCTGCAGATAAAAATTAAAACAGAGAATTGCCAACAGTCTTCTGGGCCGACAATCAACCCGGTATGGACGTCCTCCTGGCGCTGCAAAAAATCCTCGTAATAACGCAAAGCTTCGGACAACTGGCCTTCATGGATATCAATAGAATGGGTTTTATTGTTGTAATGTAGCGACGGTACAGATACGCCCCTCAGTAAAAGGAACCGGAGAAATTCATCCTGCGGTTGAGGATCTTCCCATTCAAAGCCTTCCAACTGCGGCATATTGGGAGGAAGAATAATGGAAGGTTTTTGGACAACGACCTTCCCTTTTCTAACAACGGTGTCCCCTTGATTCACATCCGATTCGGCGAGAAAAATATAGGGAACATGAGTATCAGCAAAAGTCAAAAGGCCTTGGACACGGGACCGGACGATCTCAGTTCCACGCAAGGCCTTTTCCCAATGGTCGTAAATACTCATAATAAATTTAATGGTAAGTTTATAAAACTAATACGGAGAGGGTCTGCTTCGCTAAATTCTTATCGTGTTTAGCTTCGCAGAACCTTTTCCCTTGAACCAACGGAGAGGGGGAGATTCGAACTCCCGAGCAACCTTTCGATCGCCACACGCTCTCCAGGCGTGCGCATTAGACCACTCTGCCACCTCTCCAAGGAAAATTTCCCCAACAAATGGAAGCCAATAATATCCTATAACCCCGGAAAGTTCAAGTATTTAGTTGCACCTCTAGGCGGGTATTTGCAGAGAATTCTGCTTATGAGTTGAGAACCTTCAATACGTATCCAAGAATAGAGGATTAACGGTAAAGCAACAATAGGACAAATGCTGAAACGCTAATAACCATCCCAGCTGCGAGACGATACTTAATTATGGTCTTATCGATAAAACTAAAAAACCTGTCCTCCATTTGAGGGACTAACCGGACTTTGAGCCCATATTCCTTTTGTAAAGCCCTGTTAAAATGTTCATACGCCTCCGGGGCCACCAGCAAGAGGATTCCGACAAAAAATGAGAAGGAGATCATGATATAGAAAAATGTGTCGGTGGCAGTAAAGAGCTCATACATTAGCGGCATATACACCTCCTGGTAAAATGGATTATTGTTTTTGTATCATGATTTCTTAAGTGCCTATAGCGGAGTCAACACACAAAAACGAGTTTGTCGGGGTACTAATCAAACACCACCGTTTTATTCCCATAACAGAGAATCTTTTTTTCCAGATGCCAGTGGACCGCCCGGCTCAAGACAATCTTTTCTAAATCTTGCCCTTTTCGAATCAAATCCTCGATAGAATCGCGATGGCTGATGCGGGTCGTGTCCTGATCAATAATCGGCCCTTCATCTAAATCCTCAGTGACGTAATGACTCGTGGCCCCGATGATCTTTACTCCTTTTTGATACGCCTGGGCGTAGGGATTTTTCCCCGCAAAAGCCGGTAAAAAGGAATGATGAATATTAATGATACGAGCAGGGAAATGATTTAAAAAATTTTTGGTCAGAACCTGCTGGTAACGGGCCAGGACAATCATGTCGACCGCTTCCCGCTTTAAAATCTCCAGCTGGCGGCGCTCTTCCCGTTCTTTATTTTCCCTTAAGATAACGAACTCGGTAAATTTAATACCAAACTCTTCCGCCACCGGTCTGGCGTCGGAGTGGTTGCTGATAATGACCGGGACTTCGCAGTGAAACTGCCCCAAACGATGACGCAACAACAAATCGTAGAGACAATGCAATGGTTTTGAGACAAATATCGCCACCCGGTGGATTTGATCGGAAAAATGCAACTGCCAATTCATTTGGAAAACGCCGGCTATCGCCTGAAAATGTTCCGCGATCTTTTCGCGCTCAACAGCAAATCCATCCAAGGCCCACTCCAAACGCATAAAAAAAGTATTGCTCTGGCTATCGATATGCTGATCCGCATGGATGATGTTGCCGCTGTTTTGATAAACAAAATTCGTGACCGTGGCGGTGACCCCTTTACGGTCCGGGCAGGATATTAAAAGAATCGCATTCATCGTAATGTCTTTTCGGTAGTCTTCATTTTTATACAACCGTCAAGCGAACGGAAAAACTATACCATATCCACGAAATATCCACGAAAAGAATTTAAATATTTTTAGTCCTATTGACCTTTCCCTTTCCAATGTTAAATCTCCATCTTCCGCCCCCGGAGGGGGCGACTCTGCCGTTGTTAATGGGGGGTTGGAGATTTGACATTCTGTTTAATAGAAAGAAAGTCAATAGCAAATAACCGGAACAGGACACTGCCCAACCCGCCTCCCAGTAACGCCAAAATAACGTCGGTAATATCCAGTGAACGGCCGACGCCAGCCGCCAAAAATATCTCCAGACCTGCGGCGGACATTGCGCTCAATAGTCCACAGGCCCAAATCCACTGCCAGCGCTTACCTTGAGCCCATTGGAAACGAAAAAGCAGG